>Ga0081539_10001933_pt1 | contig 31836 bp, 31 predicted proteins | sample TabmetS4T2R2_FD_71023 | JGI IMG/M metagenome (GOLD analysis project Ga0081539, IMG submission 71023) | Tabebuia heterophylla rhizosphere microbial communities from the University of Puerto Rico - S4T2R2 | ecosystem: Host-associated > Plants > Roots > Rhizosphere ... | reverse complement strand
CGGCGTACACCTACGACCCGAACTCGCACTCGACCGCCCCGGTGGCCGTCGCGCCGCCGCCTACCGCGACCGGGACGACGACCGGCACGACGACGACGAGCGACGCGTCGGCGGGAGTGGGGGTCCCGTAATGGCGAAACGGCCCACAGAAGCACAGATTCGCGCCGCCAAGGACGCAAAGCAGAAGAAGCTGCTCCTCGTCCTCCTGGTCCCGTTCATCGGCATCCTGGCCTGGCAGGGACCGAAGACGTACCACGCGCTCATGGGCGGTAACCCACCGCCTCCTCCGGTCACCGCCCTGCCGGTCACACCCAGCACGACCACGCCGACCACGACCGCGCCGGGAACAGAGCCGGGCAGCCTGCCGGACTCGGATCCGCAGCTCGACCCGCTTGGCGGGCAACTCGTCTCGTTCAGCCGCTTCGGGGGGCGTGACCCCTTCCTGCCCCCGTCGACCGGCAGCAGCGCGCCGCAGAGCGCCGGCGCGACGATCGAGGTGAACGGCGAATCGGAGGACGTCGCCCTCAACGACCCCTTCCCCGCGAGCGACCCGACGTTCAAGCTCGTCTCCGTTACCGACAGCGCGGCCAACATCGGCCTCGTCTCGGGCACGTTCTCGAACGGGCAGGAGACGATCACGATCAACGTCGGCGAGACGCTCGTGCTCGCGGCCGACGACGGCACGCGCTACGCGATCAAAGTCGTCTCGATCGCGAATTGATCGCGCGGGCCGCGTGCCCGCCGGGGGCTAGGTGCCCGTCGACTGGTCGAACGTCGAGCTGACTCGCGCCCACGTGCGATAAGGCGAGGTGCTCGCTCGAACCACGATGGTCACAAGCTTGACGAGTCGCCCGGTCGTCGTGCCGCTCCCGGCGATCTGCTTCCAGGTGACGTAGGTGTCGACGCGGTAGCTCTTTCCGTCCGCGCCCGTGACCGTCTTCGTCGGGACGGAGTTCGTGCACGTGCCCGTGCCGCATTTCGTCACGTTGACCCGCTGAATCTGGGTGACCGTTGCGCCCGCCGAATGCGTCGCCGCGGTCGAGCCGAGGAGCCCGCGATCGCTCGTCTGGTAGATGGTCCAGCTCGTCGTGCCGGTGCCGCCGCTGACGAGGATGTACTCGCTGTCGATCTTCACGAGGTAGGGAGAAGTGGTTGGGAAGCCCGACGCCGAGGCCACCGTCATTGTCAGCTGCGAGGTGCTCGTGATCGCCGACGCAAGCGTCGTGGCCGGCGACGTGTCGGCCTTGTAGGCGCTGTCACCCTTGTAAGTGGTGTCCGCGGCGGCCACGTCCGTGTTGTCGAGGCCGATCGCCCCGTAGAGGAGCGCGCGCTGCTTCTCCATCTCGGAGTCGGCGACAGCCGCAGCTGTCGTGATGGTGCTCGCCCGGCGAATCTGGATCATGCCGGCCTGGAAGACGGCGAAGACCGCGAAGATGCCGATCAGCATCACCGTCATCGCCGCGAGCAGCTCGATCATGCCGAAGCCGTGCTCAGTCCGAGCGCGGGCGAGGAGGGAGTGCCGGAGCCGCAACACCGCTCCAGTAATCGGCAGCGGCGCCGTTCCCCTCAAGGCGGGAGCGGGGGATGCCGATTCCACGCGTGGGAATGGCGTCCTACGCGTACACGGCGATCAATGCGTCGGGCCTCGAGCTCGACGGGCAGGTCAACGCGCCCGACGCGAACGCGGCGCGCGAAGCGTTGCGCCAGCGTGGCCTCGTCGCGCTCACGCTGAGCGAACAGGCGGCCGCCTCGGCCGGAATGGCCATGGCCGTCAAGAAGGTGAAGCCGAAGTCGCTGCAGGTCTTCTCGCGCCAGTTCGCGACGATGATCGAAGCGGGCCTGAACGTCGTCACCGCACTCGTCATCCTCGAGGAGCAGACCGAGGACAAGAAGCTCGCGAAGGTCGTCAGCGAGCTCCGCGCGGACGTCGAGGGCGGGCTCCTCCTCTCGGAGGCGATGTCCCGCCATCCACGAATCTTCTCGCGTCTCTTCATCTCGATGGTGGAGGCGGGCGAGGCCGCCGGAATCCTGGATGTCGTGCTCGACCGCGTCGCCTTCCAGATCGAGAAGGAGACGCGCATCAAGCGCCGCGTCAAGGGCGCGATGATGTACCCGCTGATGGTCATGAGCTTCGCCTTCCTCGTGCTCATCGGCATGCTCATGTTCCTCGTCCCGATCTTCGTGGACATCTTCGCCCAGCTGGGCGGCGACCTTCCGACGCTCACGAAGATCGTCGTGAAGATGTCGAACATCCTGCGGGGCTACTTCTACATCGTGTTCCCGATGCTCGGTCTCCTGGTCTTCGGATTCTTCCGCCTGAAGAAGACGGAGAAGGGCCGGCGAGTCTGGGACGGCTTCCGTATGCGGATCCCGTTCGGCATCGGCGCGATCGTCGTCAAGGTCGGCATGGCGCGGTTCTCCCGGACGCTGTCGACGCTCGTCGCGGCCGGCGTGGACATCATCCGCTCGCTCGAGATCACGGGCTCGACGGCGGGAAACAGTCTCATCGAGGATGCCACCGCCGTCGTTCGCGAGCGCGTCCACCAGGGCGTCCCGATCGCGATCCCGCTCGAGGACGAGAAGATCTTCCCGCCGATGGTCTCGCAGATGGTGCGCGTCGGCGAGGAGACGGGTGAGCTCGAGAAGATGCTCGGGAAGATCGCCGACTTCTACGAGGACGAGGTCGACAGCTCCATCGCCACCCTCACGTCGGTCATCGAGCCGCTCATGATGATCGGCGTCGGCATGGTCGTCGGCGTGATCATCATCTCGATGTACATGCCGATGTTCAAGCTGCTCACGCTCATTCAGTAGCTCGCACAGGCCGTCAGAGGCCGACCGTGCCGTCGGCGCTCACTATCATCGGGCGTCCATGACCGTCCTGGTCGACAGTCGCCGGGACTTCACGCTGGAAAACTTTCGCCGGGTCGCTCTCGGCGGTGAAGGCGTTCGGATCGGGCCGGAGGCACGACGATCCATGGCCGCGGCACGCGAGTCGTTCATGGCGCTGCTCGACTCGGATCGAACTGCGTTCATCTACGGCACCACGACGCGGGCGGGGATCGAGGTCGGTCGCCCTCTCGCGCCCAGCGAGCAGCGGGACTACGCGCGCGCCGGTCGTCGAAACTCGAGCCCCAGCTTCGGTGGCGAGGGCGATCTCGACGAGCACGTCGTGCGCGGCATCGTCTTCGCACGGCTTGCCAACTTCGTCGAAGGGAATGCGAAGACACGGCCGGTGATCGCCGAGCGGATCGCAGCCCTCCTCGAACGGCCCTTGCCTACCCTCCCGCTCGGCGGCCAGGACGGGCCGGGGGAGGTCTTGCCGCTTCTGCGCCTCATGAGCGCGATCGACGGCGACTTCGAAGAGGGCGAGCCGATGGCGCTCGTCAACGGTTCCCCGTGTGCGGCGGCGCTCGCGGCTGACGTCGCACTCGCCTCGCGCCATCGCTTGCGCATCGCGGAGCGGGTGTTCGCGCTCTCGATCGAGGGCTTCCGTGCTCCGCTCGAAGCCTACGACGAAGCGCTCGAGGCGCTCTGGGAGGACGAGCACGAGGTCGCCGCCCTGCGCGCCCTCCGCGAGTCCCTCGCCGGAGCGTCCGAGGACGATCGCGTCACACACCAGGCCCCTGTCAGCTACCGCATCCTCCCGCGCGTGCTCGGGCAGGCCCATCGTGCGCTCGCCGCGATCGAGCATGCGGCCAGCGTCTCGCTGCGCTCGGTCACGGACAACCCCGTCTACGTGCCTCCGGATGAACGTCATCCGCTCGGCCGCGTCATCTCGACGGGCGGCTACCACAACGGGATCGTCTACCCGGCGATGAGCGCCGTTGCCGCCGCCTGGGCCGATCTGGCGTTTCTCGCCGAGCGGCACGTAACGGCGATGCACGTCGGTGCGACCGCCGGCCACCTGCCGCGGCTCTTGGAACGGGCGGGCGGGGGAGGCGGGCGGACGAATCTGCTGGGTTGGGTCGCCGGCAGCTTCCTCGAGGATGCACGTCGCGCTGCAACCCAGACCCTGCTCCCGGTCGGCCTCGCCGACGCGCAAAACGACGTCGCCGTTCCCACGTTCGCTGCCTACCGGAACGCGAAAGCGGCCGGGCGCTCGCTCGATGCCTCACTCGCACTCCTCGCCGCGAGCTCCAGCCAGGCTCTCTGGGCGACCGATCGTACGCCTGCCCGACCACTCCAGTCGCTCGTCGAGGAGGTCCGCTCGATCTTCGCGCCACTCGACGACCCCGCCGGCCGACCTCTCGGGGATGAGCTCGACCGTCTCGCGGGGGCTATCAGCGCCTCCACGGTCACTCCCGCTGCGGCATCGGCCTTTGCCGGCTAGGGGCCGCGTTTCTCGGCGACGTACTCGTCCACCACGCTCTTCGGGACACAGAACGCCCAGGCGTCCTCGACCAGCGCTCGCATCTCTTCCTCGTCGATCGCGGCCAGGTCGACGTGGACCCAGTGGTAGCGGAGGTCGAACTCGCTCGGCATGGAGAACTTTTCCGGCTCCGCCTCGACGAGCGCCTCTCGCCACTCCTTTGGAAAAGCGAATCCCATCGTCGAGCCGTCGCGCGAGAAGGAGAGGTAGACGATGCGGCCGATTCGGAACTTGACCCGGCCGCGGACGAGCGCCTCGTAGCTGCGGGGAAGCGTGGCCGCGAAGGCCCGGACGTCGTCGATCGTCACCACAGCGGTCGGGGATGAGGATACGGATGCCGATAGAGAAGCGATGGGCAAGCGTCCTGGCATCCTCGCGTGGGTTCTCCCGCTTTCCGTCGCGTCGTTCGTGGCCGCCCTTGGCACGCGTGACCCGGCCGACCTGCCCTACTTCGCCCACGCGGCGCGAACGCTTTTCTCCTCCCACTGGGCCGACACGTTCGCCGACCCGTCGCTCCAGGTCGGCCCGCTGCAGCTGGTCGTCGTGGCACTCGGCGACCGCCTTGGTGGGATGGGCGCGCTCGACTACGTCATCGGGCTCGGGCTGACGGCGCTCGCGGTCTTCACGGCCGGGCGCGTGCTCCGGGGGCGCAACCATCGGGCCGCGTGGCAGCTCGTGTCCGGTCTTGCGGTCGTCCTCCTCGGGCTCACGTCAGAGGCTTACAGCTACGGCCACCCGGCCCAAGTGGCGATTCCCCTTCTCTGGGTGCTCGCGGCAGTCGACGCCCGCGACGGAAGAACGATCCGTGCCGGCCTTCTCCTGGGCCTGGGGGCAGGCTTCGAGGTGTGGGGCCTACTCGGCGCTCCCGTCTTGCTCCTGGCCCCAGCCGCCCGCTTCGCCGTGCGCGGCTTCGTCGTCCAGGTGGGGGTCACGGCCGCGCTCTTCGCGCCGTTCGTGCTCGCCGGCGACTTCCGCATGTTCGACTACAGCTGGCGTGTCGAGGGCTGGACGCTCGTCCGCTTCCTCGTACCCGCGGGCAGCGAGTTTCCCTGGGGCCTCAGGCTCCTGCAGGGGGCGTGCGCACTGGGCTTCGGGGCCGGTCTGGCTTTCGCGCTTCGGCGCACGGCTCGCGCATTGTGGGGGGTCCCACTCGGGATCGTCGCCGTCAGGATCCTGCTCGATCCAACGCTCTACTCCTGGTACTGGCTCGGGCTCGAGACGCTCGCGCTTCTGGCTGCCGTGGATCTGTTCGCGAACGCGAGACTACGGCTCCGCCTGGGCGCCCCCGCCCCCGCGAAGTGACGCGCGAGGCGCGAGCCTTCTGTTAGTCTCTTACATATGTATTTGACTGATAGGCGCCGGTGAGGGGTCACCACCGTCACCGGCGACGACATCGGCGCCGTCATGCCCGGGTCGAACGCTTCGCCGAGCCGGCTCTCCTCCTCCTCTTGCGCGAGCGCCCGATGCACGGTTACGAGCTGATCGAGCGGCTCCCGGAGGTCGCCGGCGACGACGCGAGGGTCGATGTCGGCAACCTCTACCGCCTTCTGCGCGGGCTCGAGGACGAGGGCGTCGTCACGTCGGAGTGGAGCGCTGATCTTCCCGGCCCCGCCAAGCGCACGTACGAGCTGACCGCCGATGGTCGAGCGCTGCTCGACCGGTGGGCCGAGTCGCTGCGGGAAGCGCAGGGTGTCCTCTCGTCGTTTCTCGAGCGCTACGAGCATGGCGAAGGGAGGTGAACATGCACCGTCGCCATCGGCACAGGCATGGATGCGGTCCCGGTTTCGGCCGGCGTCGCGTCCCCAACCGTGAGGAGTGGCTGAACCACCTCGAGGAGTACCAGAAGGATCTGGAGCAGGAGGTGGCCGACGTCGCCGACCTCATCCGTCGCCTCAAAGAGGAGAAGAAGGAGACCGCCGAGGTCTGAGCTTTGCTAGGCGAGTGGGACCAACCGAGTTCCACTCGCCTTGAAGCTCGCGACCACGACTTCGCCGGGCCGCAGCTCGAGGCGCTCCGCGGACGCTGCGGTGATCTCCGCGGTGAGCGGTCCGACGCGGACGCGGACCCGGTTCGCGATCGGCACGATCGTCGCGATCTCGGCTCGCACGTGGTTCTGGGCCGAGTCGAGCGGCGCCGTCCGCGCGACGGTCACCTCCCACGGATAGACGACGACGCCCACGTGCCCTTGCCCAGGGTCGGTGGAGAAGACGCGAGTCCCGTCCTCGAGGACGATCTCGGTCAGCCCGTCGCCGGTCGCCCGGGCGCTGCCGGGAACGAGATTCCCGCCGGTGAAGTCCGCGACGAAGGAACTGGCCGGCGCCGAGACCAGCTCGGTCGGCGGGCCCATCTGGACGAGCTTGCCCTCGACGATCACTCCCACGTGCCGCGCGAGCGCTGTGGCGTCCTGGAAATCGTGGGTGACGACGACGCTTGGGAGCGCAAGCTGCTCGAGCAGCTGCCGCAGCTCCGCGCGCACCCGCGCTCGCGTGTGTGCGTCGAGCGCGCCGAGCGGCTCGTCGAGCAAGAGGACTGCGGGATCGCGTGCCAGCGCGCGGGCAAGAGCGACGCGCTGACGCTCGCCGCCGGAAAGCTCCGACGGCCGGACATGGGCGAGGGTCGCGATGCCAAAGGCGTCGAGCAACTCGTGCACGCGACGCCGGCCGCCGAAGGCGACGTTGGCCTCGACGGTCATGTGTGGAAAGAGCGCGTACTCCTGGAAGACGAGCCCGACGGAACGCTGCTCGGGCGAACGGTCCGTGCCGTCCCCCGAATCGAACCAGACGTCGTCACCGAGGGAGATTCGTCCCCGGTCGGGCGAGATCAGCCCCGCGATTGCGCGCAGAACCGTGGTCTTGCCGGCTCCCGACGGGCCGACGAGAGCGATGGTCTCCGACCCGACCTCGAGGTCTACTTCGAGGACGAAGGAGCGGAGGGAGCAAGCGATATCGACGCGAAGCGCGTCCACGAGGGCAGCAGCTTGACGAAGAGAAGGACTCCGAGACACACGAGCACCAGGAGGGCGCCCATCGCCAAAGCCGCGTCGAAATCGAGATCGAGCTGGGCGTAGATGGCGAGCGGGAGCGTTTGTGTGACCCCCTGCAGGCTGCCCGCGAACATGATTGTGGCGCCGAACTCTCCGAGGCCGCGCGCGAACGCGAGCGCCGCGCCTGCGGATAGGCCGCCTGCCGCGAGCGGTAGGGCGACTCGCCAGAACGTCCGCGAAGGGGACGCTCCCAGCGTGCGTGAGGCGTCGACGTAGGTTGGGTCGACCGACGAGAAGGCGGCGATCGCGGTGCGCAGGTAGAAGGGGCTGGCGACGAAGATGATCGCCAGGACGACGGCGGTCTGCGTCAGCGTGATCGAGACGCCGCTCGCGTCGAGGAGGCCCCCGAGCAGACCATGGCGGCGGCCGAATGTCGCCAGGAGTCCGATGCCCGCGACGGCGGGCGGGAGGACGAGCGGCAGCTCGATCAGCGTGACGACGAGCTTGCGGCCTGGGAACGAGCGTGTCGCGACGAAGTACGCCGCGGGCGTACCGACTCCGAGGATGAAGATGTTCGCGACCAGGCTCGTCTTCAGGCTCACGAGGAGCGCGTCGACGGCCGTTTCGTTCCCGAGGGCACCGAGCAGGTCTCCGGGCGGGACGCGCAGGAAGAGAGCGACGAGCGGCAGGAGAAGGAAGGCCAACGTGATGGCGAGAGCAATGGCGAGGACGAGCGAGAAGAAGCTCTTCACGATCCGTTACGGAGGCCCGAAGCCTGCGGAAGCCAGAGCTTCCTGTCCTTTCTTGCCGAGAACGAGCGCGATGAATTTTTGCGCGCCCTGCGGGTTCTTCGTGTCCTCGACGACGGCGATCTGGTACTCGACGCGCGCCTGGGCGTCCTCGGGCAGATCGATGGCGGTGACGTCGTTCTCGACCGGCTTGACGTCGGTGATGTAGACGAAGCCGGCGTCTGCCTCTCCCAGCGAGACCTTGCTGACGACTCCCTTGACGTCGTCCTCTTCGCTGACGACGTTGTCGAGGACGTCGGTGGCGCGCATGTTTTCGAGGACGGTGCGCGTGTAGTCGCCGACCGGCACGCCTTCGGCCCCGATGACGAGCTTGACGCCCTTCTTGCGTAGGTCGTCAACCGACTTGATGCCCGCCGGGTTGTCTTTCGGGACGATGAGGACGAGCTTGTTCGAGGCGAAGGTCCGCGGCTTATCGACAAGGCCGGCGTCGTGGAGCTGCGCGGGGTACTTCGGGCTCGCGGCGGCGTAGACGTCCGCCGGGCTTCCCTCCTGGATCTGTGTCGCGAGGTCGTCGGACCCGGCGAAGTTGTACTTCCCCGCCGGGTCGATGGTCGGGAAGACCTCGGTGAGGGAGGCGGCAGCGAAGACGGTAACGGGGGCGGCGGCGGAGGAGGATTGCGAGGATGCACCGCCGCCGCTCTGGTCTCCGCACGCCGCCAGGAGAGCGACGGCGGCGAGCAGGAGGCAGAGACGTGTCACCGCTCGACCATGACCGACGTGGCCTTGACGAGCGCTGTCGCCGGCTGTCCCGGCTCCAGGCCGAGCTCCTCCGCGGCCTCGCGCGTGATGACCGCGACCACCCGCGTCGGACCGATGGTCTCGAGCTCGACCTGGGCCAGGAGTCCGTCCAGCTGCACCGAACGGACCACGCCTGCAAAGCGGTTGCGGGCCGACAGGTCGTGCGGCTCGCGTCCGCCCCGCAGGCGGTCGATCTCGGCGACGGAGACGAGGCGGCGGTTCGCCTGGTCGCGCTCCGTTCGGATCCTCCCGGTGCGATCCCAACGCCGGAGCGTGTCGAGACTGATCCCGAGCCTCCTCGCGGCCTCGGCCGCCGAGATCATCTGCCTAGGCATGGCCTAGGCAAACTACAACATATGATCAGGCCCCGGAAATGTTCTTCCGGCAAGTCCTTCACGAGGATCTCGGGTGCGCTTCTTACGTCGTCGCGGACGAAGGCGAGGCCGCGGTCATCGACCCCAAATGGGAGATCGAGGATTATCTCGCGCTCGCGGCGGAGCACGGCTTCGAGCTTCGCCACGTCCTCGAGACGCACAACCACGCCGATCACGTGTCGGGCAAGGGCCGTCTGGCGAAGGCGACGGGCGCCAAGATCTACGTGCCGGCCGCCGCCGGTGTCGAGTTCGAGCACCTTCCCTTGGCCGACGGAGACACGGTCGCCGTCGGCCGGATCCTCATCACGGCAGTCGCCACACCGGGACACCGGCCGGAGCACATGGCCTATGCGATCGCGGACGGCAGCCGGGGCGACAACGCCTGGCTCGTGATCACCGGCGACTCGCTCTTCGTCGGCGACGTCGCACGCCCTGACCTGGCGGTCGACCCCGAAGAGGGGGCGCGCGAATTGCGAAAGTCGATGCGGCGGCTGCTCGACCTCGACGACTTCGCCGAGGTCTGGCCCGGCCACATCGGCGGCTCGCTCTGCGGCGGGGCCGGCATGAGCGAGAAGCCCGGGACGACGATCGGATTCGAGCGCCGCTTCAACCGGCTCCTGAAGCTCGACGGCGAGGACGCTTTCGTGCGCGAGCTGACCAGTCGGCTCGCACCGCAGCCGCCCAACTTCAAGCGCATCGTCGAGCTGAACCGTGGGCCCCTCCTTACGGAGGCGGTCACGCTGGACGCGCTGTCTCCCGCGCGCGTGAAAGAGATGCTGGACTCTGGAGCGACCCTGATCGACGGCCGTGCGCCGCGCGAGTTCGACGCGGCGCACGTCCCCGGCTCGATCAACGTGACGATGACCCGCGCTGCGGTCGGCACGAGGGCGGCTTGGATCGTGGATCCCGAGAGCGACGTGCTGGTTGCCGCCGGCTTCGACGAGGAGTCGGCGAAGCTGGGACGCCTCCTGGAGGCGGTCGGCTTCCGTCAGCTGCGCGGGCTACTCGGCGGAGGTGTTGCCGCCTGGGAGGACGCCGGCCTCGAGCTCTCGTCGACACCCGCGATCGACGTGCACGAGCTCGCCGATCGCTGGCAGCGTGGTGACGTCGACCTGCTCGATGTGCGCGAGGACGACGAATGGGAGGAGGGGCACGTCGACGGCTCGATCCACGTTCCGTACCACGAGCTCTGCGACGGCCCGCCGAGCGATGTCACGAACGGCAAGCCCGTCGCCGTGGTCTGCTCGGTGGGAAACCGCAGCTCCATCGCTGCCTCCCTTCTTCGGCGCTCGGGCGTTCGGAACGTGATCCACGTCGCCGACGGCGGAGTCGAGGACCTGAAGAAGGAGGGAATCCCGCTCGTAGAGGGGAAGTAGAGAATGGTGTTGCTACACTCCGTCCGCGCGGGGCGGCGTAGCTCAGTTGGTTAGAGCAGCGGAATCATAATCCGCGTGTCGGAGGTTCGAGTCCTCCCGCCGCTACCTTGCAGGGGTCCCTTTAAGCGAAGAGAGACGGAAGAAAGATGGCTACCGGAGTACGAGTTGCGATCACGCTCGCTTGCACGGAATGCAAGCGGCGGAACTACGACACAGAGAAGTCGAAGCGGAACACGCCCGACCGCTTCGAGACCAAGAAGTACTGCCGATGGTGCGGCTCCCACACTCTGCACAGGGAGACGCGCTAGGTGGCAAGACCCCAGCGCACACGCAGGAAGCGTTCCGGCTTCCAGCAGCCGGCGGCCGCCGAGCGCGCCCGCCAGCGGCGCCAGCAGGTCAAGCCCACCGGTCAGCCCAAGAGCCAGACCGGCGCCAGGCGTGAGCGGCGCGGAGGCTTTCGCGGCTTTGCCGCCGAGTCGGCTGCCGAGCTCAGAAAGGTCGAGTGGCCCGGGAGGCGGCAGCTCTTCTCCGCGACGGTCGTGGTCATCATCGCCGTGGCGGTCGTCGGCACGTATCTCTGGATCGCCGACCTCGCCTTCGCCCGTTTCGTCAAAGACGTCCTGCTCAGCTTCTAGACGAGGCTCGAATGTTCCGCTGGTACGTCATCAACACCTATTCCGGGCACGAGAACAAGGTCAAGGCCAATCTCGAGCACCGCATCGTGTCCATGAATCAGGCGCCGCGCTTCCGGCGGGTGATCGTCCCGACCGAGCAGGTCGTCGAGACGAAGGACGGCCAGAAGGTGCAGACCGAGAAGCGCGTGCTCCCGGGTTATGTCCTCGTGAACATGGACATGTCCGACGAGGCCTGGACGGTGGTGAAGAACACGCCCGGCGTGACCGGGTTCGTCGGCTCCGGGACGAAGCCCGTGCCCCTGTCCCAGACCGAGGTCGACCGCATCCTGCACACCGTCACCGCCGGCGCCGAGCGCCCGCGCGCGCTCGCTGACTTCGAGCTCGGTGAGTCGGTCAAGGTAACCTCTGGACCGCTCTCGGACTTCGACGGCGAGATCGTCGACGTCAACGCGGACCAGCAGAAGCTCAAGGTGCTCGTCAACATCTTCGAGCGTCAGGTTCCCGTGGAGCTCTCCTTCGACCAGGTGAAAAAACTCGACTAGACAGACATGGCCAAGAAAGTCCTGACACTCATCAAGCTCCAGATCCCGGGCGGCCAGGCGAACCCGGCCCCGCCCGTCGGGCCCGCGCTGGGCCAGCACGGGGTCAACATCATGGAGTTCTGCAAGGCGTTCAACGCGCAGACGGCGCAGGCCGGAGGTCGCATCACGCCCGTCGAGATCACGGTCTTCGAGGACCGCTCGTTCACGTTCATCACGAAGACTCCGCCCGCTGCCGTCCTCATCAAGGAGGCGCTGAACATCCCGAAAGGCTCCGGCGAGCCGAACCGCGAGAAGGTGGGCCGCCTCACCCGCGATCAGATCCGCTCGATCGCCGAGACCAAGCTCGAGGATCTCAACGCCCGCGACGTCGACCAGGCGATGAGAATCGTCGAGGGGACGGCGCGCTCGATGGGCGTCGAGGTGCCGACCGCATGAGCCAGCACGGGAAGCGCTACCGCCAGGCGCGCGCGGAGATCGACCGCGAGCATGCGTACTCGCCACTCGAGGCGATTCAGCTGCTCAAGGGCCAGGACGGCGCGAAGTTCGACGAGACGGTCGAGGTGCACATGAACATGGGCCTCAACGTCCGCCACGCAGAGCAGCAGCTCCGCGGGACGCTGATGCTCCCGCACGGAACCGGCAAGGACACGCGGGTTGCCGTCTTCGCCGAGGGCGAGAAGGCGAAGGAGGCGCAGGACGCGGGTGCCGACGTCGTCGGCTCCGCCGACCTGGCCAAGAAGATCGAGGAAGGGTTCGACGACTTCGACGTCGCGATCGCGACGCCCGACCAGATGGCGAATGTCGGCAAGCTCGGCCGCATTCTGGGGCCGCGCGGGAAGATGCCGAACCCGAAGGCCGGCACCGTGACGTTCGACGTCGGCAAAGCCGTCCGCGACTCGAAGCAGGGCAAGCTCGAGTACCGCACCGACCGTGGCGCCAACGTCCATCTCGCGATCGGACGGAAGAGCTTCGACGAGCGCCAGCTGCTCGAGAACTATGCGGCCGTGGTCGAGGAGATCGTCCGCGCGAAGCCGGCCGCGGCGAAGGGCCGCTACATCCGCTCGATCACGCTGACGAGCTCGATGGGACCGGGCATTCACGTCGACCCGCAGCGCACGCGCGGGATCGCCGAAGAGCAGGACGGAGCGGAAGCCGCCGCGTAGACTGTCGGAGAAAGCCCGTCGCCAGAGACAGTTGGCGGCCCCGCGAGGGGCGGAAGTCCAACCGAGGCGGCCCGAGCGAGACTTCGCCTCCTCGTGCCCGCCTTCGGCGGGCGCGATTCGTTAGGGAGGTGATTCGTTGCTGAGACAAGACAAGGAGCGGGTGGTCGAGGAGCTCGCCGAGCGCCTGCGCGCCTCCGACACGCTGATCGTCGCCGACTACCGCGGCCTGACCATGAGCGAGATCGACGACGTGCGGACGGAGCTCTTGAAGCACGGGGCGCGCTTCTCGGTGGTCAAGAACTCGCTCACGAAGCGAGCCGCCGAGGAGGCGGGCGTCGAGGCCCTGATCGATCTTCTCGACGGGCCAACCGCAATTGCCTTCGTGCAGGACGGCGACATGGTGGCCGTCGCCAAGTCGTTGAACGACACGGCCAAGCAGACCCGGGTGCTGACCCTCAAGGGCGGGATCCTCCAGGGCCAGCCGGTCGGGAGCGACGAAGTTGTGAGGCTTGCGTCGTTGCCGCCGGCCGATGTTCTGCAGGGCCAGGTGCTCGGCGCGGTCGTCGGGCCGCTCAACGCGATCGTCGGCCTCTTCACGGCGCCGCTCCGGGACCTCGTCGGAGTCATCGACGCCCGCATCACGCAGCTGCAGGAACAGGGTGAGACGGCGGATGCACCTGAGCCAGAAGCTCAGGCAGAAGAGACCGCACAAGAGGAAGTCGCGGAGCCCGAGGTGTCCGCGGAGGAACCGGAATCAGAACCAGGAGGAGAAGAGACGGATGGCAACTGACACGAAGAAGCTCGTCGACCAGCTCGGCAAGATGACCGTGCTCGAGCTCGTCGAGCTCAAGAACTCGCTCGAGGAGGAGTGGGGCGTCACGGCGGCGGCGCCGGTCGCCGTGGCCGCGCCGGGCGCCGCGCCGGCGGCCGGCGGCGACGGAGCCGCGGCCGGCGAGGAGCAGACGTCGTTCGACGTCGTCCTGACGGGAGCCGGCGACAAGAAGATCCAGGTGATCAAGGTCGTCCGCGCCCTCACGAGCCTCGGTCTCAAGGAGGCGAAGGACCTCGTAGACGGGGCGCCCAACCCCGTCAAGGAGGGCGTCACGCGGGAGGAGGCCGACCAGATGAAGGCCCAGCTCGAGGAGGCGGGAGCGACCGTCGAGCTCAAGTAGAGCGAGCTGAGAAGCAGGAAAAGAGGGGCCGCCGCCGGCGGCCCCTCTTCCTTCGGTAGGGGACTTACCTCGAGGGTGGGCCGTCTTCGGTCCCGACCACTTCGAACTGCTTGTCCACGTAGACGGTGACGCGGGTGCCGTCCGACTTCACCATGTGCGCCTCGTAGGCGGCGTGGCCGTCCGCGTCGGTCTCGACACGCTCGATCGTCGCGCCGGGAACCTCGGCTTCCGCAGCCGCGGTGACGCTGGAGGCCGTATCGCCCGTGAGGACGGTCTCGTCGGACCTTTGTGGGAGCGCCCCGTCCGAGTGCGGCGGTGCGCTCCCGTTGTCGTTCGTCGTGTTACTGCCGTTCGTGTTGTCGACCGCCTGGGCGACCGCCGCCCCGCCGAGGGCGAAGGCGGCAACTGCGGCCGATCCGGCCACGACCTTGGTGATCCTGCTCTTCATAGGCTCCCTTTCTGTCGTTGACGGAACCGAGGGCAAGGATCGAGGGGCCCCCTAAGAGCCGCCTGAAAGCCGCCTAAAAATTGGGTGAAACGCCCTCCGCCCCCTTTTTGGGGGAGGGGTCCGTCACCCGCTTTCGTGATTTACGGCCGAGCCGCGCACGTTTTTGCCGGGATCGGCGTCTAGCCGGAAGAGACGTTTTCCCCTCCCTGGAGGCATCCCTTTATGAAGATCGGATACAAGACGCTCGTTCTCGCTCTCGTCGCAGCCCTTCTCTGCGTCCCGGCGGGCTTCGCCAAGAACGGGAACGGTCACGGCAAGCCGTCCTGGGCAGGTGGTGGCGGTATTGGTCACGGCAAGCCTGCGTGGGCCGGCGTCGGCAAGGGCCACGCCGCGCACGAGAAGGTCGAGCACTCGAAGGCGAAGCATGACCAGGCCAAGCATGACCAGGCCAAGCATCAGAAGGCCGATGCCGATGATGCAGCCGCGGGCGAAGAGATCAATCTCGACGATCTCAATCCCGCCTGGTACTGCTTCACGCTCGAGGCGATGATGGACACCTCCGACGCGGACGCTGCCGCAGGCGGCGGCGAAGCCGGCGATGTCTCCTCGTTCGACGCCGAGTTCGGCACGAACGACAACAAGCGCAACTCACACGGCCAGTGCGTCTCCCGCCGCGCCAACGGCGAGGATCTCTCCGGTGCGGTCGACGGTCAGGCCGAACAGGACGAGAGCTGCGATCCCGCCGATTCCGCGGGCGACGAGGCCGGCGATGAGGACACCGACTCGGAGGAGCCCGAAGCCGACGACGGCTCGGCCGCCGACGAGGGAACTGCGGACGATCCCGCCGTCGACGAGGACTCCGACGACGAGGCGACCGACGAGTCGGGCGATTGCGCGAACGACGATTCGGCCGACGACAGCCAGGACGACGAAGCTGACGACGAGGCCGACGAAGCCGACGAAGACGATCAGGGCGAGGAGGCGCAGACGGCTGCGTTCGCCCGCGCGCTCGTCCGCTTCCTCACGATGTAACAGCCGACACCGAGTTCGTCGGGAGAGAGGGGCGCCGTGAGGCGCCTCTCTCGCGTTTTCCAGCCGAACGCGCTATCATCGACGGCCTGAAGGCGGTTTCCGCAGGCTTGTGCTTGCGGAGAGACCGCCTGTTCTGCTACTCTCAGAGGTCGCGCCGCCGTTTGCCGCTTTTGCCTGCCAGTTGACGTATCACCCTGCCTAGAGGAGGCCTCGTTCCTTGACCACCAAGGTCGTCGCGCGCACCCCGCGCAAGAGTTTTTCCCGTCTGAAGCACGTTCTCGACCTTCCCAACCTAATCGACATCCAGAAGGCGTCGTTCTCCTGGTTCATGGAGGAAGGGCTCCAGGAGACGATCAACGACATCTCGCCCATCGAGGATTACACCGGCACGCTCGCCGTCGAATTCGGCGAGTACTGGTTCGGTGAGCCCCAGTTCTCGATCAAGGAGTGTCGCGAGAAGGACCTGACCTACCAGGTGCCGCTCTCGATGAGCATCCGCTTCGTCAACAAGGAGACGGGCGAGATCAGAGAGCAGACCGTCTTCATGGGCGACTTCCCGATGATGACGGAGTGGGGCACCTTCATCATCAACGGGACCGAGCGCGTCATCGTCACGCAGCTCGTCCGCTCTCCGGGCGCCTACCTGATGGAGCCCAAGGACCCGACGAAGCAGGTCTTCATCGCGAACCTCATGCCGAGCCGCGGCTCGTGGCTCGAGCTCGAGATCGACAAGAAGGGCATCGTCTACGCGCGTATCGACCGCAAGCGAAAGCTGCCGATCACGACGCTTCTGCGCGCGCTGCCGGCCGAGGATCCGTCCACGGGCTTCAAGCTCGACACCTCGGACAACGAGGCGATCCTGAAGCTCTTCGACAACTCGCCATTCATCGCCGCGACCCTCGAGAAGGACACGACGACGCGCGAGGAGGAGGCTGTCGTCGAGGTCTTCAAGAAGCAGCGTCCCGGCGAGCCGCCGACGCTCGAGAACGCGCGCAACCTGCTGCGTGGTCTCTTCTTCGACCCGAAGCGCTACGACCTCACCAAGGTCGGCCGCTACAAGCTGAACCAGCGCCTCGAGGTCGACGTGCCCGACGATGTGCGCGTCCTCACGACGCAGGACATCCTCGCGCTCGTCAAGCGCCTGGTGGGCCTGCCGACCAAGCTCGGGGTCGACCCCGAATCGAAGGACTACGCCGCCGACGCGGCCACGCTCTCCCGTGAGCCGGTGCGTGCGGAGCTCGACGAGTACGAGCACTTCGGCAACCGACGCCTGCGCACGGTCGGCGAGCTGATCCAGGAGGCGTTCCGCGTGGGGCTCTACCGCATGGAGCGCGTCGTGCGAGAGCGCATGACGACCGAGGACGTCGACACGATCACACCGCAGACGATCATCAACATCCGGCCGGTCGTGGCGGCGCTGAAGGAGTTCTTCGGTTCCTCGCAGCTCAGCCAGTTCATGGATCAGACGAACTCGCTCGCGGGCCTCACGCACCGGCGCCGCCTGTCGGCGCTCGGCGCGGGTGGTCTAACTCGCGAGCGCGCACCGATCGAGGTGCGGGACGTCCACACGACTCACTACGGGCGCATGTGTCCGATCGAGACGCCGGAGGGCCCGAACATCGGCCTCATGGGCTCGCTCGCCTCGATGGCGACGGTCTCGGAGTTCGGCTTCGTCACGACGCCGTACCGCGTCGTCGAGAACGGCAAGGTCACGGACAAGATCGTCTACCTCGACGCGTCGGAGGAGGAGAAGTTCACGATCGCGCAGGCGAACGAGCCGATCGACGAGAAGACCGGCAAGTTCCTGAACGACGCCGTCCTCTGCCGAGGCGCCGGCGGTGAGCCGGTCACGGCCGCGCCGAAGGAGATCCAGTACATGGACGTCAACCCGGCGCAGATCGTCTCCGTCGCGACGGCGTTGATCCCGTTCCTCGAGCACAACGACGCGAACCGCGCGCTCATGGGGGCGAACATGCAGCGGCAGGCGGTGCCGCTCATGATCACCGAGCCGCCCGTGATCGGGACCGGTCTCGAGTACCGCGCCGCCGTCGACACCGGCGACGTCGTGCTGTCGGCGAACGCCGGGACGGTCGTCGACGTCGACGCGGATCAGGTCGTCGTCGAGACGAAGGACGGCAAGGAGGACTACGAGCTCGTCAAGTTCATGCGCTCGAACCAGGGCACGCTGATCCACCAGAAGCCGGTGGTCGGGCTCGGCGACAAGGTCAAGGCGGGCGACGTCCTCGCCGACGGAAGCTCCACCTCCGAGGGCGAGCTTGCCCTCGGCAAGAACCTGCTCGTCGCCTTCATGCCGTTCGAGGGCTACAACTTCGAGGACGCGATCGTCCTCTCGGAGCGCCTCGTCAAGGACGACGTCCTCTCGTCGATCCACATCCACGAGTACGAGGTCGACGCGCGCTCGACGAAGCTGGGCGACGAGGAGATCACGCGCGACATCCCGAACCGGTCGGAGGAGTCCCTCAAGGACCTCGACGACCGCGGCGTCGTGCGCATCGGAGCCGAGGTCGGCTCCGGCGACCTGCTCGTCGGCAAGGTGACGCCGAAGGGCGAGACCGAGCTGACGGCCGAGGAGAAGCTCATCCGCGCGATCTTCAAGGAGAAGGCGCGCGAAGTTCGCGACACCTCCCTGAAGGTCCCGCACGGCGAGGGCGGCAAGGTCATCGACGTGAAGACCTTCTCGCGCGAGGGCGGCGACGACCTGTCGCCGGGCGTGAACGAGCTCGTCCGTGTCTACGTCGCCAAGAAGCGCAAGATCGCGGAGGGTGACAAGCTCGCCGGCCGCCACGGCAACAAGGGCGTCATCGCGCGCATCGTCGCCGAGGAAGACATGCCGTTCCTCGAGGACGGCACGCCCGTCGACGTCGTCCTGAACCCGCTCGGCGTCCCCAGCCGGATGAACATCGGCCAGATCCTCGAGACCCATCTCGGCTGGGCGGCCATGCACGGCGTCTTCGCCGAGAACGGGAACGGCGACGCTACCGCGACGCCGATCGCGACGCCCGTCTTCGACGGCGCGACCGAGGAGGAGGTCGACGAGGCTCTCATCGAGTGGACGAAGCAGAACCCCGACCACCCGGTGAAGTTCAAGGTGGACATGAAGCGGACCCCGGGGCGGCGCTGCTCCGGCAAGCTCCGGCTCTTCAACGGCCGGACCGGCGAGCCCTTCGACGAGAAGGTCACCGTCGGCTACATGTACATCCTCAAGCTGCTCCACCTCGTCGACGACAAGATCCACGCTCGCTCGACGGGCCCCTACTCGCTCGTGACGCAGCAGCCGCTCGGCGGCAAGGCGCAGTTCGGCGGCCAGCGCTTCGGCGAGATGGAGGTGTGGGCGCTCGAGGCCTATGGAGCCGCTTACACGCTCCAGGAGATGCTCACGATCAAGTCCGACGACACGGTCGGACGCGTGAAGGCCTACGAGGCGATCGTGAAGGGCGAGAACATCGCCGAGCCGTCGATCCCGGAGTCGTTCAAGGTGCTCCTGAAGGAGATGCAGTCGCTCGCGCTCGACGTCAACGTCCTCTCGGAGGAAGGCGGCGAGGTCGAGGTGCGCGAGGAGGACGACGAGCTGCTTCGCGCCGCGGAGGAGCTCGGCATCGACCTCTCGCCCGGCTCGTTGCGGGCGGCCGCGCGGCAGCCCACGGCCGAGGAGGTCGAGGAGGGCCAGGAGCGCGTCGATCAGGACGGCGAGCTCAGCCTGCCGGCCGACGAGCAGCTCGGCGACCTCGACGAGGTGACCGCCGTCGTAAGCGGTGAGTCGCCTGCGGAGGAAGCCGAGGACGAGGGCGGTCCCTTCGAGGAAGCACCGAACCTGGCGGATTTGGAACTAGAGGAATGAGAGGGCGAGGAGAAACTTGATCGACATCAATAACTTCGACGCGATCCGCATCGGCCTCGCGTCGAGCAAGCAGATTCGCGACTGGTCGTCCGGCGAGATCACGAAGCCGGAGACGATCAACTACCGCACGCTCAAGCCCGAGAAGGACGGCCTCTTCTGCGAGCGCATCTTCGGTCCCACGAAGGACTGGGAGTGCTACTGCGGCAAGTACAAGCGCGTCCGCTACAAGGGGATCATCTGTGAGCGCTGCGGCGTCGAGGTGACCCGCCAGAAGGTGCGCCGCGAGCGCATGGGCCACATCGACCTGGCCGCGCCGGTCTCGCACATCTGGTTCTTCAAGGGCGTGCCGAGCCGCATCGGCTACCTCCTCGACATCGCACCGAAGGAGCTCGAGAAGGTCCTCTACTTCGCAGCTTCGATCGTCACACAGGTCGACAACGCGAAGCGCAAGGACGATCTCGCCGACCTGGAGGACAAGGTCCGCGCCGAGTCCGAGCGCATCTTCGTCGACCGTGACGAGCAGCTCGCCGCGCTCGAGGATCGCCTCTCGCGCCGGCGCGACTACTTCACGAAGGGCAAGGAGCGTAGCTTCGACGAGGACGACGAGTTCTGGGCCCGCGGCCTCTCTGCCTGGGCCGAGGAGCAGGGCCTGCCCACGCTTGAAGAGGCCCGCGGCCTCGTCGGCGGTCTGTTCGCGCAAGTGGCGCAGAAGATCACGACCGAGGACTCGAAGAAGATCCGCGAGCTGGTGCGCCAGTCGGCGATCCGCGAGGATCGCCACCTCTCGAGCCGTGAGCTCGACCAGGTCGCCACAGCTGCGCATCAGATCCTCACCGCGCTCGCCTCCCTCTACAAGGAGGCCGACAAGGCGAGCGGCTCCAAGAAGGGTGCGGTCACCAAGCACATCAACAAGATCCGCGACGCACTCCTGCAGGGCGAGGAGCTCGACGGCGACGACGCCGAGCTCGTCAAGGACGTCGACCAGAAGAATCTCGCGAAGGGTCGAGACCTTGGGAGCGGTTTGCTCCAGGAGCTGCTCGACACTGCCGAGCCGGGCATGCCTCAGGAGGAGGTCCGCGAGCTCGCGAACGACCTCTGCCTCAAGACGGAGGGCCGCATGCAGAAGGAGGACCTCGACGCGATCATCCAGTGGTCGCTCAAGGTCCGCGAGATGTACCTCGATATCGAGTCGCGGCGCGAGGATGCGCGCGAGGCCGGTGTCGACGCGGTCAACCGGCTCGAGCAGACGTGGCAGCTCTTCCGGGATCTCGAGCCGAAGATGATCGTCAACGACGAGATGCTCTTCCGCGAGCTCAAGGACCGCTTCGGCTCGGCGTACGGGTTCGGTGTCTACTTCAAGGGTGGAATGGGCGCGGAGGCGATCCGCGACCTGCTCCGCGACCTGGACCTCGACGCCGAGGTGAAGTCGCTGCGGGAGACCATCCGCACGTCGAAGGGCCAGAAGCAGAGCCGCGCGATCAAGCGCCTCAAGGTCGTCAACGCGTTCATCACGTCCGAGAACCGCCCCGAGTGGATGATCCTCGAGGCCATCCCGGTCATCCCGCCGGAGCTGCGCCCGATGGTGCAGCTCGACGGTGGCCGCTTCGCAACGAGCGACCTCAACGACCTCTACCGGCGAGTCATCAACCGGAACAACCGCCTGAAGCGGCTGCTCGACCTCGGCGCGCCCGAGATCATCGTCAACAACGAGAAGCGCATGCTCCAGGAGGCCGTCGACGCCCTGTTCGACAACGGCCGCCGCGGTCGCGCGGTGACGGGCCCCGGCAACCGGGCGCTCAAGTCGCTCTCCGACATGCTCAAGGGGAAGCAGGGCCGCTTCCGCCAGAACCTGCTCGGCAAGCGCGTCGACTACTCGGGGCGGTCGGTGATCGTCTCGGGCCCGACGTTGAAGCTGCACCAGTGCGGCCTGCCGAAGCTGATGGCGCTCGAGCTCTTCAAGCCGTTCATCATGAGCCGGCTCGTCGAGCGAAAGTCCGTCCAGAACATCAAGGCGGCGAAGAAGTACGTCGACTCGATGACGTCTGAGGTTTGGGACGTGCTCGAGGAGGTCATCGCGGAGCACCCGGTGCTCCTCAACCGTGCGCCGACGCTCCACCGCCTCGGGATCCAGGCGTTCGAGCCCGTGCTGGTCGAGGGCAAGGCGATCCAGATCCACCCGCTCGTCTGCCACGCCTTCAACGCGGACTTCGACGGCGACCAGATGGCCGTCCACCTGCCACTCTCAGCGGAAGCGCAGGCGGAGGCTCGGATTCTCATGCTCTCGGCGAACAACGTGCTCTCGCCGGCGCACGGGAAGCCGCTCGCCACGCCCTCGCAGGACATGGTCCTCGGCGGCTACTACCTCACGTACTGCAGCGTCGACCTACCCGCGACGACGGCGGAGGAGCTCGACCCCCGGCCGAAGCGATTCGGCTCGGAAGACGACGTCATCCTCGCGCTCGAGTCGAAGCAGGTGTCGCTCCAGCAGCCGATCGAGTACCGGCGCGAGGGCGAGATCGTCCTGACGACTCCCGGCCGAGTCATCTTCAACGAGGAGGTCGTCCGAGCCCTCGAGCATGCGCTCGGGGACGAGCTCGACCGGACGCGCGTCTCCTTCATCAACCAGACGCTCGACAAGAAGCAGATGAACGATTTCGTCACGAGCCTCGTGGACGACCACGGCACGACGACGATCTCGACGGTCCTCGACACGATCAAGGACCTCGGCTTCCACTACGCGACCCAGGCCGGCATCACGATCTCGAAGAACGACATCGTCATCCCGGAGAACAAGGAGCAGATCCTCGGCGAGTACGAGGAGCGCGTCCAGAAGCTCGAGCAGCAGTACGAGCGCGGCCTCATCACGGAGGAGGAGCGCAAGGAGAGGATCGAGGAGATCTGGACGGAGGCGACCGACCGCGTCGGACAGGCGATGGTCGACGCTCTCTTCGAGCTGAATCCGATCTACATGATGGCCAACTCCGGAGCGCGTGGCTCGTTCAAGCAGATTCGCCAGCTGGCCGGCATGCGCGGGCTGATGGCGAATCCGAAGGGCGAGATCATCGAGCGGCCGATCAAGGCCAACTTCATGGAAGGCCTGTCGGTGCTCGAGTACTTCATCTCGACGCACGGCGCCCGCAAGGGCCTCGCCGACACCGCGCTCCGCACGGCCGACTCGGGCTACCTGACGCGCCGCCTCGTCGACGTCTCCCAGGACGTCATCATCCGCGAGGAGGACTGCGGCACGGAGGAAGGCATCGATCTGCCGCTCGAGGTTCCCGACGGCCTCAACCGGTCGCTCGCCGGCCGTGTGGTCGCGGTCGACCTCCACAAGACGCTCGCCTCCGGCAGGCCGGGAAAGACGGTGCTGCTCGAGAAGGGCACGGAGATCACGGTTCCTCGGCTGCGCGAGCTTCGCGAGGAACTCGGCGAGGACGCGGACGGCTTCGTCGTTCCGGCGCGCACGGTGCTCAAGTGCCGCAGCGAGTTCGGCGTCTGCCGGGCCTGTTACGGCACCTTCCTCGCCACCGGCGAGATGGCCGAGATCGGCGACGCGGTGGGCATCATCGCCGCCCAGTCGATCGGCGAGCCGGGCACGCAGCTGACGATGCGGACGTTCCACACCGGAGGCGTCGCCGGGGCGGACATCACGCACGGTCTCCCGCGCGTCGTCGAGATCTTCGAGGCTCGAAACCCGAAGGGCGCGGCCAAGCTGGCAGAGGTCGGCGGGCGCGTCGAGCTCGAGGACACGGAACGCGGTCCGAAGGTGACGATCCACCCCGACGGCACGGACGAGGAGGGCGCCCCGCTCGCGCCCAAGGAGTACCAGCTCCCGCGGCGGACGCGCCTGCTCGTCGCCGACGGCGAGGTCGTCGAGGCGGGTGACCCCCTCCACGAAGGCTCGCTCGCCCCAGCGGAGGTGCTTGCGCTGCACTCGAAGGCCGGCAAGGGCTCGACTCCGACGGAGCTCTACCTCGTCGGCGAGGTGCAGAACGTCTACAAGTCGCAGGGCGTCGACATCCACGACAAGCACATCGAGCTGATCGTGCGCCAGATGCTCAAGAAGGTGCGCGTGGACAACGCCGGCGACACGGACCTCCTTCCCGGCCAGCTCGTCGACCGCGTCGTCCTCGAGCGTGAGAACGCCCGCGTCAAGAAGGCGAAGAAGGAGCAGGCGACCTTCGAGCCGCTGATTCTCGGCATCACGAAGGCGTCGCTCGCGACGGAGTCCTTCCTCTCGGCTGCTTCCTTCCAGGAGACGACCAAGGTGCTGACCGACGCCTCGATCGAGGGCAAGGTCGACCGCCTGCTCGGCCTGAAGGAGAACGTCATCATCGGGAAGCTCATCCCGGCGGCGACAGGTCTCAAGCAGTACCGCGGGATCGATATCGCACCCAGCGAGAAGGTCCCGGTCGAGGCTCTGCGCCGTCCGCCGACGGAGGAACAGCTCCTGGCGGCGCTCGAGGAGATCGGCGCCGACGGCGAGCCGGACCTCGGCCTGCTGGACATGTCGTTCGGCGGGGAGTCGGAGACCAACGGCTCCGATGGCTCGGCGCGTAGCGACCTCGAGGCAGAGGAGATCCCCGAGGTCGACTCCCCTCTCGACGAGGAGAGCTAGCTCTACCTAACTAGATGGGTACGCGGAGGGCGCCGACAGGCGCCCTCCGTCGCTGTCCGCTCAGAGCGCCTGGCCGCCAAAAGACCGCTCTTTGCGGGCTTTTTCGTCGGCATCCCTCGTTCGGGGGATGCCGTGTGCAAGGCGCTTCGAGAGACTGGCCGGGCTCCGGGGGCAAGTGAGTTATCCACACGTTCCACAGCCAGATGGGGACGAATTAGGGCTGTTCGGAAACGGTAAATAACCTGCAAAGGCTCCGTTTGTCTACGCGCGGCCGTTTGCAGCCCGGAAACGACCCTTGCCGGACTCCTTGGCCTGGTAGAGCGCCTCGTCGGCCCGCTCGAAGAAGGTCTTCGCGTCGTCCTCGGGCCTGAGCTCCGCGATGCCTCCGGAGAGTCGAATCCGCTCGAAGGGGCCGAGCGGCCGGGAGGCGACCGCGAACTGGACGCGCTTGTAGAGCTGCTCCGCCTCTTCGAGCCCCGCCTCGGGGAGAACCACGGCGAACTCGTCTCCTCCAACCCGACAGGCGATGTCGGCGCCGCGGACGACGGACTGCAGGCGCTCCGCGACCGATGAGAGAACCGCGTCGCCGGCCAGGTGGCCGATGCGGTCGTTGATCGCCTTGAAGTCGTCGATGTCGAAGACGACGAGCGAGAGCTTGCGATCGTAGCGATGCGCCCGGGCGGCCTCGCGCGCCAGCGTCTCGTGGAAATACCGTCTGTTGTGGAGGCTCGTGAGCGCGTCGAGGTCGGCGAGCTGCTTCGCCTGGCGGAAACGCCGCGCGTTCTCGATCGCAGGTCCCGCGTGCAGGGCGAGCTCCTCGAGCCGTGCGAGCTCGGCGTCGGGGATCTCCTTGTCGCCCCCGCGCCAGAAGATCGCGAGCGTCCCGATCGTCTCGTTCTCGTCGTCGCGGAGAGGTACCGAGACACCGCCCCGGATCAGGTCGCCGGCTCCCTGGGCCTCTTCGGCTTTGTAGGTGTAGGCGATGCGAACGGCTCGGGCCGCCTTCGCGCTCGAGGGCCCGCCCACGGGCTGGCGCACCGCCTCGTCGGCCGACATCCCGACGGTCACGACGAGCGGCTCCCCGTTCTCGCCTTCACCGCGTGGGAGGGAGATCATCGCGGCATCGACGCCTTCCTGGCGGCTCGCTACCTGGAGCGCGCGCTCGAGGACGGCATCGAGGTCGACGGTCGTCGCGATTCCCGCCAGCTCGCGGGCTCGCTCCGCGTCGACGCGCGCCGATTCGAGCGCCCGCGAGAGCTCTTCCGCCCGCGAGTCGTCCGCCGGCCGTTGCGATCCCTGCGGCGAAGACGCGCGGCGGAGCGAATAGAGGACGAACAGTGCGAGGCCGAGCGCGACGACGACTGCGCCGAGGGCCAAGCCGACGGCAATCCAGGTCACGCTGTCGTTCACGAGGAGCAAGCGGGTTTTTCTGTCCCGTAGGGCCGCGTACGGGCGGCGCAATCCGGACAATAAAGCGTCCCGGCAAAGGCTGTTTCGGGCTTTTGCGGTGGACCTGTGGTTGTTGCTACCATGCGCGCGGGTTCGGCACGGCTCGTCCCGTGCCGGCCTTTTGTTGCGTCTAGTCCCCTATTGAACGAAGGACACACGCGTTGCCGACGGTGAATCAGCTCGTCCGAAAGGGCCGCCAGGCCCCGAAGGCGAAGACCAAGACTCCAGCCCTTCGCGGCGCCCCGCAGAAGCGGGGGGTGTGCACACGCGTGTACACGGCGACGCCGAAGAAGCCGAACTCGGCCCTCCGCAAGGTGGCGCGCGTCCGGCTGACGAACGGGATGGAGGTCGGCGCCTACATCCCGGGCGAGGGACACAACCTCCAGGAGCACTCGGTCGTGCTCATCAGGGGCGGACGCGTGAAAGACATGCCGGGCTTCCGCTACAAGGTCATCCGCGCAGCGCTCGACTCGGCCGGCGTCTCCGATCGCCGGCAGGGACGCTCGAAGTACGGCGCGAAAAGAGGTAGCTAGGCATGCCCAGACGCGCAGAGATTCAGGCGCGCGAGCTCGAGCCGGATCCCATCTACAGCTCGAAGCTCGTCAGCCAGGTCATCAACAAGGTGATGAGCCGCGGGAAGAAGTCGACTGCGGAGCAGATCGTCTACCGCGCGCTCGACATGGTGGGTGAGAAGACGGGCAAGCCACCGGTCGAGGTTCTCGAGCAAGCCGTGAAGACGGTGACGCCGGTCCTCGAGGTGCGCTCCCGCCGCGTGGGCGGCGCGAACTACCAGGTGCCCGTGGAGGTGCCGCAGCGCCGCGCCCGCACGCTCGCCGTGCGCTGGCTCGTCTCCTACGCGCGCGACCGGCGCGAGAAGCACATGGAAGAGAAGCTCGCCAACGAGATCTTGGACGCCCTCAACCAGCAGGGCGGCGCATTCAAGCGAAAGGACGACCTCTACCGGATGGCGCAGGCGAACAAGGCCTTCGCCCACTACCGGTGGTAATCGAGATGAACGCTACGACGACGACAGGCAAGAAGATCGCGCTCGACCGCGTCCGCAACATCGGGATCATGGCCCACATCGATGCCGGTAAGACGACGACGACGGAGCGGATCCTCTACTACACCGGCCGCACCCACAAGATGGGCGAGGTGCACGAGGGCGCCGCCGTCATGGACTGGATGGCACAGGAGCAGGAGCGAGGCATCACGATCACCTCCGCTGCGACAACGGCCTTCTGGCGCGATTTTCGTATCAACATCATCGATACGCCCGGGCACGTGGACTTTACGGTCGAGGTCGAGCGCAGTCTCCGCGTCCTCGACGGCGCGATCGCCGTCTTCGACTCCGTCGCGGGCGTCGAGCCGCAGTCCGAGACGGTGTGGCGCCAGGCCGACCGCTATCGCGTCCCCCGCATTGCGTTCATCAACAAGATGGATCGCGTCGGCGCGGACTTCTTCGCCGCCGTCCAGTCGATGGTCGACCGCCTCGGCGCTCACCCGGTGCCGATCCACCTGCCGATCGGGACCGAGGACAACTTCCGCGGCGTCGTCGACGTGATCGAGATGCAGGGCGTCGTCTGGGAGGACGCGCTCGGGATGGAGCCCAAGACGATCGAGATCCCGGACGAGCTGCGCGAGCAGGCCGAGGCGTACCATCACCAGCTGATCGACGCTGTCGCCGAGCAGGACGAGGAGCTCCTCGAGACGTATCTCCTCGACGAGGCCTCGGTGACGCCGGAGATGATTCGCCGGGCGCTGCGCAAGGCGACCCTGGCGATCGCCGTGACGCCCGTCCTGCTCGGCTCCGCCTTCAAGAACAAGGGCGTGCAGCCGCTCCTCGACGCGGTCGTCGACTACTTGCCCAGTCCGCTCGACGTGCCGCCCGTGCACGGCGTCGACCCGCGGACCGAGCACGAGCTCTCCCGGCGCCCGGAGGAGGACGAGCCGTTCTCGGCGCTTGCGTTCAAGGTCATGAGCGATCCCTACGTCGGGAAGCTCACCTATTTCCGCGTGTACTCGGGCAAGGTGAGCGCCGGCGAACGCGTCCTGAACGTGACCACCGGCAAGACCGAGCGGATCGGCCGCCTGCTCCAGATGCATGCGAACCATCGCGAGGAGCGCGACGAGATCGGCGCGGGTGAGATCGTCGCGGCGGTCGGCCTCAAGGCGACGACGACGGGCGACACGCTCTCGATCGAGACCGCGCCGATCCGGCTCGAGTCCATGACTTTCCCGGACCCGGTCATCTCAGTGGCGATCGAGCCCAAGACGAAGGCCGACCAGGACAAGCTGGCTCAGGCCCTCACACGCCTCTCGGAAGAGGATCCCACCTTCCGTGTCCGGTCGGACGAGGAGACCGGCCAGACGATCATCGCCGGAATGGGCGAGCTCCACCTCGAGATCATCGTCGACCGCCTCATGCGCGAGTTCAACGTGAACGCGAACGTCGGCCGCCCCCAAGTCGCCTACCGCGAGACGATCGGCAAGCCCGTCGAGAAGATCGAGGGCCGCTTCGTCCGCCAGACCGGCGGTCGCGGCCAGTACGGCCACGCCGTGATCAACATGGAGCCGGCCGAGCCGGGCGAGGGCTACGAATTCGCCGACAAGATCGTCGGCGGGAAGATCCCGCGCGAGTACATCCCGTCCGTCGACCTCGGCATCCAGGAGGCGATGGAGTCCGGAGTCCTCGCCGGCTTCCCGGTGGTCGACCTGCGCGTCGAGCTCGTCGACGGCTCGTACCACGACGTCGACTCGAGCGAGATGGCGTTCAAGATCGCCGGCTCGATGGCGTTCAAGAACGCCATGCAGCGCGCCAAGCCGAAGCTGCTCGAGCCGATCATGGCCGTCGAGGTCGTGACGCCGGAGGAGTACCTCGGCGACGTCATGGGAGATCTCAACTCTCGCCGCGGCCGGGTCGAAGGCCTGGAGCCACGGGGAAATGCGCAAGCGATTCGCGCCCGCGTCCCGCTTGCCACGATGTTCGGCTATGCGACCGATCTGAGGTCGACGACCCAGGGTCGCGCCACTTTCACGATGCAGTTCGACCGCTACGAGGAGGCGCCGCAGTCGATCGCGGGCGAGATCGTCTCCGCGGCGCAGGGCTCGTAGCAAAGGAGAAGACGGAGGACATATGGCAAAGCAGAAGTTCGAGCGGAACAAGCCCCATCTGAATGTCGGCACCATCGGTCACATCGACCATGGCAAGACGACGCTGACGGCGGCCATCACGAAGGTGCTTGCCGAGCAGGGCACGAACACGACCACGCGGTCGTTCGAGTCGATCGACAACGCGCCGGAGGAGAAGGCGCGCGGCATCACCATCAACACGTCGCACGTCGAGTACGAGACGGCGAACCGTCACTACGCGCATGTCGACTGTCCGGGGCACGCCGACTACATCAAGAACATGATCACGGGCGCGGCCCAGATGGACGGGGCCATCCTCGTCGTCTCCGCAGCCGACGGCCCCATGCCGCAGACGCGCGAGCACATCCTGCTCGCCCGCCAGGTCGAGGTGCCGTCCATCGTCGTCGCCCTCAACAAGGCCGACATGGTCGACGACCCCGAGCTGCTCGAGCTCGTCGAGATGGAGGTGCGTGAGCTCCTCTCCAAGTACGAGTTCCCGGGCGACGACATCCCGATCGTCCAGGTCTCGGCGCTCAAGGCGCTCGAGGGCGACGAGCAGTGGACGGCCAAGATCCTCGAGCTGATGGAGGCGGTCGACTCGTACATCCCCGAGCCGGAGCGGGACGTCGACAAGCCGTTCCTCATGCCGATCGAGGACGTCTTCACGATCACCGGGCGCGGCACCGTCGTGACCGGCCGGATCGAGCAGGGCCAGATCAAGTCGGGCGACGACATCGAGATCGTGGGTATCCACGACAAGACGGAGAGGACCGTCGTCACGGGTCTCGAGATGTTCAACAAGACCCTTGACTTCGCACAGGCCGGCGACAACGCCGGTGCCCTTCTCCGCGGGACGAAGCGCGAGGAGGTAGAGCGCGGCCAGGTGCTCGCCAAGCCGGGCTCGATCACGCCGCACACGCAGTTCAAGGCCGAGGTCTACGTCCTCTCGAAGGACGAGGGCGGGCGGCACACGCCGTTCTTCGACGGATACCGGCCGCAGTTCTACTTCCGCACGACGGACGTGACCGGCTCGATCAAGCTCCCGGAGGGCCAGGAGATGGTCATGCCGGGCGACAACACGAACATGGACATCGAGCTCATCCAGCCGATCGCCATGGACCAGGGCCTCCGGTTCGCCGTCCGCGAGGGCGGCCGCACCGTCGGCGCTGGTGTGGTGACCGAGGTCACCAAATAGCGAGGGTCGGTTGGCTCAGAAGATCCGCATCCGTCTGAAGGCGTACGACCACCAGCAGCTCGACCGGTCTGCAGCGCAGATCGTCGATACGGCGCAACGGTCCGGTGCGACGGTCACCGGACCGGTGCCCCTGCCGACGGAGAAGAACGTCTACACGGTGATCCGGAGCCCGTTCATCGACAAGGACTCCCGCGAGCACTTCGAGGTGCGGACGCACAAACGGCTCATCGACATCCATTCGCCCACGCCGAAGACGGTCGACCAGCTCATGCGGCTCGACTTGCCCGCAGGCGTCGACATCGAGATCAAACTGTGATGAAGGGCATCGTCGGAAAGAAGCTGGGCATGACGCAGGTCTTCGACGAGGAGACCGGCAAGCTCACGCCCGTGACGGTCATCCAGGCCGGCCCCTGCCCCGTGGTGGCCGTGCGGACCCAGGACACCGACGGCTACGACGCCGTGCAGCTCGCCTTCGAGCCGGTGGCCGAAGGCCGGCTGACGAAGCCGAAGCTCGGCCACCTGAAGAAGCACGACGTCGCGCCGCACAAGAAGCTCGTCGAGATCCGCGGGCCGCACGAGCTCGCAGCGGGCGAGACCGTGACCGTCGAGGCCTTCGAGCCCGGCGAGAAGGTCAAGGTCTCGGGAGTCTCGATCGGCAAGGGCTTCCAGGGAACGATCAAGCGGCACAAGTTCCACCGCGGTCCGGTGACGCACGGCTCGCACAACATCCGCAAGCCGGGCTCGGTCGGAGCCTCGGCCACTCCGTCGCGCGTCTTCAAGGGCGTTCGCATGGCCGGTCAGATGGGCGCCAAGACAGTGACGCAGGTCGGGCTCACGGTCGTCGACCGCGATCCGGAGCAGAACCTGCTCCTCGTCAAGGGCGCCGTGCCCGGGCACAAGAACGCGCTCGTCGTCGTCCGGGAGGACTCCCGCTAATGGCAGCCCCGAAGGCACCGATGCTCGACTCCGCGGGCAAGAAGTCGAAGGACGTCACGCTGACGGCCGAGGTCTTCGGCGCCGACGTGAAGCCGCACCTCATCCACGAGACGGTGCGGGCGGAAGCGGCAGCGGCGCGCGCGGGCACACAGTCCGCCAAGAGCCGTGGGCTCGTCGCCGGCGGTCGGGCGAAGCCCTGGCGCCAGAAGGGCACCGGCCGTGCCCGCGCCGGTACGACCCGTGCTCCGCAGTGGACCGGCGGAGGTGTGGCCTTCGCGCCGCGGCCCAGGAGCTACAAGCTCAAGGTCAACCGCAAGGCGCGCCGCACGGCGCTGCGTGGCGCTCTGAGCGCTCTCGCAGGCCGTTCGGCGCTCGCTGTCATCGACGCGTCCGGCTTCAATGAGCCCTCGACGCGCGCCGCCGCCGACCTTGTCGGCGGCTGGGGCGGGGAGCTTCCGCTCGTGGTCATCGCTGAGCCGGAGGAGGAGGCCGTCGCAAAGTCGTTCAGGAACCTCGATCGTGTGCTCGTCCTCGAGCCGTCCGAGCTCGAGGTCGGCGCGCTGGTCTGGGCGCGCTCGGTGATCGCCACCGAGGCGGCGCTCGATCGCGTCAAGGAGCTCGCAATCTGATCATGGACTCCCGTCAGGTTCTCATCACACCGGTCGTCTCGGAGAAGAGCTACAGCCTCATCGAGGACAACAAGTACTCGTTCCGCGTCCATCCGAAGGCGCACAAGACGCAGATCCGCCAGGCGGTCGAGGAGCTCTTCGACGTGAAGGTCGAGGGCGTCAACATCGTCCAGGTGCGCCCGAAGCCGAAGCGGCGCGGTTACCACAAGGGGACGAAGCCCGGCTGGAAGAAGGCGATCGTGCAGCTGCGCGCCGGCGACCGCATCGAGATCTTCGAGGGAGCCGCCGTCTAACCATGGCTCTCCGCAAGTACAAGCCGACCTCGCCGGGGCGTCGCTTCCGCACGGTCTCCTCGTTCGAGGAGGTCACGAAGC
>Ga0081539_10001932_pt1 | contig 31867 bp, 28 predicted proteins | sample TabmetS4T2R2_FD_71023 | JGI IMG/M metagenome (GOLD analysis project Ga0081539, IMG submission 71023) | Tabebuia heterophylla rhizosphere microbial communities from the University of Puerto Rico - S4T2R2 | ecosystem: Host-associated > Plants > Roots > Rhizosphere ... | reverse complement strand
AGGACGCCTACGGGCTCGTCCGCGGTGGCGGGCTCGAGCCGAGCGAGGATAAAGCCTCCTGGATCAGCAAGGCGTTCCGGAAGGTCGGCCTCGGCTTCGCGCCGGAACCCGCGCGCAAGACCGAGGACGCCGCGACCAATGGCGCCTTCAAGGGGCTGAACTTCCGCTAGCGCGCGAATCCTACCCGGAACCTGACGCTCTCAGATCGCGGCAGCGCGGCTGCCAGGCCGGCGCGCGCACCGAAAATTCACATTAGCGGCAGGTTCCAGTTCGAATCACTGTTCCAAAACAGCGTGTTCTCGGCTATGTTCTTGCTTTGTACTCATGGCCGGAATCACGAACATGCTCTCCCGTCTCTCAATTCGTGACATCGTCCTGATCGAGCGGCTGGACATCGACTATGCGGCCGGGTTGTCGGTTCTGACCGGCGAGACCGGGGCCGGAAAGTCGATCCTGCTCGACGCGTTTGCGTTAGCGCTCGGCAGCCGCGGCGACGCGACCCTGGTGCGCCAGGGCGCCGACCAGGGGCAGGTCACCGCCGCCTTTGACGTCGAGCCGGATCATCCCGTGCTGGCGCTGCTGCGCGAGAACGGTATCACCGCCGAAGACGGATTGATTCTGCGGCGCGTTCAGCTCGCCGACGGGCGCACGCGCGCCTTCGTCAACGATCAACCGGTGAGCGTGCAGGTGCTGCGCGCGCTCGGCAGCGCGCTGGTCGAGATCCACGGCCAGCACGACGACCGCGCCATGGTCGATGTGTCGTCGCACCGCCAGCTGCTGGACGCCTATGGCGGGCTCGAGACGGATGCGATCGAGGTCTCGCGGCTGTGGGCGGCGCGCCGCGCCGCCGAGGACGCGGTGACGAAACATCGCGCGCGCGTCGAGCAGGCGCGGCGCGAGGCCGACTATCTGCGCCACGCGGTGGACGAACTGACCAAGCTCAAGCCCGAAACCGGGGAAGAGACCGCGCTCGCCGAAAAGCGCACCACGATGATGCAGATCGACAAGGTCGCGGAGGATCTGCGCGACGCGCACGATGCGGTCGCGGGCGAGGGCTCGCCGGTCGCCTCGCTCTCGGCGGCGCTGCGCCGGCTGGAACGACGCCGGGCGCAAGCGCCGAGCCTGATCGACCCGGCGATCAAGGCGATCGACGCCTCGCTCACCGCGCTCGATGAGGCAGGCAGCCACCTCGATGCGGCGCTGCGCGCCGCGAATCATGATCCGCGCGAGCTCGACCGCATCGAGGAGCGGCTGTTCGCGCTGCGCGCGGCGGCGCGCAAGTACAATGTGGCGGTCGACAATCTCGCTCCGCTTGCGGCGCGCTACGCGTCCGACCTCGCCACGCTCGACGCTGGAGCCGAGGAGTTGAAACGCCTCGAGGTCGCGGCGCGCGAGACCGATGCCGCGTACGTGAGGGCAGCGCGCGCCTTGTCGGACGCGCGCAAGAAGGGCGCGGCGAAGCTCGACAGGGCGGTCACGGCTGAGCTCAAGCCGTTGCGGCTCGAGAGCGCACGTTTCTTCACCCATATCGAAAGCGGGGAGGGCGGGCCGGACGGCATCGACCGCATCGAGTTCTGGGTCGAGACCAATCCGGGCACGCGGCCGGGACCGCTGATGAAGGTCGCATCGGGCGGCGAGCTCGCGCGTTTCCTGCTGGCGCTCAAGGTCGTGCTCGCCGATCGCGGCTCGGCCCCGACGCTGGTGTTCGACGAGATCGACACCGGGGTCGGCGGCGCGGTCGCGGACGCGATCGGCCAGCGCCTCGGGCGGCTTGCCCAGAACGTGCAGGTCGTCGCGGTGACGCACGCGCCGCAGGTCGCGGCCCGCGCCGACCGTCACTACGTCATCAGCAAGGACACGCTCGCGCGCGGCAAGCGCGTCGCGACCAGCGTCACGGAAGTCGCGGCCGAGCGACGGCGCGAAGAGGTCGCCCGCATGCTGGCGGGCGCCGAGATCACCGAGGAGGCGCGCAAGGCCGCCGAGCGGCTGATCAAGGCCGCGGCCTAGCGTCATTCCGGGGCGCCGCGCAGCGGCGAGCCCGGAATCCATAACCACAGACCTCTCGAATGTACTGGGTCTCCATCCTCGCCAGCGGAAAACACGGAACACTCTATATCGGAGTGACAAACGACCTCGTTCGGCGTGTCTATCAGCATAAGAATAAGCTCATCAAAGGTTTCACCACTCAGTACAAGGTTGATCGTCTCATCTGGTACGAAACTTATGACGATCCAACGTCGGCCATAGCGCGTGAGAAAGAGCTGAAGAAGTGGCGGAGGGACTGGAAAATCAACTTGATTGAACAAGATAACCCGAATTGGGATGATCTCTATGATGAGATCACTCGATAGTGTGGTGGTTATGGATTCCGGGCTCCCTCGCTTCGCTCGGGGCCCGGAATGACGCATATGGCAAAGGACATCACAAAACTCTCCGTCTCGGATCTCACCGAAAAGCAGGCCCAGGCCGAGCACGCGCGGCTGCACGCCGAGATCAGCGAGCACGACAAGCGCTACTATGTGAACGACGCACCGACCGTTTCGGACGCCGAATACGACGCGCTGCGCAAGCGCTACATCGCGATCGAGGAGCGCTTTCCCGCGCTGCGCACGCCGGACAGCCTGACGCTGAAGGTCGGGGTCGCGCCGACTGGGCGGTTCGCGAAAGTACGGCACGCCGTCCCGATGCTGTCGCTCGACAACGCGTTCGCCGAAGAGGACGTAACGCGCTTCGTCGATCGCATCCGCCGCTTCCTCAAGCTGGCCGAGGACGAGCCGCTTGCTTTCACGGCGGAGCCGAAGATCGACGGCCTGTCGATGTCGCTGCGCTACGAGGACGGCGAGCTGAAGGTCGGCGCGACGCGCGGCGACGGCACCGTGGGCGAGGACGTCACGGCGAATATCAAGACGCTGAAGGACGTGCCGCAGCGCCTCAAGGGCAAGGACGTCCCGCGCATCTGCGAGGTGCGCGGCGAGGTCTACATGACCAAGGCCGATTTCCTCGCGCTCAACGAGCGGCAGAAGGCGGCCGGCAAGGAGCTCTACATCAACCCGCGCAACACCGCGGCCGGCTCACTGCGGCAGAAGGATGCCAGCATCACGGCGGCGCGGCCGCTGCGTTTCTTCGCCTATGCGTGGGGACAGATGAGCGAGATGCCGTCGGAGACGCAATCCGGCATGCTCAAATGGCTCGGCCGCGCCGGTTTCTACACGCCGCCGATCTGGAAGATCTGCAAGTCGGCCGAGGAGCTGCTCGCCTTCCATCACGAGATCGGGTTGCAGCGCGGCTCGCTCGACTACGACATCGACGGCGTCGTCTACAAGGTCGACCGGCTCGACTGGCAGGAGCGGCTCGGCTTCGTGTCACGCAGCCCCCGCTGGGCAGTGGCGCACAAATTCCCGGCCGAGAAGGCGACCACGGTGGTGCGCGACATCGAGATTCAGGTCGGACGCACCGGCGCGCTCACGCCGGTCGCAAAGCTCGAGCCGGTCGGCGTCGGCGGCGTGATCGTGCAGAACGCGACGTTGCACAACGCCGACGAGATCGCCCGGCTCGATGTGCGCATCGGCGACACGGTGACGATCCAGCGCGCCGGCGACGTCATCCCGCAGGTGCTCGGCATCGTGCCCGAGAAGCGGCCAAAAGGGACGAAGGAATACGCGTTTCCAAAGAAGTGCCCGTGTCCGCTGAAGACGCCGGTGGTGCGCGAGATCAATGCGGCGGGAGAGGAGGGCGTGCGGTTCCGCTGCTCGGGCGAATTTGCCTGCCCGTTCCAGAAGACCGAGCATTTGAAGCTGTTCGTCTCGCGCCGCGCCTTCGACATCGATGGCCTGGGCGAGAAGCAGATCGACTATTTCTTCGAGCAGGGCTGGGTGAAGGAGCCAGCGGATATTTTTACGCTGGAGGCGCGCAATCCCAAGCTCAAGCTGGAAGAGATCGAGGGCTACGGCGAAACCTCGGTGCGCAACCTGTTCGGCGCGATCCGTTCGCGGCGCGAGATCTCGCTCGAGCGCTTCATCTACGCGCTCGGCATCCGCCATGTCGGCGAGACGACCGCCCGTGCGCTCGCGCGCGGCTACGGCACCTGGGATGCGTTCCACGAAGCGGCGGTTGCGGTCGCCAAGGGCGACGAAGAAACGCGCGTCGAGATGGATGCGCTCGACCAGATCGGCGACACCGTGATCGATGCGCTCGCCGCTTATTTCAAGGAGCCGCACAACCGCGGCATCGTCGAGCGACTCACCAAGCAGGTGAAGACCCTCGAGGCCGAGAAGCCGGCGACGAATACCGTGGTCGCCGGCAAGACCGTGGTGTTCACGGGCTCCTTGGAAAAGATGACGCGCGAGGAGGCGAAGGCCATGGCCGAGCGGCTCGGGGCGAAAACCTCCGGCTCGGTGTCGAAGAAGACCGACTATGTCGTGGCCGGGCCCGGCGCGGGCTCCAAGCTCGACAAGGCGCGCGAGGCCGGCGTCACGGTGCTGACCGAGGACGAGTGGTTCGAATTGATCGGGAAGAAGTAGCTACTGCGGCACTGAACTTCGAAAGCGGGGCACCAGCGCGAAAAAGGCGATCAGCCCGCACCCGCACAGCACCAGCACGATCGCGGCGAGCGGCAACGCGGTCGTGGCGCCCGCCAGCAAGTGCCCGATGAGTTGCGCGGTCACCGCGCCGAGCCCCATCTGCATGAAGCCCGTGATGCCGGCGGCGGTCCCAGCCGCTTGCGGGCGCACGCTGACGGCGCCCGCGATCGCATTCGGCAGCATGAAGCCGGACGCGAAGCCGGTGATGATTTGCGGCACCATGATGAGCTCGGGCCCGGCCTGCGGTTGCAGCAGCACCCACACCATGCCGACCATCGCGCCGAACACAGTGACGGCGACGCCGGCGCGCACCATGACGTCGACGCCGTATCGCGCCGACCAACGGCCGGCGGCGAAATTGCCGAACATGAAGGCGAACGAGATGATCAGAAACCAGATGCCGAACTCGACGGACGTGCGGTGCATGATGGTGACGACGACGTGCGGCGCACCGCCGATGAACGTGAAGAACATCGCCGAATTGGTTGCAGCCACGGCCACGTAGCCGAGGAAAGCCGGGCTCCGGAGCAGGCTTGCGCCGTCGGCGCGAACGCGCGCGAGGCCTTCACTGCTCGGCGTGGTGCGCGTTTCCGGCAGCTGGAGCGCGGTCCAGACCAGCACGGCCGCGGTAAACATGCCGACAAAGGCGAAGATCGCATGCCAGCCGAGTGCGGTGTCGAGCGCGCCGCCGATGAGCGGCGCGATCATCGGAGCGACCACCATCGCCATCGTCACCCAGCCGATCATCGAGGCGGCACGTTCGCGGTCATAGAGGTCGCGGATGACGGCGCGGCCGATGACGATGCCGGTGGTCGCGCCGAACGCCTGCAGCGTGCGCGCCGCGATCAACTCGCCGATCGAGGAGGCGGCAAGCGCCGCGAAGGTCGCGACGACCGTGAGCGCGAGGCCAGCAAGCATCACCGGCCGGCGCCCGAAGCGGTCGGACAGGGGTCCGAGAATGAGCTGCGAAATTGCCATGCCGAGCAGGAACAGCGACAGCGTAAGCTGCACGGTTCCGGCGTCGACCCCGAATGTGCCGATCAGTCCGGGCATCGCGGGGGCGAGGATATTGAGGGAGAGCGGACCGATCGACGTGATCGCAATCAGCAACGCGAGCAGGCGCCAGGGATGACCGGTGGCTTCTTCTGCTGCGTCCTCGGCGGCGGTGGATCCGCACGGAGGAGATGTTGAGTGGCCAGCCTCCATCAGCGCAACCCCGATTCCGACCGTCCCCGGCAGGAGAGACAACAGCGGAGAAGATCAGCCACGGAGCGGCTTGGTCGCGGCCTCGAGCCAGGCGCGCGTGTCGGCGGCGACCAGCGGCATCAGCTCTTTGGCAACGCGCGCGTGATACGCGTTGAGCCAGGCTATCTCATCCGCCGTCATCAGCTCAGGTGCGATCACGCGCCGGTCGATCGGCGCAAGGGTGAGCGTCTCGAACGCGTGCACCGGCTTTTCGGCGCCTTCGACCTGCGCCTCGATCACAAGCACCAGGTTCTCGATGCGGATGCCAAACGAATCCGTCTTGTAGTAGCCGGGCTCGTTCGAGAGAATCATGCCGCGCTTGAGCGCGACTGTCGTGCCGCGCTTGGAAATGCTCGCCGGGCCTTCGTGCACCGACAGGTAGCTGCCGACGCCGTGGCCGGTGCCGTGATCGAAGTCGACGCCGGCGTTCCATAGATATTGACGCGCGAAACTGTCGAGCTGCGCGCCGGTGGTGCCTTCCGGGAAGACTGCGCGCGCGATCGCGATATGGCCCTTGAGCACGCGGGTGAAGCGGTCGCGCATTTCCGCACTCGGCGTGCCGACCGCGATCGTACGCGTGATGTCGGTGGTGCCGTCCTCATACTGCGCGCCGGAGTCGAGCAGGAACAGCTCGTCGCGTCCGATCTTGCGGTTGGTGGCGCGCGTGACGCGGTAATGCACGATCGCGCCGTTCGGCCCGGCGCCCGAAATGGTCGGGAACGACACTTCCTTGAGAAGGCCAGTCTCGCGCCGGAAGGTTTCCAGCGCCGCGACGGCGTCAATCTCGGTCATTCCGCCTTTCGGCGCTTCGCGGTCGAACCAGGCAAGGAAATTCGCGACCGCGGCGCCGTCGCGCAGATGGGCAGCGCGGGTTCCGGCGATCTCGGCGGCGTTCTTCACCGCCTTCATCAGCGTGATCGGATCGGCGCCGCGCGCGACATTGCCGCCCGCCGCGCTGATCAGTCGCGAGATCGCGTCCGCGCCGGTTGCCGAATCCACCCGCACCGTGGCCTTGGCGGCGCCGAGCGCCTTGAGCTCATCGGCGAACGCGGCCGGCTCGCGCACGTCGCCGAGCGTCTCGAGATAGTCGCGCGTCTCGTTCGAGAGCTTGCGCGCATCGATAAAGATCGATGCGCGCCCCTCGCGCGGCACGCGCGCGAACGAGAGCGGCAGCGGCGTATGCTCGACATCGCTGCCGCGGATGTTGAAGGTCCAGGCGACATTGTGTGCGTCGGACACGATCAACGCGTCGGCCTTGAGCTTGGCGATCTCGGCCTGCACGCGCGCGAGCTTGTCGGCGGCGGCTTCGCCGGCGAGTTCCGGCGCGCGCACCGTGACCTTGCCGAGCGGCGGGGCTGGGCGGTCGGACCAGATCGCGTCGATCGGATTCGGCTCGACCGGCACGAGCGTCGCGCCCGCCGACGTACAGGCCTTGGCAAGCCGTTCGGCGTCGTCGGCGGTGTGCAGCCAGGGATCATAGCCAAGCCGCGCGCCGCGCGGCAGATTTGCCTCGAGCCACTTGTCCGGCGGGTTCTCGATCAGATGCTCGACGGCGAACAGCGACGTGTCCACCTGATCGCGCACCTGCAACAGATAGCGTCCATCGACAAAGATCGCGGCGCGATCGGATAGCACGATCGCGCTGCCCGCCGAGCCGGTGAAGCCAGTGAGCCAGGCGAGGCGTGCTTCGCTCGCCGGCACGTACTCGCCCTGGTGCCGGTCGGCGCGCGGCACCATGAAACCGGCGAGGTCCTGCTGCTTCAACGCGGCGCGCAACGCCGCGAGGCGGCCCGCACTCGCGTGGCGTTCGGTTGCGTCGTCGAACGTCTGGAAGCGCGCCTCGAACATGAACCGCAATGTATTGGGCGCACCGGGGCCGGGCAACCAACAGCCTGCTTCAACGCTGCGCAATCGGTTCCTACTTGTGCATCGCAAAATTGCGAATGACGTGCCGCTGCCGATTCATCAATCAAACTTGCCGGAATCTTTCGAAATTCCTACGGGTTCATGCGGGTTTAGCGGAACTCCCATGCGAGCATGCAGCTTCCGCAGGGGCGAGGCAGAACTTATGTTGCATTGCAATAAGTCAGGGATGCCTGCGGGTGCCCTGACACCCCACAAACTTCAGGAGTACTGCAATGGCAGTCGCTACCCTTCGCATGCCCACGACCCTTCCTGAGACCAGGAAGGTCTCCACCAAGGGCCTGCTGGCTCGCTTCTATGACGCCGTCGTCGAGGCGCGTATGCGCGCGGCGGTGCGCGAAATCGCGATGCACCGTCATCTGATTCCCGAGGACGTGCTGCAGAAGACCGGCTACACGGCGACGCTGAGCGACGACAGCGCGTTCCCGTTCACGAAATAGTCTTTGAGCATGATCTGATCCGAAAACCGGTTCCCACCCCGGATCAAGTGCGGGGGCAGGCTTTTCGGGATCATGCTCTAAATACGAGCGTCACCCACTCGCCGAGCGGAATGCGCCGCACGAGCTTGAGCCCGTGCGGCCGGTAGGCGGCGAGCGCGGCGTTTTCCTGACTGCTGAGCAAGCCGGACAGCACGATGTGCCCGCTCGGCGCGAGCAGCGGCCGCATCGGCCTGGCGAGGCGCCGCAGCGGCGCCAGCAGGATATTGGCGAAGATCAGGTCGAACGGGCCGCGCGTGCGGAACGCGCGGTCGGTGAGGCCGGCAGCCTGAATGCAGCTCACGAACGGCGCGACGCCGTTCAGGCGGGCATTCTCGCGCGCGATACGCACCGCCTCCGGGTCGATGTCGGAGGCGAACACGGCGGCGCGGCACGCCTTGATACGCAAAGCTTTGGCGGCCGCGATGGCCAGTACGCCGGTGCCGGTGCCAATATCGAGGACGCGTCTCGGCGCGGCCTGCTTCATGATCGCGTCGAGCGCCAGCAGGCAGCCGCGGGTCGTGCCGTGATGGCCGGTGCCGAACGCGAGCGCCGCCTCGATCTCGATCCCGATCCCGTTGATGGCAATGCGCGCGCGGTCGTGCGCGCCGTGCACGGTGAAGCGTCCGGCCGTGACCGGCTTCAGATCGGCAAGACTGGCGGCGACCCAGTCACGCGCCGCCACTGTCTCGAAGGCGATCGACACGGTTCCGCCCACCGTCTCGACCACCAGCCGCCGGACTGCGCCCTCATCCAGCGTGGCTTCAAAATGGATCTCGACGTTCCACTGCCCGTCCACGCCCTCGAAGGCCGCCACGGCGGTTTCGGGCAAATCCTCGGATAGCCGCTCGGAGAGCACGTCGGCGAGGTGCTTGGCCGTCTTTTCGTCGCAAACCAGCCGCCCGACCACCGACTGCCCAGCGCTGCCCATAAGTCATCATCCCGACGGTGATTTTTGCGTTATCCCCTTAGAGCCGAATCGGCGCTCGTGCTAGATTTGTGTGACGAATCAGGGGCGCGCATGAACGTCATCGTTTTTGCCTCGCGCAAGGGCGGCTCGGGCAAGAGCACGCTCACGGCGCATCTTGCTGCCCATGCCAACCGCCCGTCGCGGCGCTGCATGCTGATCGATTGCGACCCGCAGGGGTCGATCAGCCTTTGGCATAAGCTGCGCGGCACGGCCGAGCCGCAGCTGCGCAATGCGGCGCGGGGCGGGATCAAGGAGATCGTGGCCCAAGCCAAGGCCGACGGCGTCGAATGGGCGTTCGTCGATACCGCGCCGAACATGTCGGGTACGGTCACGGATGCCATCAGCGAGGCGACGCTGGTCGTGATTCCGGTGCGGCTCGCGGTGTTCGACCTCGCGGCGGTCAAAGAGACGATCGACTTCGCGCGGCAGTCGAAGAAACCGTTCGCGCTCGTCATTAACGCAGTCCCGCCCCGGCGCGACAACACCGAGTCGCCCTTCGTCACGCAGGTGCGCGAGGTGCTCGCCGGCCTGAATGTGCCGGTGTGGGCCGGGCAGATCACCCACCGCACGATCTATTCACTTTCGCTCGAATATGGCGAGGGCGCCAAGGAATACGACGCGGATTCGCCGGCCGCCGCCGAGATCGCAAGCCTGTGGAATGCGATCGAGCGCTCTGTGAAAGCGATCCACGGCGCCTATGCGGGCGCCGCCATGCACCGCGTCGCGGCCTGATTCGTCATTCGGGGCAGCCCGAAGGGCCGAGCCCGGAATCCATAACCGCAATCGCCGCTGATTCTCACGGCACGTCTTGTGCCGACCTGCACGCGTCGTGATTATGGATTCCGGGCTCGCGCCACCCAAGTCGGCTATAGCCGACTTGGGCATCATTGGTGTCGATCCGGGTAAACCCGAGATCGGATGGCGCGCCCCGGAATGACCAGTATGACGATCCTGCGCGCAATCGCTCTGCTTCTGGTATTTCTCGCCACGCCCGCCCTTGCACAACGCGGCGGCGGCGAGGCCGTTGATCTCGCGCTTGTGTTGGCGGTCGACGCGTCCGGCAGCGTCGATCAGGTGCGCTTCGAACTGCAGAAGCAGGGCTATGTGGCGGCGTTCCGCCATACGCGCGTCATCGATGCGATCACCTCCGGCCCGCGGCAATCGATCGCCGTCATCATGATGCAATGGACCGGGCCGGCGCTGCAGGTCGTCGCGGTGCCGTGGACGCGCATCTCGGACGCGGCCTCCGCCAACGCGTTCGCCGACAAGATCGCGGCGGCGCCGCGTGCGCTGTTCGGCGGCGGCACATCGATCTCCGGCGCGATCGACGCCAGCATAGGGCTGCTGTTCGACAATCCCTATCGGGCCACGCGCCGTGTCATCGACGTGTCGGGCGACGGATCGAATAATCGCGGGCGCGCGGTGACGCAGGCGCGCGATGAAGCGATCGCCCGGAACGTCGGCATCAACGGCCTGCCGATCCTCGCGCTCGAGCCGGATCTCGATCGCTACTACGAGCAGAACGTGATCGGCGGCCCCGGCGCCTTCGTGGTCGCCGCAAAGGACTTCGAGACCTTCGGCGAGGCCATCTTGAAGAAGCTCATTGCGGAGATTGCGAACGCCCCGCCGCTTCGCGCGCCAGCTTCCGCTCGAGCCGCTTCTTTTTCCGCGCATTAGCCGCGCGCGCCTCGGCCCGCTCCTTGCGGCGCTTCTCGCGGCATTTGTCGCACTGGCAGCCGTGCGGCTTGATGTAGGCGTTGAAGTGATCCTTGCCGTAGTCGTAGGTGATCTCTTCGCCTGCCTCGATGTTCTTGATCGCCTTGATGCGGATGCGGCGGTCACGGATCACCGGATCGGCATTGCCGCGGCAGGAGTGATTGATGTAGCGCGCGACGTTCGAGCGCGGCGAGCCATCGATGGTCCAGCGCGCGTTCACCTCGAACAGATAGCGATTGTCCGGGATCTCGTCGCACTCCTTGTTGGTGAGGAGCGGGCCGGTGTACTCGACGATGAACGTGCCCTTCCGGATCGGTTCGGTCGCGAACACGCCGAGGCCGGTGCGCGAGCGGCCGACGCGGAACGGATTGTGGCCGTTGAGCTTGCCGTTGCCCTGATGGGCGGGCTTGTTGCGGGAGTTGCGCGTGGACATGCGTCGTTGAAACAACCGAATGCTATTTTTGTTTCAGTCGACCATGATCTGATCAACCCAGATCATAATCTCCCGCTTCAGTGGAGCATGATCCACTGGAGCATGATCCTTTCCGACCTGCCTTCGCCCGCCGAAGCATCGATCCACACAATGAAGCCGTGCGAGAGCTTCGCGCAGGCGGGAAACCGGTCCCCATCCCGGATCAAGTCCGGGCCATGCTTTTCGGGACATGCTCTAACGCGCGAGTCTGCGCGGCGTCAACCGAGACGCGCCGAGACGCATCGCGGCTCCACAGCTACTGCTTCGGCAGGTAGATGCCGGGGCGCGGCAGCGCGGAGCGCGCCGTGGCCGACGCCGGTGCGGCCGGTGCGATCTGCATCGGCGCGTTGGTCGCGGCGCGGGCCGGTTGCGCGGCGGGTGCGCGCGGCGTCGTGCCCGCGACTTTCGCATCGGCGAGGCGCGCATCGAGTTCCGCAAGCGCGGCGAGCGGATCGATCAAGCCCCATCCGAGCTTGTCGTCGCGCTTGTTGCCGGCGAGGCGAGTGGCGCTGGCGGTGAGCACTTCGAGCACGAGCTGGGCATCGACGTCAGGATGCTTCTCGAGCAGCAGCGCCGCGACGCCGCTCACATGCGCGGCCGCGACCGATGTCCCGGTGGTGAGCTGATAGGCGCCGGCCGGCGCCGGCACCATGACGTCCACGCCCGGAGCCGCGAGTGCAACCTGCGCGCCGATATTCGCACCCTTGTACAGCTTGTCGTGCTCATCGATCGCCGTCACACCGATCACGTGCGGATCGGCGCCCGGATAGAGCGGCGGCGATTTCGGCCCGGCATTGCCGACCGCGCCGATCAGGATGGCGCCACGCTGCGACGCCTTCTTGATCGCGAGCGCGAGGATCGGATCGTACGGCCCGGCGAAGCTCATATTGATGACGCGGGCGCCCTTGTTCAGCGCCCATTCGAGGCCGGCGATGATGCTCTGCGTCGTCGCCTGCGGCGACTGCTGCGTGCCGGTGGCGAAGGCGTGAACCGCCAGCGTGCGCGCGCCCGGCGCGACACCCATGAGGCGATCCTGCGCAACGATCGCGCCGGCCATCCCGGTGCCGTGCGCGTGCGGTTGATCGGCGCGACCCACGGCCTCGAAAATTTCGCCGATCCCCTTGGCGAGCTCCGGATGCGCGCTGTCGATCTGCGAATCGATCACCGCCACCATCACGTCCTTGCCGGTCGCGATCTTGTGCACCTCGGCGAGCTTGAGCTTGTTGGCGACGTACTGCTCGCCGCTGGCCGCACTCGACTCGGCGCTGGCCGGCTCCTGTGCGCGTTCTTGCGCGCCCTGCGCTTGCGGATCCTGCGGCTGATTTTGCGCCGGATCCTGCACGGCCTCGTAGACATAGTTCGGCTGCGAGACGATCCGCTCGGCCTCCATGGCGCGCACGACGTCGCGTGTCGCGCGCCCGCCGCCGATGCGGAAGTGCACCAGCGTGCCGCCGGTCAGCGCCGAGCGCTGGATGCTGGCGATCTCGAGATCGTGGCGCCGGGCGATCTCCTCGATGCCGGCCTGCGTCATGTTCGGACCCCACTGGCAGACCATCTCGGTCGTCACGAAGCGCGTTTCGCTCACCGGCGGAATGCCGGTGAAGTTGCGCTCGCCGGGCAGCGGGAAGACCGGCATGCGGGCGCGCACTGCGAACATTTCGGTGCGATGCGTGACGCGCTGCACCTGGCGCAGTTGCGGCGTCATCGCATTGACCGCGCGCATGCGCGGATCGCGCGCCGTGAAGCCGCGGCTGCCGGGGAGCCCGAGCCCGCGTCCCGGCATCCGCGCATTGGGCTGGATGTTGGTGAGGCGCGTGCCGCCTTGATTGCCGAAGCGACTGCCGCTTTGACCGCGCAAAGCCTGGTTGCCGGGGCCAACACTCGTGGCTCTTGCGTTCAGTCCATTCGGCGCCGCGCCTTTGGGGAGACTTCCTTTCGGAAGACCTGCGCTCGGAAGACCTGCCCTCGGAAGACCTGCGCTCGGAAGGCCTGGGCCACCGGTCACGCCCTTGCTGAGCGCGCGCGGATCGTGCGCCGCAACGCCGCCGGGGCGGATATTCGGATTGACGCCTTTCGCGATATTCGGATTCGAACTGAGCCCTTTCGCGGCGTTTGGACTGGGATTGAGACCCTTCGCGAGATTTGGATTCGGAGGCGTGCGCACATTCGGCGGCAGCGCGTTCGGCGCAGCGATCGGTCCACGCGGGATGCCAGGCCGCATGCCGGGCATGCCGGGCCGCGGCACCACAACATTCTGATGCAGCGGCAGCGGCCCCTTGATGGCGCCTTTGATCGGCGCGCGAACCGGCGGCGCCTTGGGCGCAACCTTTTTCAGTAGGCGCGGGTCTTGCGGCTGGGTTTGCGCGCGCGTGTCACCGACGGTGCCGAACGCGATCGCGGCGATCAGCGTGACCGCGATCGCGCCGAAACGATGCCTGAGTTGTTGCCAGCGTGCCGCGCGCATGACGCCCTCCTCGCCATATTGCGCGACAAATTACGGCGACTCTGTGGGCCGCGTTTCGGGCGGCTTCGCCGCATGCGCCCTCAATCGAACGGGAACAGCGTGCGCGGGCGCGGCTGATACGGCTCCCCATAGGGATCACGGCCGTAATAGCGCGGCTGCTGCGCATATTGCGGCGGGCCGTATTGCGGCTGCACAGATTGCGGCTGCGCGTACTGCTGGCCGTAATACGGGCTGCCATAGGCCGGACGCGGCAGCTGGCCGTAGCTCTGCTGACCATAATATTGCGGCCGGCCATAGTATTGCTGCTGATACGGCTGCTGACCGTATTGCGGCTGCGCGGCGAGTTCCTCAAGGTCATCCTGTTGCTGTTGCGGCGGCTTGCGCCGCGCGACAGCCGGCGCGCTCGGTGGCGTCACGCCGGTGAGGATCACTGTCGTGTTCAGCACGCCCTCTTTCTCGACCAGGGCGTAGAGCTTCTCGGCATTCGCCGGCAGGAGCCGTACGCAGCCGTGCGAGGCGGGCGTGCCGAGGCGCTTCACCTCGAGGCTGCCGTGGATCGCGTGGCCTTTCGGGGTGAAGAAAATCGAGAACGGCATTGGCGCGTCGTCCCACTCTTTGGAGAAGTGGTCCTTCTCCATACGGAACGCCTTGTATTTGCCGCTGGGGGTTTCGTAAGCGCCGGCCTTGCCGGTCGACACCGGCCACTGATAGAGCGGCGTGCCGTCGACCTCGACGGTCATCTGCTGGATCGACTTGTCGATGGTGACGGTGACGGCGGCGTGCGCGCCGCCGGCCCAGAAGACGCTCGCAAGGAGCGCGGCGGCCAACACATGATAACGCGACATAACACTCATTCCCGAACAGCGACGCCCGCAAGTAGGCACGCTAGATACGCTTTATGGCGACTTTCGTTGCATCGCGGAATGCCAATTGGCGTCAAAAGGACAATGACGCAAACGTGATACGCGGCCGTGATCCTTGACCGCCGTGTCACCGAAGGTCCGTTAACGCGCTATTAACCATACAAGACCACCTTGGAAATGGGCTTTTCGAATGGGGAACGGGCGATGGATGTGATCACCCTGGCGTCCCGGAAGGGCGGGGCGGGTAAGAGCACGCTCACCGCGCAGCTCGCCGCCCAGGCGCATGTACTCGGCAAACGCGTGCTTGTGATCGATGCCGATCCGCAGGGATCGTTGAAGCTGTGGCATGCGCGCCGCACCGACGCGCAGCCGAAGCTGGTCACGCCCGAACGCGGCCTCGATCGTGCGCTTGCCTTCGCGATGATCGAGGGCGTCGACACGGTGTTCATCGATACCGCGCCGACCACCTGGGTGGTGGTGCAGGAGGCGATCCGCGTTGCGACCTTGGTGCTGATTCCGGCGCGCCCGGGGTTCTTCGATCTCGAATCCGTGCAGGAGACGGTGAAGACCGCGCGCGAGCGCGACAAGCCTTATGTCGTGGTCATCAATGCGGCGCCGGTGCGGCGCGACGACAAGGAAATGGCTCTGGTCGCGCAGTCGCGCAGCTATCTCGAGGGATTGGGGATTCCGGTCTGGGCCGGCCAGATCAGCCAGCGCGCGGGATTTCAGTCGACGCTCGCGGCCGGTGCCAGCGCCGCCGAGGTCGGACCCAACACCGCTGCCGGCACCGAGATTGCAAGCCTGTGGCAGGCGGTCTCGCGCTCGATCGAGGCAATCAACGCAGTGGCGTTCGCGCCGGGTGCGGCAGCCAATGAGAGCCTCAAGCCGACCGGCGAGGCGGCGGCTTGAGGCTTGATGCGCTGGTCGCAGCTTTATTACCAGCGTGAATTGGCTTCCTGGTCGGTCGGCATCCGGCCGTCCGGCGTCAACTGATTGACGAACTCCGGCAGGTGCTCGCTGAGTTGCGCGAGCACTTGATCGCGCGACATTCCGGTTTGCTGGGCGACCGCGTCGATGTCCTCGGAGCCGAGCGCGTTGGCAAGATCGTTCGGCGCGATCTGCTGGTTCGGTCCGTTGCCGACCCATGAGCGCGCGGTGGCGCCCTGGCCATTCTCCTCCATCTCGCCGATCAGGTTGCGCAGGCCGCCGTTGAGAATGCTGCCGGCCGCGCCGCCGCCGAGCAATCCGCCCAGCACGCCTCCGAGACCGCCAGCATTGCGTCCCGCGCCGCCGAGCATGCCACCGAGAACATCGCCAAGGCTGCCGCCACCAAGACCGCCGCCACCAGGACCGCCACCGGGTTCATCCGGACGTGTCGGCGCCGGTGCTTGCGCCGGGGAGCCACGCAAGATGTTTTCCAGACCGCCGCCCTTGATCGCCTTGTAGGCGAGCAGCCCGAGCAGCGCCATCATGAGCGGCGACATGCCGCCGCTGCGCGCGGGCGCGCCTTGCGGCGCTCCGCGTGGGCCATTCTGCATCCCGTTGAGAATGTCCATGAGTCCCATGATCGCCTCACAGGTCCATCAAAATCGATTCAACTCAGAGCCAGCGCCGCGGACCTTGCTGCACGCCGGGATCAGATATGACGTTGTGCACGACCAAACGGTTCCAGATGAAGAGCACGACGAGTGCGCCGACTGTCGCGCCGATGAAACCCGCTCCTTGATCGAGCCGATACCAGCCGATCTGCTGGCCGATGAACGTCGCCACGAACGCCCCGGCGATGCCGAGCACGGTCGTCAGAATAAACCCAGTCGGGTTGTTCGGCCCGGGCGACAGAAAGCGCGCCACGATGCCGGCGATGAAGCCGACCACGATGATCCAGATGATGTTCGACATGAGGGAACTCGCCTGTTGCGCGACGGCGGACCCGCACCAGGTTCGCGGCAGGCCGCGTCCACGGCGCACTTTATCACACCACACGATGACAGGAAGGCGGCCGCCTGCGGCGCCGCGACATCGAGCGTGGTCTTGCTGGCGTCACAAATGCGCACGCAATCTGCCCCGTGGCTGGAGGGCAACCCATGTGGAGGCCAGCATGAGCATTTTCGGCAGCATCATGAACGCGATCTTCGGGTCGAAGGCGAGCGCGGCGCCGGCTGCGCCAACCGCCGGCTCGGCGCCATCCGCTGGCGCGTCCGCACCGGCGAGCGCGCCTGCCGCAGCACCGATGTCGATTGCCGATGTCGAGGCCATGATCGCGCGGATCGAAGAGAGCCGCGGCGTCAAATACAATTGGCGCCAGTCGATCGTCGACCTGATGAAGCTGCTCGATCTGGACAGCAGCCTTGCGGCGCGCAAGCAGCTTGCGCAGGAGCTCGGCTACACCGGCGCTCTCGATGGCTCCGCCGAGATGAACATCTGGCTGCACAAGCAGGTGATGGAGAAACTCGCGGCAAGCGGCGGCAAGGTGCCCGAGAGCCTCAAGCACTGAGGTTCGGGCTCTACCCGCCGGTCAGGCCATGGCGCTTGAGCCGGACGATCTCGCGATCGAGGCTCTGGAGAAACGCGGAGCGGTCCTGTCGGGAGAACGCCTTGGGTCCCCCGGTGATCTCGCCGGCGGAACGCAGCTGATCCATCAGATTGCGCGTCGCCAGCGCCATACCGATCGAGTCTTCGGTGAACGGCTTGCCGGTCGGCGCGATCGCGATCGCGCCGGCCTTCACGACGCGCGCGGCGAGCGGGACGTCGGCGGTGATCACGATGACGCCCTTGGCCGCGTGCTCCGCGATGTAGTCGTCAGCCTTGTCCATGCCGGCTGCGACGATGGCGCGCGCGATGAAAGGCGAGGGCGGAATCGCGATCGGACTGTTGCTGACCACGACAACCCTGATGCCGTGGCGCTCGGCGACGCGATAGACCTCGCCCTTTACCGGGCAGGCATCGGCGTCGATGTAGATTGTAATGACCGGCGTTGCCGTCACGGCATCAAACGACTTTCCGCGAGAACCTGGTCCGCGCGGACGCGGACCAGTGTTTCGGCCGGCGAGCCGGCAGGGGCCGTGCTCAGGATACCCTCAGATTCTCAGCCGAGGTCTTGCCGCGGTTGCTGACGAGCTCGTAGTCGACGCGCTGGCCTTCATTGAGCGTCGTCAGACCTGCACGCTGGACTGCCGAGATATGGACAAACACATCCTTGCCGCCATCGGACGGCTGGATGAAGCCGTAGCCTTTGGTCGGGTTGAACCACTTCACGCTTCCGGACGCCATTTCTGCATCTCCTGATCGGGTCGGCGGGGAAGCGGAATTTGCGCCTTCGCGCTGACAATCGCAAGATCATCGCATGGAATTGCGGCCTTGCGTGCGCTCATTCGTGGAGCATGATCTTTTCCGACCTGCCTACGCCCGCCGAAGCATCGCTCTACATAACGCGGTCGTGTCAGGGCTTCGCGCAGGCGGGAAACCGGTATCCACTTTTCGGGATCATGCTCCCTCACACCCGCTCGACGAAGGAGTCGACGACGCGCTTCTCGCCGGCCTTGTCAAATTGGATGGTGAGCTTGTTGCCGTCGATATGCGTCACATTGCCGTTGCCGAACTTCTGGTGAAATACCCGATCACCCAGCGTGAAGGATGAGGTGCCGGTCGACTTGGCGACCAGTTCGCCCTCGATGGTGAGCGGTATGCGCCGCTTCGCTCCTTCGCGCGGCTTCGCGCGCGCGGTTGCCTCGAACGGCTCCTGCGTGACATCGAAGTCGTCCGATTGATCGTCGTCGAAGCCGCCGCGCGCCTTGCGCGCCTGCGCGCGCTGCCAGCCGGGCGTCGAATAGTTCGAGCCGAAGCTCTGCATCGTGTCGAAGCGCGACGCCCCGTAATTGGCGCCGTAGTTGGCGAAGCCGCCCTGCTGCTCGGTCACCTCGACATGCGCCTCGGGCAGCTCGTCGAGGAAGCGCGACGGAATGCTCGACGCCCATGAGCCGTGAATGCGGCGGTTCGACACGAACGAGATCTTCGCGCGCCGTCGCGCACGCGTCAGCCCGACATGGGCGAGGCGGCGTTCCTCCTCGAGGCCGGCGCGGCCCTGCTCGTCGAGCGAGCGCTGGTGCGGCAGCACGCCTTCTTCCCAACCGGGCAGAAACACGGTGTCGAACTCCAGTCCCTTGGCGGCGTGCAGCGTCATGATCGAGACCGCTTCGGTCTCCTCGCCCTTGTCGGTATCCATGACCAGCGAGATGTGCTCGAGGAAGCCGCCGAGGTTCTCGAACTCCTCCATCGAGCGCACCAGCTCTTTCAAGTTTTCCAGCCGTCCCGCCGCGTCGGCCGAGCGATCCTTCTGCCACATCTCGGTGTAGCCGGACTCGTCGAGCACGATCTCGGCGAGCTCCATGTGCGGCAGCGTATCCTTCTGGGCGCGCCAGCGGTCGAACGCCGCGACGAGATCGCGCAGCGCGGCGCGCGGCTTCGCTTTGAGCTCCTCGGTCTCGCTCAGCGCGCGGGCGGCCTGCAGCAGCGGCACGTCGGCGCGCCGCGCATGCAGCTGCAACTGCTGCAGCGTGGCATCGCCGAGGCCGCGGCGCGGCGTGTTGATGATGCGCTCGAAGGCGAGGTCGTCGGCCGGCTGGTTGACCAGCCGCAGATAGGCAAGCGCGTCGCGGATCTCGGCGCGCTCATAGAAGCGCGGACCGCCGATCACCCGATAGGGCAGTCCGAGCGTCACGAACCGATCTTCAAATTCGCGCATCTGGAACGAGGCGCGCACCAGGATCGCGATCTCGTCGAGCGAGTGACCGTCGCGCTGCAGGTTCTCGATCTCCTCGCCGATTACGCGCGCTTCTTCTTCCGAATCCCAGGCGCCGGTGACCGTAACCTTCTCGCCCGGCTCGTCCTCGGTGCGCAGCGTCTTGCCGAGCCGACCTTCGTTGTGCGCGATCAGGTGCGAAGCGGCGCCGAGAATATGCGCGGTCGAACGATAGTTGCGTTCGAGCCGGATCACCTTGGCGCCGGGGAAGTCGTGTTCGAAGCGCAGGATGTTGTCGACCTCGGCGCCGCGCCAGCCATAGATCGACTGATCGTCGTCGCCGACGCAGCAGATATTCTTCGAGACGTTGTTCGAGCTTTGGCCGATCAGGCGCAGCCAGAGATACTGCGCCACGTTGGTGTCCTGGTATTCGTCGACCAGCACGAATTTGAAACGCTCGTGATACTGGCGCAGCACCTCGGCGTGCTCGCGGAACAGGCGCAGCATCTCGATCAAGAGGTCGCCGAAGTCGGCGGCGTTGAGGGTCTTCAACCGCGCCTGGTAGGCCTTGTAGAGCTCGATGCCGCGCCCGTTGGCAAAGGTCGCGGCCTCGCCGGCGGGCACCTTGTCGGGGGTCAGGCCGCGGTTCTTCCAGCCATCGATGATCCCGGCGAGCACGCGTCCGGGCCAGCGTTTTTCATCGATGTTCTCGGCCTCTATCAGCTGCTTCAAAAGCCGGATCTGATCGTCGGTGTCGAGGATGGTGAAGTCGGGCTTGAGGCCGACCAGTTCGGCGTGGCGGCGCAGGATTTTCACGCCGATCGAATGAAAGGTGCCAAGCCAGGGCATTCCCTCGACAATCTGGCCGACCATTGCGCCGACGCGCTGCTTCATCTCGCGCGCCGCCTTGTTGGTGAAGGTGACGGCGAGGATCTCGGACGGCCGCGCGCGCCCCTGGCTGAGGATGTGCGCGATGCGGGTCGTCAGCACGCGCGTCTTGCCGGTCCCGGCGCCGGCGAGCACCAGCACCGGTCCGTCGAGCGTCTCGACCGCCTCGCGCTGCTCCGCATTGAGCCCGGCGAGGTAAGGCGCGGCCACCTGGGCGCGCGCACGCGCCGCGATCCCGCCAGGGGCGGGCGCGGGCGAGGCGGCAAATTGTGGACGCGAAATCTCTGTCACACCGCGCTTTCAGCGATTCTTTATGCCCTCAAAATGGCATCGCGGCCCCGCTTTGGCGAGGGGGTGGGAGGGCGAACCCACCGTCGTCAGGCCCCATAGCCCGTTGAAGACGGGCGTAAACGCCCTTGTGGAAAGCGGGCACCCAGTAAACGCAATTCTGTCAGCCTGAATACGGAACCAGCCGGCGTTTACCGGCTCGCCCGCTTTCCCCCTTCGCTAAAGCTCCGGCGGACTCAAGCCTCAACCCGCCGAAGCCTGGTGCGTAGGCGGGTCGCGGGCGATGACGAAGGAGAGGATGGCTTGTCAATTCTTCGCCGGCATCGCGATGCGACGGCCGGCGGCTTCCGGGCGCGGCAGCCGCGCATGCGAGGCCTTCATCTGGGTGAGGCGCCGCGTCACGCTATCGGGGAGCGGCACGGTCTTCTTCGAGGTCATGTCGACATGCAGCGACATGTTCTCCGAGGTGGCCGAGACCCAGCCGTGCTCGGCGTGGAAGAGCTGCTGGAAGTGATGCACGCGCTTTTTGTCGAAGTCGAGCAGCTGAAATGTCGCCCGCACCGGATCGCCCGCGTGCAACTCGCGCAAGTAGCGCAGATGCACTTCGGCGGTGAAGAACGAGCGGCCCGCTTTGACGTAGTCCGCGCCGATGCCGAGCAGTTCGTAAGCCTCGTCGACACAGCGATCGAACAGCACGTTGTAGTAGGCCATGTTGAGATGGCCATTGTAGTCGATCCAGCTCTGCTCGACCCGCATCACTGACGATACGAAAGGTGCAAAAAACAGCGGCTCTAGGTCGGCGCGGTCGAGCATCAAAGGTCCCGGCGGATCGGCATGCGAATAAGGATACGAACAATGAATCGTAACCTGCGTTGAGAAAAGAGAAAAGCCGCATTTTCGCAAAGCGTCCACGAAACCGCGGCCGTATCGGTGGCTTTGCGGGAGACGCGTCCACTCTGGTAACGTTGGTGTGAACACCGAAGATCCGGGTAGGAAGACCAGAATGGCATTGGCGGCAGAAGCAAGCGTGCGGCGAGACGGAAAGGCGGTCGAGGCCGCGATCGGCGCGCTTGCGGCGAAATTCGGCAATCGTCTCGTGACCTCGCAGGCGGTGCGCGAGCAACACGGCAACATCCTCACTTGGATCGAAAATCAGCCGCCGGACGCGGTGGTGTTCGCGCAGTCGACCGCGGACGTGCAGGACGTCGTGCGCATCTGCGCGCAGCACAAGGTGCCGGTGATCCCGTACGGCACCGGCACATCGCTCGAGGGGCACATCAACGCGCCGCAGGGCGGCGTCTCGATCGACTTCCGCGACATGAATCGGGTCTTGAGCGTGCACGCCGAAGATCTTGATTGTGTTGTCGAACCTGGCGTGACGCGCAAGCAGCTGAACGAATATCTGCGCGACCAGGGGCTGTTCTTCCCGATCGATCCAGGCGCCGACGCATCGATCGGCGGCATGTCGGCGACGCGCGCGTCCGGCACCAATGCGGTGCGCTACGGCACCATGAAGGACAATGTGCTGGCGCTGAAGGTCGTGCTGGCGAATGGCGAGATCATCCAGACCTCGCGCCGCGCCAAGAAATCATCCGCAGGCTACGACCTCACGCGGCTCTTCGTCGGCTCGGAGGGCACGCTCGGCGTCATCACCGAGATCACGGTGCGCCTGCACGGCATTCCGGAGGCGATTTCGGGCGGCATCTGTCCGTTCCCGTCGGTCGAGGCGGCCTGCAACGCCGCGATCGCGACCATTCAGTCCGGCATCCCGGTCGCGCGTGTCGAACTGTTGGACGAGGTCCAGGTGCGCGCGAGCAATGCCTATTCGAAACTGACGCTGCCCGAGCAGCCGATGCTGTTCCTCGAGTTTCATGGCACCAGCGCGGGCGTTGCCGAGCAATCCGAGCGCTTCGGCGAGATCGCGGCGGATCAAGGCGGCGGCCCGTTCCAATGGACCACCAACGCCGAGGAACGGAGCAAGCTCTGGCAGGCGCGTCACGATGCCTATTGGGCGGCGGTCGGCCTGCGGCCGGGCACGCGGCCGTTTGCGACCGACGTGTGCGTGCCGCTGTCGCGTCTTGCCGAATGCGTCACCGAGACGCAGAAGGACATCGAGGCTCGCGGCTTGATTGCGCCGATCGCCGGCCACGTCGGCGACGGGAATTTCCATTGCTCGCCGCTGATCAACATGGATGACCCGACCGAGATCGCGGCGGCGCGCGACTTCAACGCGCGCCTCATCGAGCGCGCGCTCGCCATGGAAGGAACCTGCACGGGTGAGCATGGCGTCGGTCAGGGCAAGATGAAGTACCTGTCGGCCGAGCACGGCGAGGCGTTGGCGGTGATGCGTTCGATCAAGCATGCGCTCGATCCGGACAACCTCATGAACCCGGGGAAAATTGTCGCGTTTTAATGTTAACGCGGCGAACCGGCGGCCACATTGCTCGCGACATATATTCGCCGCCATATTTCGGCTATGGTTCGTTCGGTTGGGGCACGAGGGCGTAGCGGTCCCGGCGATTTTGCCGATGTGGACCGAGTGGGCTGAGGAGGCCCTGGGCTGAAAGGGCTCGGAGCGCGCTTTGCAGGCAACCCTGCTCGCGATTGCGGTTGCGATCATCCTGGCGCTGGTAGCGGCGCTGGTCGGTCCGCATTTTGTCGATTGGACCGAATACCGCGCTAATTTCGAAACCGAGGCAAGCAGGTTGGTCGGCCAGCCGGTGCGCATCACGGGAGCAATCGATGCGCGCATCCTGCCGACGCCGGCCTTGACGCTCGGAAATGTCGAGATCGGACCTGCGGCCAAGCCGCAGGCGCGCACGCGCGAGCTGTATGTCGAGTTCGCGCTCGGACACCTCGTGCGCGGCGAGTTCCGCGCGTCCGAATTGCGCCTTGCGGGACTTGAGGCCGCGGTAGGGCTTGCGGCGAATGGCGCGCTCGCGTGGCCGTCGCCGCGGCTCGGCTTCGAGCCGGATCGGTTGCAGATCGACAAGTTGGACATCGAAGACAGCCGGCTCATCCTGGCGGACGGCGCAAGTGCGACGGCCGTCGAGCTGCGTGGGTTCTACTTCAAGGGCGACATGCGCTCGCTGCTCGGCCCGGCCAAGGGCGAGGGCGGTTTCATGGCGGCGGGCGAGCGCTACGGCTATCGGATCGCGGCAAGCCGCGTCGGCGAAGACGGCGCCGCAAAGCTCAAGCTGAGCCTCGATCCGGTCGATCAGCCGCTCGCGCTCGAAACCGAAGGCGCGCTGCGCTTCGAGCAGGGCTCGCCGCGCTATGAGGGTTCGCTCACATTGGCACGGCCCGCCGCGATGGCGCGCGCGACCGGACGCGGCGATCTCGCCGTGCCGTGGCGCGCGAGCGCGAAGGTGAAGGCCGCGCCGACGCAGGCGCTGTTCGACCAAGTCGAATACCAATATGGGCCGGACGAGCGTGCGATCCGGCTCAACGGCACGGCCGAGATGCGGTTCGGCCAAAAGCCGAGCTTCGCCGGCACGCTCTCGGCGCGTCAGGCCGATCTCGACCGCGCGCTCGCGCTGCCCGAAGCCGCCGGCCGCCTGCCGCTCGCGGCACTGAAAGCTTTCATCGAACCGCTGACCGCATCCTACCGGCCGCAGTTCCCGGTCAGGCTCGGCGTCGGCGTCGACGCGGTGACGCTCGCAGGTGGCACACTGCAAACGGTGCGCGGCGACTTCCGGCTCGATGGCGACGCATGGAGCATTGATACGCTCGAGTTTCGCGCCCCCGGCTTTGCGCAGGTGCGCCTCGGCGGGCGGGTTGCACCTGGCGCCGACGGGCTGACATTCAACGGGCCCGCGCAGGTCGAAGCGACCAATCCGCGCGCCTTGATCGGCTGGCTCGAAGGCCGTGCCGACGCGCCCCAGGGGCCGTCCGGCCTGTTGCGCGCCAGTGGCGAGTTCACCATCGGGGCGCAGCAGTTCGCGGTCGAGCGGCTGAAATTCGAGATCGATCGCAGGGCGATCGAGGGTCGGCTCGCCTATGCGGGTGCGAGCGACGGCAAGCCGCCGCGGCTCGATGCCGAACTCAAGGCAGCCGAACTCGATGTCGACGCCATGCTGGCTTTCGCCCGCACCGCGCTCGAGGGCACCGCATTCGACAAGCCGCGCGCAGGCTCGCTCAGCGTTGATGTCGGCCGCGCGACTCTCGCCGGTATCGATGTGAAGGGCGTGAGCGGCACGCTCAAGCTCGATCCCGAAGGACTGACCTTCGACCATGTGCGCATCGCCGACCTCGCGGATGCGGCGTTCAGCCTGAACGGCCGCATGGAAGGCGCACTCGATGCCCCGCGCGGCGCGGTGACCTTCGATGTCGATGCGCGCGGCCTCGACGGCACGGCCGCGGTGCTGGAGAAGTATCTGCCGCGTGTTGCGCCGCCGCTGCGGCGCGCCGCGGGAAAAATCACGCCGCTCAAGACACGCGTGACGCTCGGCATCGAGCCGCTCTTTTCGACCGACCCGCAGGGGCCGAGCCGCGTGAAATTGGCGCTCGATGGCACGGCGGGTGCGCTGCGCATGAAGCTCGGCGCCGATGCGGCCGGTGACATCGCGGCGCTGCTGGTGCCCGACTATCATCTCGACGCGCAAATCTCGGCCGCCGACGGCACCAACTTGATCGCGCTGCTCGGGCTCGACCGCGTCGTCAATGTCGACAAGCGCGCCGGTCTCTTAAGCGTGACCATGCGCGGCAAGAGCGGAGCGGATGCGCAGATCGATGCGCGCCTGACAGCGGGCGGGTTTTCGGCCGGCGCGAAGGGAACCGCACGGCTGTTCACTCAGAGCGGCAACGCGGCTGCGCTGGATGTGACGCTGCAGTCCTCCGATGCGAGCCCGCTGCGGCGTGGCGCCGCCGTGCGCCAGAGCGCATTGCTGCCGGTGACATTGCGAGCGCGGCTGAACGCGAACTCGAATGATCTCGCGCTCGACGCCATGGTGGCGTCGGTCGGCGGCACGCCGGTGCGCGGACGGCTTAGGCTGGACACGGCGCTGGCGCGCCTCGAAGGGCAGATCGACGCCGAGGCGGCCGATCTTCCGGTGCTGGTCGCGATCGCGGCGGGAAACCCAAAGGGGCGCGTCGATACGTCCGCCTGGAGCGGCGAGCCGTTCGGCGAGATGGGCTTCGGCGAGCTTGCCGGCAAAGTCGATGTGACCGTCGCGCGCGCAAACCTCACGCCCGCACTGGCGGCGCGGCAGATGCGCAGCGTGCTGCGCTTCAGGGCCGGCGAGGTTGCGCTCGACAATGTCGAAGCCACGCTCGCGAACGGCCGCGCCACCGGCGAATTGGCGCTGCGACAAAGCCCGGAAGGGTTGGATGCGCGCGGCCGACTCGCGCTGTTGAATGCTGACGCGACCGCGCTGCTCGCCGATGAGGGGAGGCCGGCCATCGCCGGACGGGTCGGCCTGCAGGCCGAATTCGAAGGAAGCGGGCTGAGCCCGGCATCGCTCATCGGATCGCTGAGGGGCACCGGCCTGCTCACGCTCGAGGACGCCCAGCTTGCACGTCTCGATCCGAAGGCGTTCGGTGCGGCGGTGCGCGCGGCCGATCAGACGGCGGCGCTCGACGTAGCGAAGATCCGCGACGTGGTCGTGGCCGTGCTGGATGGCGGGGCGCTCGCGCTGCCGCGGCTCGATGCGCCGCTCACGATCAATGCCGGGCAAATCCGACTCGATCGCACGCCCGCGCCGGCGCAGGGCGCGGATGTGATCATCGCCGGCAACGCAGATCTCGCTGATGGGTCGATCGATGCGCGGCTGATCTTGACCGGTCCCAAAGTCGATGCCGCGGAGGCGACGCGTCCGGAAATTCTCGTCACCATCAAGGGACCGCTGGGTGCGACCAAGCGCTCGGTCGATGTCTCGGTGCTGTCAGGCCTCTTGATGCTGCGCGCGGTGGAACGACAAGCGCGCCAGATCGATACGATCGAGGCCGAGCGGCGCGAGTTCGAGCGCCGCGAAGCAGAGCGGCGCGAAGCCGAGCGCAAGGAAGCGGAACGTAAGGAAGCGGAACGCAAGGAAGCCGAGCGGCGCGCCAGCCAGGCGCGCGCCGCGCCCACTCCATCACCGCAGCCCGTTCCGGATGAGACGACTGCGTCCGCGCCCGCAGCCCCGTCGGCGTCCGGACCTGGGCGACCGCGACCGGCGCCCCAGGCCACACCGCCGCAGCCAAATCCAGCGCAACCAAATCCGCCACAAGCGCGGCCGCCTGCGCTCGAACGTGCACCGGCCTTGCCGCCGCCGCTGAGCATCGCGCCGGCGCCGGGCGCGGCGGCGAAGCCGCTGCCGCCGCCACGTCAGACCGGCGAAGCAGTCAGGGCCGCCCCGCCGCCACCGGCGCCGCGCTCGACCCTCGATTTCCTATTCGGCGTGCAACGCTGACATCGTTGTCCGCGACGTACCCGGCGTGCGCGTTTCGCTCTCACGCACACCCGCACCACCGGCAAGCGTCCGATAGTGGTCCAGCACGAACAATCTGATGGCCGACGACAGGTTGCCCTGGCGGCGGTCTCCGTCGATCGAAGCAACAAGCTCGGAGAGCGTCATGTTGCGCGAGGCCGCAATGTCCTTCAGCCCACTCCAGAACGCGTCTTCAAGGCTGACACTGGTCTTGTGGCCCGTGATGACGATCGAGCGTTTGACGACTGGCGATTTCATCAGGCATCTCCCGATTCAATCCTGTGCTCATCAAGGTGTCGGTTCAGCTTTTGGCTGTTTCCTGCCTGCAGATCGCGCTCAGCTTTTGAGCGGCCATGAACGATCCGATTTGCAGCGGCTCGCTCAGCATTCTTCCGCTTTTGCGTCTGTTTGCGGAACTTTCGCAGATTGACGATCTCGCCCATCTTGGCCTGTCTGGGATCTTCACGGCGCAGACCGCGCACCTTACGTAATCACCGTCACCGCAGCCCCAGCGGTGAACAGAATACTTATGCATAGTTGACGGTATTTTTTTCCGTTTCGCAAGACACGCTTAGTTGAATACGTATTAGTTGTTACGCGAACCCTTATATTATGGCGCATAACAACGAGATATTTAACATGTTATTGATCTGTATAGTGCGCAGTCGGAAATAAATTCCTTGCCTCTGCTGGCTATTCATTAGCGTATTCTCTGTAGTTTCCGCAGAGCGGGAAGAATTACTTAGTTTAGAACGGATTTAATCAAGCATTACCGTAGGAAAGGTTCGGTCATTTCACAACATAACTTGGAAAAATACCAAACTGAATGCGTCGGCCGCGCTGCGGGGGTCGATCTATTCCTTTGGCAAGCCTTCGGAATTTCCGCGAACGGAATCGCCCTCAGCCAGGCCGCACCATCCGTTCCGGGCGCACCAGGCGGTCAAATTCGGCCGCCGTCACGTAGCCATTGCCCACGGCTTCCTCACGTAAGGTTGTCCCGTTGGCGTGGGCCGCCTTGGCGATCTTGGCGGCGTTGTCGTAGCCGATCGTCGGCGCGAGCGCGGTGACGAGCATCAGCGAGCGCTCGGTCAGTTCGCGGATGCGCGCCTCGTTGGGGCGGATGCCGACGACGCAATTGTCGGTGAACGAGCGCGCCGCATCCGCCAACAGGCGGATCGACTGCAGCATGCAATAGGCGAGCACCGGCTTGTAGACATTGAGTTCGAAATGTCCCTGGCTGCCGGCGATCGCGATCGTGCTCTGATTTCCGAACACGCGCGCGCACACCATGGTGAGCGCTTCGCTCTGCGTCGGATTGACCTTGCCGGGCATGATCGAGGAGCCGGGCTCGTTCTCCGGCAGGATCAATTCGCCGAGCCCCGAGCGCGGACCGGAGCCGAGCAGGCGAATGTCGTTTGCGATCTTGAACAGGCCCGCCGCCGCGCTGTCGAGCGCGCCATGCGCGAACACATAGGCATCGTTCGAGGCCAGCGCCTCGAACTTGTTCGGCGCCGAGACGAAGGGCAGCCGCGTGATGGCGGCGACACGCTGCGCGAAAGCCTTGGCGAATTGCGGCTTTGCGTTCAAACCCGTGCCGACCGCGGTGCCGCCCTGCGCCAGCGGATAGAGTTGCTTGAGCGCGAGCCGCGTACGCTCGAGCGCGAGCTTCACCTGCTCGGCATAGCCGGAGAACTCCTGGCCGAGCGTCAGCGGCGTTGCATCCTGCGTGTGGGTGCGGCCGATCTTCACGATCCTGGCGAACTCCTTCGATTTGTCCTGCAGCGCTTCGTGCAGATGGATGAGCGCCGGATGCAGCAGGAAGGCGATCTCGCTCGCCGCCGCGATGTGCATCGCGGTCGGGAAGACGTCATTCGAGGACTGGCTCATGTTGACGTGATCGTTCGGATGGATCGGCGATTTCTCGCCGCGCTTGCCGCCGAGCATCTCGTTGGCGCGATTCGCGATCACCTCGTTCAGATTCATGTTGGTCTGCGTGCCGGAGCCGGTCTGCCACACGACCAGCGGGAAGTGGTCGTCCAGCTTGCCGTCGATCACCTCCTGCGCGGCCGCAATGATCGCGCGCGAACGCTTCGCATCGATGAGGTCGAGCGAGCGGTTCACCTCGGCGGCGGCGCGCTTGACGAGGCCGAGCGCGCGGATCAGCGGCAGCGGCATGCGCTCCGCGCCGATGCGGAAATTTTCCAGCGAACGCTGCGTCTGCGCGCCCCAATAGCGGTCGGCCGGGACTTCGATCAGCCCGAACGTGTCGGTTTCGGTACGGGTGTTGGTCATGATGCGTCCTTATAATCGAGGCACGATCGCAGTCCTTTATAATAGGAAGAGGATCCGACAGGTTCGAGGGCATGAGCATCGCCGAGACCAGCGTCGCGCGCCGACCTCCGGCACCGCTGCCGCGGCCGGGCGCGCTCGGGCCGATCGGGCTTTACCGCGCGCTGCGCCGCAACGGTGTCGAAGCCTGGCGCGCCGACGCGTTTGAAGAGCCCTACATCGCGGACCGCAACCAGCTCGGCGGCTTCGTGCTGCTGAACGACCCCGAGCTCATTCGCCACGTGCTGATCGACAACGCCGCGAACTATCCGAAGGACGAACTGCAGCTCGAGAAGCTCACCCCGGCGGTCGGGCGCGGCCTGCTGACCGCGGACGGGGAATCCTGGCGGCTGCAACGCCGCACGGTGGCGGCGCTGTTTCAGCCCCAGGCGGTCGCGGCTTATCTCGCACCGATGGCCGACTCGATCGACGCGATGCTCACGCGCTGGGACGATCACGTCCGCAGCGGCGCGATCATCGACGTCGCGCGCGAAATGACCGCGCTCACCTACGACATCATCTCGCGCACGGTGTTCAGCCACGAGATCGAGACGCCGGCCGACGTCATGGGCGAGGCGATCACGACCTATTTCGAGGCGCTTGGCCGGATCGACCTGTGGGACGTGCTGCCGCTGCCACGCTGGCTGCCGCGTCCGGCCTTCATCCGCGCACGGCCGGCGCAGAAGATCTTCCGCGACGAGGTGCTGCGGCTGTTCGAGAAGCGGCGCGCCCGCGTGGCGGCAGGCGAGGCGGTGCCCGACGATCTCGTCACGCGGCTGATCAAGGCGCGCGATCCCGAGACCGGCGCGCCGCTCTCGGATGCGGTGGTGCACGACAATCTCGTGACCTTCATCGGCGCCGGCCACGAGACGACGGCGAACGCGCTTGCCTGGACGCTGTTCCTGATGTCGGAATTTCCCGAGGCCGACGCGCGCGTCGCGCGCGAGGCGGCGCGCTTTCCCGCAACGGTGGACGCGGACGCGCTCGCGCGCCTCACCGACACGCGCATGATCCTCGAAGAGGCGATGCGGCTCTATCCGCCGGTGCCGTTCCTGAGCCGCGCGGCCGCGGCGCGCGACCGGATCGGCGATGTTGTGGTCGTGGCCGGCACGCGCATCATCGTGGCGCCCTGGGTGCTGCACCGGCACCGCAAGCTCTGGTCGGATCCCGAGCTGTTCGTGCCGGAGCGGTTTGCGCCCGAGCGCCGCGGCGCGATTTCGCGCTTTGCCTATCTGCCGTTCGGCGCGGGCGCGCGCGTCTGTGTCGGCATGACTTTCGCGCTGAACGAGGCGCTGCTGGCGCTCGCGATGATCGCACGGCGCTTCCGCGTGCGGCTGGTCGAGGGCGCACAGGTGATGCCGTTTGCGCGCATGACGCTGCGCCCGCTCAACGGATTGCCGATGCGCATCGAGGCGCGGTCGTCCGCGTGAATGCATCGCGAGTTGCGCGGCGCGCCGCGCTCTGCCATCGACAATCTTGTCACGTTTCGACGATGGGAGGCGAGCCTTGGACCTCGGCCAGCCACTGGACTTTTCGGCAGGTGTTACCGCCGCGTCGCGGCCCAATGGATTGGTCGTCGCCGTGAGCTGCAGCGCCACGCACAGCTTCAGCAAGCCGGTGTGCGCGGAGATTGCGCTGCGCGCCGGACTCGGTGTCGTGGGCGACGCGCATCACGGTGCGACGGTCAAGCATCGCTCGCGGGTGCGGCGCGATCCCTCGCAGCCAAACCTGCGGCAGGTGCACCTGATCCATGCCGAGCTGCTGGAAGAGCTCGCGCCACGTGGCTTCGCGATTGCGCCCGGCGCGATCGGCGAGAACATCTCCACACGCGGCATCGATCTTTTGGGTCTGCCGCGCGGCGCCCGATTGCATATCGGCGCGACCGCTATTGTGGAGATCACCGGACTGCGTAACCCGTGCCGCCAGCTCGACGATTACCAGGCTGGACTGATGAAGGCGGTGCTGGATCGCACGCCCGACGGCAAGCTCGTGCGCAAGGCCGGCGTGATGAGCATCGTCCTCGCCGACGGCATCGTGCGCGCCGGCGACGCCATCGCGGTCGTCCTGCCCGAGGGGCGATTGCAACCGCTCGAGCCGGTCTAGGTCTCTGCCCTCATCCTGAGGAGGGCGCGAAGCGCCCGTCTCGAAGGATGGCCGCGAGCTCAGTGTGTTCTGCCATCCTTCGATGCGCGCACCACGCTATCGCGTGCCGCGCTCCTCAGGATGAGGTCATTTATTTCTTCCGGAACCGATCGAGCCGCACGACCTCGGCACCGCCTGAAGGTTTGTCGGGCTCGTCATCGTCCTTGTTGCCGACCAGTGCGGGCTTTGCGGCCTCGCCCTTGTCGGTTTTCGCGCCCTCGCTCTTGCTACCTTCAGCCTTGCTACCTTCAGCCTTGCTGCCTTCAGCCTTGGCAGAGGCGAGTTTTGCGGGTGTGGCGGGGCCGATGGCGGCGGGGGGCTCCGGCTCGCTGGCGGCCGGCCGGCGCTTCGGCCGCGCCGGCTT
>Ga0081539_10001931_pt1 | contig 31888 bp, 27 predicted proteins | sample TabmetS4T2R2_FD_71023 | JGI IMG/M metagenome (GOLD analysis project Ga0081539, IMG submission 71023) | Tabebuia heterophylla rhizosphere microbial communities from the University of Puerto Rico - S4T2R2 | ecosystem: Host-associated > Plants > Roots > Rhizosphere ... | reverse complement strand
CTCGACCGGCGGGGCATCGTCGACGTTGTCGTCAGGGTGAGGATCGGGCGTCTCGCTGGTGACGCTGGCGCTGTTGGTGTACGTCCCTGCATTCATGGTCAGGACGGTGACCGTGATCGTCGCCGACCCGCCCGAGCTCAGCGTCCCCAGCTCGCAGGTGATCGCCTGGCCCGACGCGGCACAGGTCCCGCGCGACGAGCTCGCGGCTTCGATGCGCAGGCCCTTCGGCACCGTGTCGGTGACCGTCGCGCCGATGGCACGACTGGGACCCTTGCTGGTGACCTTCAGCGTGTAGTCGAACGCCTCGCCGTCGGCGACGACAGACGTCGAGGCCGACTTCACGATCGCGAGATCGGCGAGGCGGTCGGTCGTCACCGTGGTGTGGTCGGAGTTGTTCGCGGTGTCGGGATCGAGGGTCGGGCTCTCGACGATCGCGGTGTTCTCCGGTCGTCCGGCATCGCTGGCGGAGACGTCCAACGTGATCGTCGCCGTGGCGCCCAGCGGGAGGTCGCCCAGCTGGCAGACGACCGGATCGCTCTGGGTGCAGCTGCCGCGTGTGCTCGAGGCCGAGCGCAGCGAGACGCCCGCGGGCAGCGAGTCGGTCACCGTCGCCGTCCGCGCCGTCGACGGCCCGGCGTTGGTGACCACCAGGGTGTAGCGGAAGTCCTCGCCCTCGTGCACCGTCGTTGCGTTCGCGGTCTTGACGAGCTTCAGATCGGCGCTGGGCTGCACCTCGACCGTGGCGCGCGAGCTGTCGTTGGACGGGTCGCGATCGGGCGTGCTGGTGCTCACCGTCGCCGTGTTCACGAGCGTCCCCTCGGCCTGCACCTTGGCGGTCACCGTGATCGTCGCCGTGTCGCCCGGGGCGAGCGTGCCGAGCTGGCAGGAGCTCGGCGAGCTGCAGCTGCCCTGGCTCGGCGCGGCCGACAGCAGCGCGAGCCCCGCGGGTGCGGCGTCGTTGACCGCGACGTTGCTCGCGCTGCTCGGCCCGTTGCTGGCCACCACCAGTTTGTAGGTGACGGTGTCGCCGATCGCGGGCTTCGTGTCGCTCACGCTCTTGGCGATCGAGACGTCGCCCGGCAGTTGCGTGTTGGTCACCGTGCACTGGATGTCGTCGCCCGCCGCCGGCGAGACCGCCCGCGAGCTACCACTGCCCGACAGCGACGGCACGGCGACGCCGTTGTTCGTGCACGCCCACGACTGCGCGTAGTCGGCCAGCCGCGTGCCGCTGCCCGCGGTCACCGCCTCCGCGAGCGTGTACGACGCCCCATTCGTGCGTGGCAGCACCGTCAGCGGCCCGGTGGTCGCCGAGTTGCTCGAGCCGGTGCTCGCCAACCCCAGCACCGAGCCCTCTGGCGAGCGCGCCGACACGTCGAACGAGTCGGACGCCCGCACCCTGCCGACGACGCTCTTGGTCACCTGGATCCTCGAGGTCCTGATCGCGAACGCCACCCCGGAGCGGGCGTTGGTCCGCATCGTCAGGCCGATCGTCGACGGCGTGTCGGCGCCCACGATCACGCCGTCGTACAGCGGCACCGTCGAGCTGCCAGCGCCCGGCGGATCGGTGCCCTGCCCGGTGCACGTCACGCTCGTCGTCCCGAGCCCGGTCAGCGCGTTGTGGCACCCGCGCACCGACGTCGGGTTCATGACCGCGATCAGTCCCAGCGCCTTGTCCGACGTCCACGTGAACGACTCGCCCGCGGCGGCGATGTTGTTCTCGGCGTCGGCGATCACGAACGAGTAGCCGGTCACCTGCGCCCCCGACGAATCGACCACCCGGACGTCGCTCAGGGTCAGCGTCACACCGGCGTTGGCGACGGCGCGGCTGTAGAGCACCGGCCGTCCCGGCACACCGACGTAGTCGGACGATCCGTAGGCGAAGCGCAGCTGCAGCGGCGCCGCTAACGCATCGACGACGGGGTAGCTCCGACCCGCCACCGGACGCGACGTCAACGTGAACGAGGCCGTATAGCCGCCGGGCAGGGAGATCGACAGCGACTGGCCGCCCGGCGACCGCGCGGTCGTGTCGTCGTAGGCGGTCATGTCGAACCAGCACAGGTTCGACGCGTAGGTCCCGCCGGTGCCATACCCGCACGTCGCGGCCCCTGCGTGAGATGGCAGCAGCAGTGCCAGCGCGAGGATCGCGGGTGCGATCAGCAAGCGCCAATGCCTTCGAGCGCGGTGGCCGCGCAGGGCGCGTGGCTCGCGGACGATGTCGGCAGTGGTCATGGCCTCGGGAGGTTGGTGTTGGGCTGCACCTAGCCGGTGACGCCGCCGCCGAGGACGCGCGCGGCGAGGACGCGAACCGTGCGCGAGGCGTGCGCGGCGTTCGCGCCGGAGGAGTTGACGGTCGCCTGGTTGACCTTGCGGCCGCTCGTGCCGGCGACCGCGCGGACGGTGATCCGATAGGTCTGCGACCGTCCGGCCCACAGCGTCTTGGCGGTCCAGCAGTAACCGGACTTCGTCAGCTTGGCCTCGCTCTCGGAAGAGACGTAGACCAGCCCCGACGGCAGCCGGTCGCAGACGCGCACGTTGCGCACGCTGCGCTTCGACGGGTTGCTGGCGCGAATGGTGTACGTCACCGTGCCACCAGCCCTCACGGAGCCGCGGTTCGCCGTCTTCGTCAGACGCAAGGTCGGCCTGACGACGCGCACGGTGGCCTTGCCGGTGTCGTTGGCCGGCGGGTCCACGGTGGGCGGTGGCGCGGCGACGACCGCGGTGTTCGTGGTCAGCCCGGCCTTGATCGCCACCGCCTTGACGGTGACCTTCGCCGACGCTCCCGAAGCAAGCGCGCCGATCGGGCAGCTCACCTTGTTGCCCGTGACCGTGCAGCGCCCCTGTGTCGTGGTGGCGCTGCGGACGTCGAGCTGCGCCGGTGCGGTGTCGGTCACCGTCACGTCCGGCGCGCCGTCGGGGCCGGCGTTGGCGGCGGTCAGGGTGTAGGTGACGGTATCGCCGACCGTCGCGCGCGCCGCCGAGGCGGTCTTCTTCAGCGAGACGTCGCTGACGCAACCCAGCTGGAAGGAACCGGTGGACGCCGCTTCGGGGAGGCGCATCCAGGTGTCGACGAGGTCGTCGTTGCCGCTCGCGCCGGTCCAGGCGTGGAACCCGGGGCCGCTGACGCCGTCGTTGACCGCGCTGGGTGACGTGTTGGTCACCGCGGCGTGCTTGTAGGGGTCGACGTCGTTGTAGCTGGCGGCCAGCGGGTTGCCGAGCGCGGGGTCGCTCGGCAGCGAGAGGCGCTGGATCTGGGTGCCGCCGCTGTTCTCGACGTCGTACTGCGTCAGGTGCACCTCGGCCAGCGTCGAGCGCACCTGGTAGCGGTAGGTCGCCCCGCACGGCGGCGCCGCCCCGTTCGCGTCGTGTCCGTTCCACGCAAACGCGTTCGCACCGGAGCCGGCGAGGTTGCTGGCGCTGTCGACGAAGTCGTTGGCATCGCCGAACGTGCCGTTGCCGTTGACATCGATCGCCACGGTGTAGCCCAGCCCCGCCATCTGCGCGGGCGACGAGAAGCGGATCGTGCCGCCCGACCCGCGGGCGGTGGCGCCCTGCTCGCCGCGTGCCCCGGTGAACGCCAGGCTCGTCAGCGCGCTCGACGGCGAGATCGGGGCCGTCGCGTAGCCGCGGGTCGGCGCCAACCCGCCCGGCCCGCCGATCGCGATCGGGTCGGGCTGGCGGAAGAAGATCGGGTAGCGGGCGTCGAGCGCGAGGTCGGGCCCACCGACCACCAGCGGCGCGATCGCCTGCCCGCCGCCCGTGGTATCGAAGGACGCGAAGAGCCGTTGGCCGCTGGCCGCGTCCACGACGCCCTTGCCATCGGCGGCCATGAACCAGGAGGCGCCGTTGTGCGCGAAGAAGCTCACCCGGTACTGGTAGCCGGCCGGGGTGTACAGGTAGGCGACCGGGTTCGGAGCGTTGGCCGGCGTAAGCCCCGAACCCTCGGCAAGAGTCAGCCGGTTTGCGAAGAGCCGGCCCGGTTGGACGGCGCCGCCGACAGCGCGCACGGTCACGTCCCACATAGAGATCGCATGGGCCTGCGTCGTGGTCGTGCCCGGCGTGCCGACCCTTCCCGTGCCGAAGGTCGCGGTGACCGGGTCATACGGGATCATCACCACTGGGTAGATCCCGTCGCTCGGCGCGGTGAACTCGCACGCGACGTAGCCCCCTGCGTTGGGCGCCGGCCCGGCCAGCTCCTGTGCGCGCGAGGCGATCCGCCCCGTCCCCGGATCGTCGACGTTGCAATCGAAGACCGCAGTCGAGAACACCGGATCGGTGGGAAACGGAGCCTGAGCGCTCGCGTTCGTCGAGCTGGCGAAGCTCGTCCCAGGCGCATAGACGCTGATGTCGTCCTGACCACCCGCCAGCCCCATCACGCTGCTTGCCATCTGGATCGTCTCACCCGCCCGCGCATAGACACGCAGGACCGTGTAGTTGCCCCCAGCCCCGTACTGCTCCAGGTAGTTGCGAAAGCGTGTGTCGGCACCGGTGTTGAAGTCCACCGACCCCTCGGCGAACGCCGACGCAGCCGGCAACGCCCACGCGCACACCGCCGCGAGGCACGCCGCGGCGAGCTCGAGGCTTCTCCGCGGCGCGATGTGGCCATGCAGCCAGGTGAGGATCCGTCCTGTCGTCATGTCGCTCCTTCTGCGAGTCCGATGTGATCGCGTCCGTGCGGTGACCCTGTCGTCAACCGGTCACGCCGCCGCCGAGGACGCGGCCCGCGAGCACGCGGACAGTCCGCGTCGCTCGCGCGGTGATCGCAGCGCTCGAGCTGGCGATGGCGTGGTTGACCTTGCGCCCGCTGGTGCCGGGGAGCGCGCGGACGGTGATGCGGTAGGCCTGCGACCTCCCGGCCCACAAGCGCTTGGCGGTCCAGCAGTAGCCGGACCTGGTCAGCCTGGCCTTGGTCCTGGAGGACACGTAGACCAGTCCGGAGGGCAGGCGGTCGCAGACGCGCACGTTGGGCACGCTGCGCTTGGAAGGGTTGGTGACGCGGATGGTGTAGGTCGCCGTCTCCCCCGCGCGCGGCGAGCTGCGGTCGACGTTCTTCGTCAGCCGCAGCTCGGGCTCGAGGATGCGCACGGTGACCTTGCCCGTGTTGTTCGCGGGCGGATCGACCGCTGGTGTCGGCGCCGCGACGATCGCGGCGTTGGTCGTCAGTCCGGGCTTGATCGCGACCGCTGTGACGGTCGCCTTCGCCGAGGCGCCCGACGCGATCGTGCCGACCGCGCAGCTGACCTTGTTGGCGGTCACCGTGCAATGACCCTGCGTCGTGGTGGCGCTGCGCACGTCCAGCTGGCTGGGAGCGCTGTCGGTCACGGTGACGTCGGACGCCGCATCGGGCCCGGCGTTCGTCGCGGTGAGCGTGTAGGTGACGGTGTCGCCGACCGTCACCCGCGTATCGGAGGAGGTCTTCTTGACCGACAGGTCGTGGACGCAGAGCACCTGCAGGCTGCCCGAGGCGCCGACATCCGGGAGCCGCACCCAGGTGTCGACGAAGTCGGTGTCACCGGAGCTGAGGCTCCACGCGTGGAAGCCGGGCCCGCTGGTGCCCTGGTTGACCGCGGCCGGAGATGTGTTGGTCACCGCGGTGCCCTTGTAGGGGTCGACGTCGTTGTAGCTGGCCCCGAACGGGTTGCCCAAGGCCGGATCGCCGGGCAGCGACAGCCGCCTGATCTCGATCCCACCGGTCTCGTTCTCGACGTCGGAGAGCGTGAAGTGGGGCTCGGCCAGCGTCGATCGCACCCGATAGGGGTAGGTGGTGCCGCACGCCGGCGTCGCGCCGCTGGCGTCCTTGCCGCTCCAGGCGTAGCTGTTGCTCGCGCTGCTGAGGTGACCGGTGGTGTCGACAACGTCGTTGGCGTCGCCGAACGTGCCGTTGTGGTTGAGGTCGATCTCGACGGTGTAGCCGCGGCCCTCGAGCTGGGGCGGCGCGGCGAAGCGGATCGTGCCGCCGGCCCCGCGCGTCGTGGCGCCCTGCTCGCCGCCGGCGCCGGTGAACGCCAGGCCGCTGAGCGCGCTCGAGGGCGAGATCGGCGCCGAGGCGTAGCCGCGGGTCACAGCAAGTCCGCCCGGCCCGCTGATCGCCACCGGATCAACGGGCCGGAAGAACAGCGGGAACTTGCTGTCCTTGGCCTGGTCGGGGTCGGTGAGCTGGGGCGCAATTGCGTTGGTGTAGACCAACGTGTTGGCCGGGTCGGCGTTGCCCCACTGAAATGAAGCGGAGATCGGCGCGCCGGTCGTCGCGTCGACCACGCCGCGGTCGCTTGCGGTCATCTCCCACTCGAGCCCCGCCAAGCGGAACATCGTCGCGTGGTACTCGTAGCCCGCCGGGGTCAGGACATACGCGCTCGTGTCCCCCGTGATGTTGTTGGGGAACGCGCCGGCGGGTCGAAGGTGCAGATAGAGGCGATTGGTGAACAAGCGTCCCGGCTGCACCACACCGCCTGCATCGCGAACCGTCACATCCCAGATCGATATCTGGGCGCCCTGAGCCGTGGTGACCAACGGGCTGGCGATGCTGCCCGTCGAGAGACCGAGGTTCCCGTTGGGGTCGTAGGGCATCATCACGATCGCGTAGATGCCGTCCGCCGGCGCGGTGAACTCACACGCCGCCCAGCCCCCCGGGTTCGGAGCCGGCCCCGCCAGCTCCTCGGCCCGCGACGCGATCCGCCCGGTGCCAGGGTCATCGGCGTTGCAATCGAAGACGTCGGTGGCAAAGACCGGGTCGGAGGGCAGCGGAGCGCGCGCGTTCGGATCGGTTGCGCTCGCGAAGCTCGTCCCGGGCGCATACACCAAGATGTCGTCGGACCCGCCCGCAAGCCCCATCGCGCTGCTGCCCATCTGCACCGTCTCGCCCGCCCGCGCGTACACGCGCAGAATCGAGTAGCGGTTCGTCCATGCCCCGGCCGGCGCCCCAGCGCCATGCATCCGCAGCGTGTTTCGCCCACTGTTGAGGTTGGTCGAGGTGCTCAGATCGACCGAACCCTCACCAAACGCGGGCGAGGCAGCACACAGCGAGGCCGCGACCAGGCAGGACACGAAGGGGATGAGGCGTGGCCGGATCATGGTTCTCCTGGGGCGGCTGGCGCCGAGCGCTCAGCGGGCGCGGCCGCGTGGTGGTCGAGGTAGTAGCGGGTCGCCTGCACGCGATTGCGCGACCCCGTCTTCGCGTACACGTGGGTGAGGTGGCCCTTGACCGTGTTCTCGCTGATCGACAACCGCACGGCGATCGCTGCCGTCTGTTCGCCGGCCGCGACCAGCGCGAGGATCTCGAGCTCGCGCGGCGTGAGCGGATCGCCCAGGCGCGCGCGTGGGTTGTCAGTTGAAGAGCTCATGGTGTGCAGACACAGCCGATCGGCACGCGGAAGCGCGCGCACCGGCACATGTGACTCGCCAGACGCGAATGGCGCCGGCGGCTGCTACGTCAGCGGGATCCGTCCCGCTCAGGCGCGGTGACTGAGGTTGACCCTCCGGTACGGGAGATGCGCTTCCATCATTGGCGTCCTTGCCGGTGGAAGGACTGCCGCTGCACCTCGCCGCTCGTTGCCGCTGCGCGGAGTCGCCTCCCAGGCGTGCGCCACCGTAGCTACATTCTGGAGCAACCGGAAGGTGTTGCAGCCAACTTCACCCGGGGTGAACGCGACCGGCGGTAGATCAGGCGCGCCGACCGGTCGCCGCGGGCGAGCGACACGCGAGTGTCAGGCGTCGGGGGTACGGCGGCGCTGGACGAGTCCACGATCGCTGGCGAGCGCGACGGCGTCCTGGCGGGAGTGCGCGCCGAGCCGACGGTACAGGCGCCGCAGGTGGCTCCTGATCGTGTTGCGCGACAGGTGCAGCTCGGCGGCGATTTGGGGCAGGCTGCGGTCGCTGTCGAGCAGCTCGAGGACGCGCAGCTCCGAGCGGGTGGGGTCTGTACCGAGCAACGGGTTGGCCTCCGACTCGTCGAGGGACGCCTCGATGCCAGCGAGCCGGCTCCCGAGCGCGCCGGGGTCCGGGTAGCGGTCGATGATCGCGCGGGCCGCACGCGCCCGGTCGCGGGCGCGACCGCGGTCGTGGCGGGTGAGCGCCAGCTGGGCCTCGAATACCAGCGTGAAGGCGTGGGGCAAGGAGGTCGGCTGCTTCTCTGTGAGGTGCGCGGCATGGGCGAGTTGCTCGGCGGCCTCGTCGAGCGCTCCTCGCAGACGAAGCGCCTCGGCGAGCGCGGTGTGTCCGAAGTGGGCTGCCGGGTGGCCGCGCCCTGCGGTCGCCTCGACCGCTTGGCGGCCGTAGCGCTCGGCGAGCTCGAGGTCGCCTCCCTCTGCCTCGATGAGCGCGATGGTTCCGAACGCCCAGGTGCGCGGGATCCGTCCCGTGATCTCGTGGAGGAACGGTTCGATGATCTCCCGCGCGCCAGCGGGGTCGCCGGCGAACCACAGCGTCATGCCGAACTGCGCCGACAGCTCGGTGCGGAAGCTCAGGTCGGGGTAGCGCTCCCACGCCGTCCAGCCGTCCTTGACCGCGCGCCCGACGTCGCCGTAGAAGGGGCTGACGCGGCTTCGATCGACGATCGGGGCAACGCCCGGCTGATCATGCAACGGCTCCAGCGCGTCCAGGCGTCGGGCGACGAGCCGAAGGTCTGCGCCTTCGAGCGCCCAGCAGACCGTGTCGAGTGCCTCGCAGAACCCGGTGAGCTCCCCACGGTCGGTCGGCATCTGCGCGATCAAGCGGCGCATGGTCACGAACCGCCACTGCTGCATCAGCACGAACCAGCAATCGAAGAGCAGCGCCGCGGCGCGTCTACCGTCGCCGGCCGCGATGGCGTGCGCGATCGCCTCCTCGGGCAGATCGTTCGCGGCGAACCACTCGGCCGCGCGCCGGTGCAACACCGGCACGAGCTCCGGGTCGCTTGCGCGCAGCTCGCGTTCGAGCAGCTCGGCGAACAGGTGGTGGTAGCGCAGCCACTCGCCGCGCTCGTCGAGGTCGGTTACGAAGAGGTTCGAGCCGCTGACCTCGGCCAGCAGCTCATGGGCGCCGTCGTCGTCGAGGACCGCGGCGCACAGCGGGCCGCTGAGCCGGCCGAGGATCGAGGTGCGACAGAGGAACTCGCGCAGCCGCGACCCGACTTCGTCCAGCACTTCCTCGACCAGGTACTCCGCGACCGCGGTCCCGCTCACGTCGGCATCGCGTGCTTCGAGCTTCTGCAGGTAGCTCGCAGGGTCCGCGTGCGTGGCCAGCGACGAGGCCACCAACGCCAGTCCTGCCGGCCAGCCGTCCACGCGCGCCTCGATCGCCGACACCGCCTCGAGCTCGAGTCCAAGGCCCAGCGAGTCGTTCAGCAGCCGCTCGGATTCCCCGTCCTGGAAGGCCAGCTCCCGCACGCCGACCTCCGAGACCGCATCCATCGCCCGCCGCCGAGCGACCCGCAGCGGTGGCACCGCGCGGCTCGAGACGATCACCCGCACCGACGGCGGCATCGCGTCGATGAGCCCCGCGACCACTGCGTGGCACTCCGAGTTCTCGACCAGGTGGTAGTCATCGAGCACGACCACCATCCGTCCCTCCACGCGATCCCCCAGAGCGCCCACGATGAGCGGAACGACCACTTCCAACAGATCCGACCCGTCGTCGAGCGCCTCCGATGCATCCGCGACGATGCCGGGCAGCGCGCGGTCGATGCCGGCGAGCAGATGCGCGCACAGCCGCCTCGGATCGTTGTCCAAGGCATCCAGCGACACCCACGCATGCGTACCGTCAAGCGTGGCAAGCCGCGTCGCGACCGCCGTCGTCTTGCCGTACCCGGCCGGCGCGGTCACCACCGTCAGGGGCCGCGCAAGCGCCTCGTCGAACAGGACGAGCAGCCGCTCCCGCACGATCGTGTCCGGCCGCGGCGCGGGCGCAACCAGCTTCGCCGCCACGACCAACGGCCGCCTATCGCGTATCGCGCTACCGTCGGACGGCACGTAGAACCAGTATCCCGCGTGGTCCCGACATGTGCCCAGGCAACGGTCCTCAATCGGGCGACGCGCGCGTGCCGCACCGCTTATCAGCTAGGTCCGCGAACACACGTTCGATAGCCTGGCGTCGTGACGAGCCAGGGTAGTCCGTACGCGAGGTTCCGCAGGGCGCTCCTGACGAAGAACCCCGGCATCATCCTTCCGGCCGCCGCCGCGCTTGAGCGGGTGTCGCTCGAGGACGCCTTGAAGATCCTCGTCGTGCTGGCCGAGAAGCGCCATCCGCGGTTCGAGAAGGCAGCCGCTCGCTTCGCTGCGCGCGTCGTCATCGAGCGCTGCCTAGAGCCGTGGGAGGCCCACCGGATCTTCGCGCTGACGCAGGCGATGCCCGAGTCGCCCGAAGCGCTCGGCCTGTACCTGCGTCGCTACTGCTAGCGGGACGCCGGTGGTGACCTGCTGGGCGATCTCGACCCGACGCGGCGGGTTCAGCAGGTGAACACCACCGTCGAGCTCGAGCCGCCCGCACGTGTGGTTCCCAAGGTGCAGTTGGTGCCGCCCAGGTTGACCCGGCTCGCGTTGACCGTCGCGGTGCCATTGCTCACCAAGGTCGTACCGGAGGCGCCGCCCAGAGTCGCTGCACCCGCTGACTCCAGATCGAGGGCGCCACCTGCGGCCACCGAGAGGTTCGCGCCGACCGAGAGGTCCATGGCGGCACCCACGTTCATCGTGTAGACGGTCCCCGAGGTGACGGATGTCGCGAGGGCGGCGTTCTGCGTGATGTTGTTGGGCGTGAGGACGAAGGAGGTGCCGGGACCCGACAGCGTGATGCCGGTGTTGCTGACGGCCACCTTGAACTGGCCGTCGGGGCTCGTGAGCGTCGTCGCCGAACTTGTCGAGGATGCCCCGGGGATGCCATTGACGCCCGCGGGGCCTTGCGGACCAGCGGGACCGGCGGCGCCCGTCGCGCCCTTGGCACCCGACAGCTTCCTCAGGTGGCCGTGGTGGCGGCACTTCCCACTGCTGGTCGGCAGCGAGAGGGCACCGGTGCGGCTGGCGCAGACCGTCGAGATCGAGTTGGTCGCACTGCCGGTGCTGGCGATGGCGACGCCGGCCATGCAGAAGACGAGTGCGAGCGTTGCCGTGACGTTGGCGTATGAGAGGCGCATGACGCGACTCTAAACGCCGGATTTCGGTCTCAGCACCGTCGTGAGAGATCGTGCCGGATGCTCGCTCTCCTCGAACGTCCGCCGGGGGCTGAGAAGCGCAGCGCGCGGTTGTCTACCACCCCGGACGAGCTCGACCGGACGCTTCAAGAGGCTGGTACGGCAACCGACGCTCTCGCGGGCTTCATTGACGGCAGGTCGTGCGACGCCCTTCGAGTACTCCTCGCGGTAAGACAGCCCGACGGTGGGGTGGGCCGGAAGCGCGATGCCCGGCATCGCGCCGTGGTCGGTGACGACGTCGCGTACGACCCGCGCCGTGATGCCGTCCGCCATCAGCTTGGTGCGGGGCGTGACGGTGATCACCTGCCGTTGGGTCGCACCGTTGGACATGTCCGTGACGCGGTAGACCCACCGGCTGCCGACCGTCATCGGCCATTGCCGGTTGTCGATGGTCGCGCTGAAGTCGGCGGGATCGAGCGCGACCGGGTCGGCTCCCTTCGGCAGTCGGAATTCGCGACCTCGAGCGGACGGGACTGTCACACCCGCCGCGTGAGAGGACCGTGAGAGCACCAGCGCTCAGTGGCTGGACTCGACTGCTTGGGTTGGGCGCTCCGAGTCCCCCGTCGGCTTTGCGGAGGCCCTACGCAGCCTCGTCCAGCTCGTCGTCGCCGCGGTCGGTCGGGCCGAAGTAGTCGTCGGGCATCGGCGTGTAGCCGATGGCGATGTTCTCGCCGGCGACCTCGAACGGCTTGGGCCACGTGCCGGTCTCGCGCCAGTCGAGGAGGACGTCGATCACCTTGTTCGCCTCGACGTGGTAGCCCTCGCCGACGAGCTTCGTGGCGAGGCGGGCCAGCATCACGAACGCCACGAAGGACTCCACCGTGACGAACGGGGATGGGGGCGGCGGAGTCAGCCTGCCGCCGAGCAGGCCGTAATTGCGGGTCTCGCCCACGGCGTATAGATCGACCGCCTCGCCGTGGAGCTGAAGCCGTGGGCGGGAACGACGCTTCGTGGACAACCTCCCCACCGACTGAGCACGGCTGCGGCCCGAAGCGGATCACTCGAACCACCCCCGTGGCGACTCCGGGCTGTCGGGCACGTCGTGGCGCACCTGCGGCGCGGCCCACCGAACCGCGTTGGCGACGACCCGCTGAACGCTGGGCTCATGGTAGACGGGGTAGTCCTGGTCGCCCGGGCTGAAGTAGAAGATCCGCCCGGCGCCGCGGCGGAAGCAGCAGCCGGAGCGAAAGACCTCGCCGCCGGCGAACGAGCTGACGAACACGAGCTCGTCGGGTGACGGGATGTCGAAGTGCTCGCCGTACATCTCCTGTGCCTCGATCACGATCGGATGCGGGACTCCGGCGGCGATCGGGTGCGCCGGATCGACCGTCCACACCAGCTCGCGCTCGCCGTCGTTGCGCCAGCGCAGGCTGCACGAGGTTCCGAGCAGGCGCTTGAACGGCTTGGCGTAGTGGGCGGAGTGCAGCGCGACGAGGCCCATGCCGCCGAGCACCGCGTCACAGACCCGGTCGACGACCGCGTCGTCGACCTCGTGGTGGGCGGCGTGCCCCCACCAGGTGAGGACGTCGGTCGCGCGCACTACCTCGTCGGTGAGCCCGTGCTCGGGCTCCTGGAGCGTCGCGGTCCGCACGCTCACCTCGTCGCCGAGCAGCGCGGCGATCGCGCCGGCGATCGCGCCGTGCATCCCGTCCGGATAGCGGGCGCGCACGTCCGCCTCTTCCTGCTCGTGGACGTTCTCGCCCCAGACTGTCACCCGCAGCGGCACATTCCCTCCATCGTCGGTAGTAGATCGTCGGTCACGCCGGTCATCCGTCGAGCGGCGCGCGCGTCACGGCCGCACCAGCGTTCCATCCTGGAGGGGCAGCTGCGTCCACGCCTCGCGCGTCAGCGCCGGTCGCGTCCGTCTGAGTCCCGTCGGCTTCACCGAGGAGGCATCGGCGGATGCTCGCCAGGATGCTCGGTGGCGAGGGCGCCGAGCCTGGCGCCCGCGGCGAGCGCCGCGTCGAGCGGCGCGCCGTCGAGCAGGGCCGCGACGAAGCCGGCGTCGAACGCGTCGCCCGCTCCGACGGGATCGACCGCGCGGGCTTCGACGGCGGCCGTCTGCGCGAAGGTGGCGCCGTGCAGGGCAAGCGCGCCGCGGCGCCCGCGTTTGAGCACGACGGTCGCGGGCCCGAGCTCCCGGGCCGCCTCGAGCGCGCCGCGCTCGTCGCCGCCGAACAGCAGGTGGCTGTCGTCCTCGGACATGAGCAGCACGTTGCAGCGCGCCGCCAGCTCGCCCAGGTGCGGTGCGGCCTCATGCGGCGCCCACAGGGCCGGGCGGTAGTTGGGATCGAACGAGACGCCCGCGTCGATGCGGCGCGCCCGATCCACGAGCTCGTGCAGCATCGCTCGCGGCCCGTCGCCGAGCGCCGCCGTGATCCCGGTGAGGTGCAGCCAGCGGCCCGGCGCGAGGTCGGCCGGGAGACTGGCCGGCGCCAGCAACCGCGCCGCCGAGCCCGCGCGGTAGTACCTCGGGCGCCGCTCGCCGTCCGGCTGCCAGTCGCGCAGGTAGATCCCCGTTTGCTCGCCCGCCGCGACGGTGACCGCGGACGCCTCGACGCCGGCCTCGCGCAGCGCGCGCAGGACCATGCGACCCGCTGGGTCGTCGCCGAGCATGCCGTACCACGCCACCGTCCGACCGAGGCGGGCGAGGCAGACGGCGAAGTTGACCTCCGCGCCGCCGACCTTGGCGTCGAAGCACGACGCGTCCTCGAAGGGCACCGGGGCATCCGGCACGATCGCGACGAGCGCCTCGCCGGCGGTCAGGACCTCGGCGCTCACCGCGGGTGGGCTGCGATCGCGGCGACGAGGGCGCGCAACGAGGCGTCGATCGCGCCGTGGTCGCCGCGCTGCACCGCATCAGCGGGGGCACTCGAACCGCCCACACTCACCGCCAGCGCGCCGGCGTCGAGGAACGCGGCGGCGTTCGCGTGGTCGACGCCGCCGGACGGCACCAGCGCGACGTCGGGCAGCGGTCCGGCGAGGTCGCGCAGATACGACGGACCGAGGGCGCGGGCGGGGAACACCTTGACCGCGGCGGCGCCGAGACGGTGCGCGGCGAGCACCTCGGTGGGCGTGAACGCTCCCAGGAGGATCGGGATGGCGTTCGCATGCGCCACCTCGGCCACGTCCGGCGCAACCGTGGGCGTCACGAGGTACTGGGCGCCGGCAGCGATGCTGCGGCGTGCGTCGTCAGCCGTCAAGACGGTCCCCGCGCCCACGATCAGCGAGTCGTCGCCGGCCATGCTCCGGATGGCGTCGAGCGCGCCGTCGGTCGTCAAGGTCACCTCGACAACGCGGATGCCGCACGACGCCACGGTGTCGGCCAGCCCGCGCGGGTCCGGCACCCGCGCGGCGCGCACGACGATGAGCACGCGATCCTCGCGCAGCGTCGTCAGCAGCCGATCGGTGGCGCTCACGGCGAAGCCGGCGGCGCGTCGGCGCCCTGGGTTCGGGCCAGGACGCCTCGAAGCCAGCGTTCGGAGGTCGTGACGTGCATGAGCGCCGCGGCCTCGGCGAGCTGGCGGTCGTGGGCCGCGAGCGCCTGGTGGATCGCGCGGTGCTCGCGAATCGTCTGCTCCGACGCCGCGCCTTCGATCACGCCCCGCCACACGCGCGCGCGGAAGGTGCGGCTGGACAGACCGTCGAGGATCGACGTGAGCGTGCGGTTGCCGGTTGCCTCGAACACGGTCGAGTGAAAGGCGTGGTCGCTGTGGACGAGGCGCTCCTGGTCGTCGCCGGCCTGCTCCATGGCGGCGACGTACTCGCCGAGGCGCGCGAGGGAGTCGTCGTCGATCCGCTCGGCGGCCAGCCCGGTGGCGATCGGCTCGAAGAGACGGCGGATCTCGACCACCTCGAGAATCGCGTCGCCCTGGATGAGGTCGATCGCGAAACCGACCCCTTCGAGCAGCAGGTGGGGCTCCAGGCTCGTGACGTACGTGCCATCGCCGTGGCGGACGTCGAGGACGCGGATCAGCTCGAGGGCCTTCACCGCCTCGCGGATCGAGCTGCGACCGACACCGAGCTGGGCAGCGAGCTCGTTCTCGGGCGCAAGGCGCGACCCGGGCGGGAGCGCGCCGGAGCGGATGAGCTCCTGGATGCGCTCTATCGCACGATCCGTGACGGCCATGTCGCACCGCTAGACATATGAGGTCTGGACATCATATCTATCGCCAGACAGCAGATGAATAACGGCGAATCAACGTACTTGACAGGCAATCACGCACATGGAAGAGTCGGACATCAGACGTCTATGGCCTCATTCCTCATATGTCTGGCGCTCCGCGCATAGCGATCGGCCGAAGCCCGGACTCTGCGGCCGACGTGCCCATGGCGCCAGCCGGTCCGCCTGGCCCGGGGGCACCCGGGCCAGGCGCCGACCGCAAGGCCGAAGGCCTGGCGCTGACCTTCGCGCTGTGGACGCTGCGCGCCGGCCCGGCGATCATGCTCGCGCTCGTCGTCCTCGTCGCGACCCTGTCGACGCCGCTGTTCCTGACCACGCGCAACCTCGGCAACGTGCTCGACGCGTCCGCCGTGATCGCCGTGCTCGGCATCGGCCAGCTCCTCGTCATCCTCACGCGCGGCATCGACCTCTCGGTCGGCAGCACGCTTGCCCTCGCCACCGTGCTCGGGTCGATGGTGTTCGAGCACGCCCACGGCGGCGCGCCGGTGATCGCCGTGATGCTCGCGGCAGGGGCCGCCGTCGGGCTCGTCAACGGGATCGTCTTCGTGTACGGGCGCGTCCCCCACCCGTTCATCGTCACGCTGGCGACGCTCAGCATCGTCCGCGGGCTCGCGCTCGTGCTCTCGCACGGCGAGCCGAAGTTCGGCATGCCGCGCGCCGTCGTCTTCCTCGGCGGCGAGTCCATCGGCTGGTTCCCGCACTCGACGTTCGTCGTCGCCGCCATCGCCGCTCTGGCCGCCCTCCTGCTCGGCAAGCTCGTCTGGGGACGCTGGATCTACGCCGTGGGCGGCAACCCCGACGCCGCCCGCCGCACCGGCATCCCGCGCAATCGCGTGATCGTCTCGGTCTACGTCCTCAGCGGCCTGGCGGCGGGCGTCGCCGCAGTCCTCACCGCGGGACGCACGGCCTCGGGCTCACCGGACTTCGGCAACCTCGCCGAGCTCGACGCGATCGCGGCGGTGATCATCGGCGGCGCCGCGTTCGCCGGCGGGCGGGGCCACGTCGGCAACGCCCTCGTCGGCGCGTTCATGATCGGCGTGATCCGCAACGTCCTGAACCTGCAGAACGTCGATGCCTTCTACCAGATGATCGCCATCGGCCTGGCGATCGTCGTCGCCGTGGAGGCCGACGTCGTGCGCGGTCGGGTCGAGGAGCGCTTCCGCGTGCGCCGCGGGGAGCAGCTGGCATGAGCGACGCCCCGCTCCTGGCCGTGCACAACGCCACCCGACGGTTCGGCGCGGTGACGGCGCTCGACGACGTCAGCCTCACGCTCGACGCGGGCGAGGTCCTGGCCGTGCTGGGCGACAACGGGGCGGGGAAGTCGACGTTGATCCAGTGCGTGAGCGGCGCGCTGCGCCTGCACGGCGGCACGATCGAGATCGACGGCCAGCCCGCGACGATCTCCTCGCCCGCGGCTGCCCGCGCGCTGGGCATCGAGACCGTCTACCAGGACCTCGCCCTGTTCGACAACCTCGACCCGATCGACAACTTCTACGCCGGGCGCGAGCTCGCCGGGCCCAAGTGGCTGCCGCAGGGCCTGCGAGTCCTGCGCCGGGGCGAGATGAAGCGCACGACGAGCGCGGTCGTCCAGCGGCTGCAGGTGGGCCTTCCCGACCTCGACGGCATCGTCGGCCTGCTCTCGGGCGGGCAGCGTCAGGCCGTCGCCGTCGCCCGCGCGGCCGCGTTCGCATCGCGCCTCGTGATCCTCGACGAGCCCACCGCGGCTCTCGGCGTGCGCGAGTCGCGCCAGGTGCTCGACCTGATCCGCCGGCTGCGCGACGAGGGCAAAGGGGTCATCGTCATCTCGCACGCGATGGATCACGTGATCGAGGTCGCCGACCGCGCGATCGTGCTGCGCCGCGGGCGCAAGGTCGGCGAGCTCGTCCCCTCCGACGAGACGCACAGCGACATGGTGTCCCTGATCGTGGGAGGTGCCGTCTGACGTTGCGCTAGCGATGCGAGACCGCTGGGTCCGGGTCCGCGTGTCCTCGCCACGAGAGATCGATCAGCTCCGAAGAGGAGGACACATGAGCAGACGGACCATCGCGGTCGCGACGGCGGTCGCGCTTGCCGCCGCGCTCGCGGCGTGCGGCAGCAGCAGCAACGACAGCAGCACCAGCACCGGGGGCGCGAGCACCGCCGCGGCCAGCAGCAGCGGGCAGGCCGTGAAGCTCGGCCTCATCATGAAGTTCCCGGTCGACTTCTATCTGGCGATGAAGTCGGCGGCGCAGAAGTGGGATGCCTCGACCCCGGGAGCCACGGTCACGATCGGCATCGGCCACTCGGCCACCGACGACCAGGGCGAGATCAACCTCATCCAGTCGATGGTCACCCAGGGCGTGAAGGGCATCGCCATCACCCCGACGAGCCCTGCGGTGATCCCTGCGCTCGACGCCGCCGTCGCCAAGGGCGTGAAGGTCGTGCTCATCGACAACGACCTGCCCGACTGGAGCAAGAAGTCCTCGGTGGTCGCGACCGACAACCTCAAGGGCGGCCAGCTCGCCGGCCAGTTCCTCGCCAAGCAGCTCAAGCAGGGGGCGACGATCGCCGTCCTGCAGGGCGTGCCGGGCGTCCCCGCGCTCGACGACCGCGTCAAGGGCATGGAGCAGGGGCTGGGCTCCTCGGGGATCAAGATCATCGGCAAGGCGCCCACCGACTGCGACCAGAACAAGGGCGTGTCCGCGGCCGCCGACCTGCTGTCGGCCCATCCGGACGTCGACGCCATCTACGGCGCGTGTGGGCCGCCGATGCTCGGCGCGATCCAGGCGGCCAAGAAGGCCAAGCGCGGGTCGGACCTCACGCTGGTCGGCTTCGACGCCCTGCCCGACGAGGTCAAGCAGATCCAGGCCGGCGCGGAGACCGCGAGCGTCGCGCAGTTCCCGGCCAAGATGGGCGAGCTCGGCATGGCCACGCTCCTGAAGGCCGTCCAGGGCCAGTCGGTCCCGCCCAACGTCGACACCGGAACGGCGGTCGTGACCAAGGACAACGCCAGCCAGTTCGGCGCCTGACCCGTCCTCACATCGCGGCTCGGAACGTCGCGGGCCCCACGCACCCGGGGCCCGCGACCCCGAGCCCGACCCGTTCATGACCGTCGACGCCTCCACGGCGAGAAAGATCCCGATGCCCTCCTCCAATCCGCTCCCTTCCACCGACCACCGCGACGGCGCGCTCCCCGAGCTGGGCGAGATCACCGGCCTGGACGTCCGCGACGTCCGGTTCCCCACCTCGCGCGAGCTCGACGGCTCGGACGCGATGAACCCGCTGCCGGACTACTCGGCCGCGTACCTGACGCTCCAGACGAGCTCGGGCCACGGCGGGAACAGCCTCGTGTTCACGGTGGGCCGCGGCAACGACGTGCAGGGCGCCGCGATCAAGGCGCTCGAGCCGCTGGTGGTCGGAGCGCCGCTGAGTGAGGTGCTCGCCGACCTCGGAAGCTTCTCGCGCCACCTCGTGGGTGACAGTCCCACGCGTTGGCTGGGGCCGGAGAAGGGCGTCGCCCACATGGCGGTCGGCGCGGTGGTCAACGCGGCGTGGGACCTCAAGGCACGGCTGTCCGGCAAGCCGCTGTGGAAGGTGCTGGCGGACCTGACCCCCGAGGAGCTCGTCGCGCTGGTCGACTTCCGCTACCTCGAGGACGCGCTGACGCCCGGCGAGGCGCTCGAGATCCTCCAGGCGGCCGCGCCGCATCGGGCCGAGCGCGAGGCCCATCTCCTGACCGTCGGCTACCCGGCCTACGCGACGACACCCGGATGGCTGGGCTACGACGACGACAAGCTCGTTCGCCTGAGCCGCGAGGCGGTCCGGGACGGCTTCCCGCTCGTCAAAGTCAAGGTCGGCGCCAACCGCGACGACGACGCCCACCGGCTGGCGCTCGTTCGAGAGGCGATCGGACGCGGCCCGCGGATCGCGATCGACGCCAACCAGGCCTGGAGCGTCGACGAGGCGATCGCGTGGATCGGATCGTTGCGCGAACACGACCTGTACTGGGTCGAGGAACCGACCGCGCCCGACGACGTCCTCGGCCACGCGGCGATCCGCAGCGCGATCGCGCCGATGCGGGTGGCGACGGGCGAGCACGCGCACAACCGCGTCCTCTTCAAGCAGCTCCTGCAGGCCCAGGCCGTCGACGTGGTCCAGATCGACGCCTGCCGCGTCGCGGGCATCAACGAGAACCTCGCCATCCTCCTGCTCGCGGCCAAGTTCGGGGTCCCGGTCTGCCCGCACGCCGGCGGCGTGGGACTGTGCGAGATGGTTCAGCACCTCGCGATGTTCGACTACGTCGCCGTGAGCGGCACCCTGCAGGACCGCTACATCGAGTTCGTCGACCACCTGCACGAGCACTTCGAGGTCCCGGCGATCGTCCGCGACGGCAGGTATCTCGCGCCCAGCGCGCCGGGTGCCGGCGCCCGCATGCGCCCGGCGTCCATCGAGGAGTTCTCGTTCCCGCACGGCAACGCGTGGACCGCCGGCGGCAGTCCGGCGGCCGAGCCGATGCCCTGGCGCGCGGCCTGATCGTCGTGCTCCTCGACGCCCACGTGCACTTCTGGGACCCCGGCGCGCGCCGCTACGCGTGGCTCGCCGAGGTCCCGTCGCTGCTGCGGCGCTTCGGGCCCGACGACTACGACAGCGGGGCGCACGCGGTGCAGGGCATGATCTTCGTGCAAGCCGACTGCGAGCCCGACGAGGCGCTCGGCGAAGCGCGCTGGGTCGCGGACCTGGCGGCGATCGACCCTCGCGTGGTCGGCATCGTCGCCTATGCCCCGCTGCACCTCGGCGGTGGCGCCCGCATGGCCGTGGCATCGGTGGCCGGGCAACCACGGGTCGTCGGCGTGCGACGACTCCTGCAGGACGAGCCCGCGCATGTGCTGCGCGATCCTGCCCTGGCGCAGGGCGTGCGGCTGTTGGCCGACCACGGGCTCCCGTTCGACCTGTGCGTTCGACACCACCAGCTTCGGGCTGCGGCGGACCTCGTCGCCGCCTGTCCGGACGTCACCTTCGTGCTCGACCATCTGGGCAAGCCGCCCGTGGCCGCCGGCGAGATCGCATCGTGGCGCGACGACCTCGCCCGGTTGGCGACGAGCGGCAGCGTCTTCTGCAAGCTGTCCGGGCTTGCGACGGAGGCGGCGCCGGATTGGCGGCGCGCGGACGTGCGACCGTACCTCGACGTCGCCCTCGACCTCTTCGGGCCACAGCGGTGCATGCTCGGCAGCGATTGGCCGGTCTCGACGCTCGCCACGACGGTGGAGGCGTGGTTCGACCTCGTGCTCGAATCGGTGGCGGGTCTCTCGCCCGACGAGCGCGAGGCAGTGCGGCACGCGACCGCGTCATCGGTCTACGACGTGACCCCCTACATCGAGGAGGGATAGGTGCGCGCAGCCGCCTATGTCGGCGACGGGACCATCCGCGTCGAGGAGCGCGAGCCGGTGGATCCGGCGCCCGGTCAGGTGCGCCTCGACGTCGCCTACGTCGGGATCTGCGGGACCGACCTGCACATCAAGCACGGCGCCATGGACGCGCGCGTCACGCTGCCGGCCGTCATCGGGCACGAGATGTCGGGCACGGTGGCGGCGCTCGGCGAGGGCGTCACGGCGTGGAGCCCGGGCGACCGCGTCACCGTGATGCCGCTGCGCTGGTGCGGGGACTGCGCCGCCTGCCGCGCCGGCCACCGGCACGTCTGCGAGCGCCTCGTGTTCGTCGGCATCGATGCGCCCGGCGCGCTGCAGCAGTCCTGGACGGTCGAGCAGGATCTCGTCGTCCGCCTGCCGGAAGGCCTGCCGCTGGACCAGGCGGCGCTCGCCGAGCCGCTGGCCGTCGCGGTCCACGACGTCCGCCGGTCCGGACTGGGGGCCGACGGCCGCGCGCTGGTCGTCGGCGGCGGTCCCATCGGCTTGCTGATCGCGCTCGTGGCCGCCTCCGAGGGCATCGACGTCCTCGTCTCCGAGCCCAACGCGTTCCGCCGCGCGATCGCCTCGCAGCTCGGCGTCGGTGCCATCGACCCGATCGCCGGCGATGTCGCGTCGGCGGTCGACGAATGGACCGACGGCGCCGGGGTCGACGTCGCCTTCGAGGTCTCGGGCAGCGCCCCCGGGCTGGCGACGGCCACGCACTCGCTGCGCGTGCGCGGCCGCCTCGTCGTGGTCGCGATCCACAGCCAGCCGGTGCCCCTCGACCTGTTCCGGGTGTTCTGGCGCGAGCTCGAGCTGGCCGGGGCGCGCGTGTACGAGCGCACGGACTTCGAGCGCGCCGTCGAGCTGCTCGCGACCGGGGCGATCCCCACGGCGCCGCTGATCTCCGCCGTCGTCCCGCTCGAGCAGACCGCCGACGCGTTCGCCGCCCTCGAGGGCGGCGGCGACGTCGTGAAGGTGCTCGTCGACTGCCGCGAGGGGCGCGCGCGGTGACCGCCTTCGACCTGACCGACCGGCTGGCGGTCGTCACCGGCGCCCGGCGGGGCATCGGCCTGGCCATCGCCGACGCGTTGGCCGCCGCCGGCGCCGACGTCGTCGCCGTGAGCGCCGGGCAGGAGAGCGGCGAGAGCGCGGTGCGCGACCGCGTCGAGGCCCACGGCCGCCGCTTCCGGGGATTGGCCGTCGACCTCGGCGATCGTGCGGCGATCGGCGAGCTCGTCGAGCGGCTCGGCGCGCTCGAGCGGCCGGTCGACATCCTCGTCAACAACGCCGGCACCATCCACCGCACGCCGGCGGTCGACCACCCCGACGATGCCTGGGACCGCGTCCTGGGGGTCAATCTCACCGCTCCCTTCCTCCTGGCGCGCGCGCTGGGCGCGGGCATGGTCGATCGGGGCGAGGGCAAGGTCATCTTCATCGCCTCCCTGCTGAGCTTCCAGGGCGGGATCACCGTGCCCGGCTACACGGCGTCCAAGCACGGCGTCGCCGGGCTCGTCAAGGCGCTGGCCAACGAGTGGGCGCCGCACGGCGTCAACGTCAACGGCATCGCGCCCGGCTACATCGCCACGGACAACACCCGGGCGCTGCGCGACGACCCCGAGCGCTCCGGCGCGATCCTCGAGCGCATCCCAGCGGGCCGCTGGGGTCGACCGGACGACCTGGCCGGCGCCGCCGTGTTCCTTGCGTCATCGGCCGCCGACTACGTGCACGGCACGATCGTGGCCGTCGACGGCGGCTGGCTGGCGCGCTGAACGCGAGCGCGGCGTCAGGCCGCGACCGCGGCCTCGTCGACGATCGCCGCGCCCGTGGACGCATCGAAGAAGTGCAGCGCGCCCTCGTCCAGCGCGACCTCGATCGTGTCGCCCTCGCGGACGCGCGTCTGGGCGCCGAAGCGGCCGACGAGCCTCGTCCTCTCCAGCGAGCCGAGCTGCTCGACCGTGCGGTCGTCTCCGGCGTCCTCGGCGAGCTCGCGGATCTCGTCGGTGACCGCCGCGCGCGCCCGGACCGAGAAGTGCATCAGCACCTCCGGGCCGAGCGCCTCCCGCAGCTCGGCGCGAGCCGGGAGCCTCGGCCGGCCGTCGGCGCCGGCCAGCGCGGCGTCGTTGAGTCCCTCGGGACGGATGCCCAGGACGATCGTTCGTCCGTCGTAGGCCTGCAGCGCCGGGTGAGAGGCGAGCGTCGGCTCGCTCAGGGCGACGCTCATCTCCCCCGCCACGATCGTCGTCGATCCGTTCGTACGCGAGACCGTGGCCTCGAGCATGTTCATCGCCGGGCTGCCGATGAACCCTCCCACGAACATGTTCCGAGGCCTGTTGTACAGCTCCTCGGGCGGCGCGACCTGCTGCAGCACCCCCTTGCGCATGACCGACACCCTGTCGCCCATCGTCATCGCCTCGACCTGATCGTGCGTCACGTAGACGGTCGTGACACCGACTTCGCTCTGCAGCTGCTTGATCTCCGCGCGCATCTGCACGCGCAGCTTCGCGTCGAGGTTCGACAGCGGCTCGTCCATGAGGAAGGCGCGCGGCTGGCGGATGATCGCCCGCCCCATCGCGACGCGCTGGCGCTGACCGCCCGACAGCGCGCGCGGCTTGCGCTTGAGGTACGGCTCGAGGTCGAGCATCCGCGCGGTCTCGAGGACCCGACGGCGGATCTCCTCCTTGGGCACCCTCTTGGTCTTCAACGCGAAGCCGATGTTGTCCGCCACCGACAGATGCGGATACAGCGCGTAGCTCTGGAAGACCATCGCGATGTCGCGGCTCTTGGGCGACAGGTCGTTGACGATCCGCTCCCCGATCCGGACGTTGCCCTCGGTGATCTCCTCGAGACCGCCGACCATCCGCAGCGCGGTCGTCTTGCCGCAACCCGACGGCCCCACGAGCACCATGAACTCGCCGTCGGCGATGTCGAGGCTCAGCTCGTCCACCGCCCGGGTGCCGTCCTTGAACACCTTGGAGACCCCGTCGAACACCACCTCAGCCATGTCTCACTCCTTCACCGCGCCGCCGACCAGGCCGCGCACGAGCGCGCGCTGCGACAGCAGGAACACGATCGCGACGGGAATGACCGCGATGAGCGTGGCGAGCGCCAGCTCCGGTCGGAAGATGTTCACCTGCTGCCCGCCGCCACCCTGGGCCGGGTTGAACGATGGCGTCGACGACAGCAGGTCCGAGAGCCCCACCTGGATGGGGTACTGCGACGAGTCGGCGATGATCGCGTAAGGCAGGAAGAAGTTGTTCCAATCGGCGACGAAGCTGAAGAAGAACACGAGCGCGACGACCGGCTTGGCGAGCGGCAGCGCGACGCGGCGGAAGGTCAGCCACTCCCCGCAGCCGTCCGTGCGCGCCGCGTCGAGGAGGTCGGGCGGGACCGCGGTCGCGTAGTAGATGTACGCGAGGTACACCCCGAAGGGGAAGAACGAGAACGGCAGGATCACCGCGAGCACGCTCCCGATCAGGTGCAGCGAGTTGAGCTCGAGGAAGATCGGCAGCACGAGCGCCGCCGCCGGCATGATCATCACGATCAGCGTCAGGGTCAGCAGGAGCTTGCGGCCGGGGAACGTCCCGAAGGCCAGGCCGTAGCCGGCGGGGATCGCGGTGGCCAGCACGATCGCCGTCGCGCTGAACGCGTACAGGAGCGAGTTGCCGATCCAGGTGCGGAAGATGTGGTCGCTGAACGCATCGAGGTGCTTCCATGCGAGCGAGACCTGGTGGAAGCTGCCGAACGAGAAGGGGCTGCCGGTGACCAGGGCGTGGTCGGACTTCGTCGGGGCGAGGATCAGCCAGAGGACGGGAGCGACGAAGAAGACGGCGAAGACCGCGAGGATCACGAGCCGCAGGCCCAGCGCGACGCTCCGCATCAGTCCTCCGTCCTGAAGAGCCCGGTGCGGGTGACGATCAGCACGGCGGCGAACAGCCCGATGACGAGCAGGTCCACGGCGATGGCCGCGGCGGCGTTGAAGTCCGCGTAGCGGAAGGCCTTCTGATAGGCCAGCTGATTGGCCGACCACGTATCGGGCACGAGGCCGAGGCTCGCCTGATTGACGATCTGCGGCTCGACGAACAGCTGCGTCCCGGTCGCGAACGACAGGATGACCATGTAGGCGATCCACTTGCGGATCAGCGGCAGCTTCAGCCGCAGCGCGATGGCGATCGGGCCCGCCCCGTCGATCCGCGCGGCCTCCTCGAGATCGGGCGGGATCGTGTTCAGCGCGCCGTACATGACGACGATCCAGCCGCCGGCGCCCGTCCAGAACGCGATCATCGCGAAGATGAACGGCAGGTGGCCGGGCGCGATCGACTCGACGAAGAGGTTCGCCCCGAGCACGTGGTGCAGCAGGAACGCGCCGGGGCTGACAGAGGGGTCGAGCATGAACAGCCACACGAGGACGGACGCCGCGCCGGCCAGCGCCCCCGGGATGTAGAAGAGGAAGCGGAAGCTCGTCGAGACCCGGTTCGCGCGACCGTGCAGCAGGAGCGCGAGCACGACGACGAAGACCACGAGCGCCCCGAGCCACACGCCGGTGTAGACGAAGATGTGCTTGAACGCCGGACCGAAGCGGTAGTCGTCGACCGTGCGCGTGAAGTTGTGCAGGCCCGTCCAGCTGCCCTCGTCGTTGGTGAAGGCCAGCTTGACCGCGTAGATCATCGGCGCCAGGCCGAAGGCGATGAGGAACGGCAGGTACGGCAGGACGAACGGCAGCCCGCGTCCGCTGCGCAGGCCGCGCGTTCGCCTGACCGCCGCGCGGAGGCCGCGCTCGCGCGGAGCCTCCGCGTACGACGAGGTCAACGCAGACGAGCTCACCCCATCACTGTCGGTCAACCTGATACCCAGCCGCCTCGGCCGCGTGCGCCAGGCCGTCACCGAGCGGTTGCAGCAGCGAGCTGAGCGGCTTGCCGGCCACGAGCTTGGTGACGACGGTGTTCGACCAGACGGGCTGGTCGGGATAGGTGACCAGGTTCCACCCCTTCCAGATCAGGTTCGCGGCCCCCTTCAGCGCCGGCGTCGGATCGGCGGCGAAGTAGGAGTCGTCGGCGAGGCCCTGAAGCCAGCGATCGGCGAGAGGGGCGTAGGCGGGGTAGCCGGGCCTGTTGTCGTTGAAGACCGTCGTCGCCCAGGTGACGAAGTCGCCCGCCGCGTTGAGGTTCTTGGAGTGCCTGGAGATGATCCACGGGCCGCCGCCGACCTGGCCGGTCGTGACGGGTGTCTCGCTCTCCCACTTCAGCGGCATCGCGGCCGTGATCTGCCCGGCCGGGATGTGGAGCGTGTCGTGGAACAGGGCCGTCGCGTACCAGCTCGGGCCCGGCATCAGGAGCACCTTGTCCTTCGCTCCTCCGTACTTCTTGGCGAAGTCGGGGGTGAACACGCTCAGCGGGGGCACCGTCCCGTTCTTGATCAGGGGGTCGAGCAGGCTCGCCATTCGGGTGCAGTGTCCATCCGTCGAGTTGATGACGACCTTGTCGCTCTTGAGCTGCTGCAGCGGGCACTGGCCGCTCCACAGGTAGACCCAGTGGCTGAACGAGTCTCCGCTGTTGCCGATGATGTAGCCGGGGTGCTCGGTTGCGACCTTCTGCCCCAGGGCCGCCCATTCCTGCCACGTCGTCGGCACGTCGTAGCCGAAGCGGTGCATGAGCTTCTGGTTGACCCAGAGCACGACCTGGGCGAGGTTGTCCTGGACGCAGTACTGCGTGCCGTCGATCGTGCACTGCGCGGTCGAGGGCGCAGGCCACTGGCTGAGGGCGTTGTCCGGGACGAGGCCCTTGACCGGCGCCGCGTACTCGAAGGGCTTCTTCGCCATCCACACCGGGTCGTTGACCTGCTCGCTGAAGATGATGTCGGGCCACCCCTTGCCCGACCGGTTCCACAGCTGGATCTTCGTCTGCAGCGTCGTCGCGCCGTTGGCATCGCCGTCGAAGGTGACGATCTTCAGATGCACGTTGGGGTGCGCCTTCGCGTATGCCTTGGCGACCGGCAGCCGGACGGAGTCGACCCATACGGTCAGATCACCCGACGCGGGACCGCTCTTGGCGCTGCTCGACTTGCTCGCCGTCGCGGCCTGACTCGACGTCGACCCGCTGTCGCTGCTGCCGCCGCAGGCGCTGACGGTGACGGCGATCGCGATCACGGCCAGCGACGTGAGGATCGTCCAGCTGGGTCGGCGCCACCGAGACCGCACCGCCGCGGAACCTTCGAAGCCCCTCATACCTCTCCTCCTCGTGTTACAGGATGGCCGCGGAGGTCGCGGCCTCGATGACCAGGTGCTGGAGCGCCGGCGGGTAGTCAGGCCCGGTGGGAAGGCCCAGCCCAATGCCCTCCGGCGCGTGGACGAGGCCCTCCGCGTCGACGACCGCCTCGCGCGTGACCTTCGTCGACATCACGAGCGACTCGTAGTAGGTCGTGTTCGGGATCGCCATGCAGAGGTGCTGTGAGTAGTTGCCCATGCCGTGCACCTCGGCGCGCAGCCGGAAGGCGTCGGCGAGGTGGGCGATCCGCATGGCGCCCGTGATCCCGCCGCGCAGCTCCGCGCTCGTCCGCACGAACGACGCGGCGCCGCTGGCGATGAAGTCAGCCGTGTTGAGGTGAACGCCGTCGGAGGTCTCCGCGACGCACAGCGGCACCCGCACCCGCTCGCTCAGCCACTTGTAGGCCGTGATGCTGAACTCGCGGATCGGCTCCTCGTACCAGAGGTACCCGGCGTCGGCGAGCGCATCGCCGAGATACACCGCGTCGACGAGGTCGAAGCCGGCCGACCCGTCGTACATCAACGCGACGTCCGGGCCGACCTGCTCGCGGACGGCAAGGCACAGCCGCGCATCGGCGCGCGCGTCACCCCAGGCGTGCAGCTTGATCGCCGGATAGCCGAGCTCGATGCACTGGGCGACCACGTCCAGGTACTCGTCGAGCGTCGGGAACGTGACGGTCGACGCGTAGGCCGGGATCGAACGGCGAAAGCCCCCGAGCAGCTGCCAGGTGGGCTGGTTGGCGACGCGACCGGCCAGGTCCCACAAGGCGGTGTCGACCAGCCCGAGGATGTAGAGCGGGAGCTCCTCGGTGCGGTCGAGCTCCCAGACGCGGTGCCAGAGCCACTCGCGCTGCAGCGCGTCGGCGCCGAGCAGCTCGTCGCGCAGCACGCGGTCGACGATGTCCGCAAGGATCCGGCCGACCCCGCGCCTGGGCGCGAGCGCGACGCCTTCGGCGCCTGAATCGGTGCCGATCCGCAGCACCGCTCCCTCGCCGTCTGGCGGCGCTCCGCGCAGTCCGTTGCGCCAGGCGAACGGAGGTTGCGGTCCGGCGATCCGGACCGCGTGAGTCTCGACGTGTGTGATCCGCATGGGCTTGATGCGCGACAATACATCAGACGTCTGTAGTCAGTCAACTTACGACAGACGTACGCTCTCTGCTAGAGTGCCGGCCGTGAGCGACTCCTCCCCGGCCGAGCGGCTCTCGCGGCCGCCGCACGACGACGGGGCCGCGTGGTCCATCGCCGGCCGCCCCGCCCGACTGAGCGTCGTGGTCGTGGACGCGCTGGTCGAAGGCATCGTCTCCGGCCGGTATCCATCGGGGACGCTGCTGCCGCCCGAGCCCGTGCTCTGCCAGTCCTTCGACGTCAGCCGCTCGGTCGTGCGCGAGGCCATGAAGGTCCTCGAGGAGAAGGGCCTGGCCCATGCACGGCAGGGCCATGGGACGACGATCAGCCCGCCCGACGAATGGAACCTGCTCGACCCGGCCGTTCTGGACGCCACGATCCGTGCCGACGAGACGATGCAGATCCTCGACCAGCTCGTCGACGTGCGCGTCGCGCTCGAGTCCGCGATGGCCAGGACAGCGGCTCGATCGATGAGCGACGCCGACCTGGCCGAGCTCGGCGAGCTCGTGGAGGAGATGGAGGCGCAGGTGCACGACGCCGAGCGCTACCTGGCGACCGACACGCGCTATCACGACTTCATCATGCGCTGCTCCGGCAACCGGCTCGGCCGTTCCATCATCCGCGCGATCCACCCCCACGCGCGCGCGAGCAGCCGGTACAGCCCTCCGGCAGACGACGAGGACATCCGGCTGGCGCACCTCGGGCACACGGCGATCTACGAGCGCCTGCGCGAGCGCGACGCGGACGGCGCGGCGTCCGCGATGCAGGAGCACATCCGGGGTACGTGGACGCTGCGCAAGCCCAAGCCCGCCTGAGCGAGCTGTCGCTGGGCTGCTCGCAGCTGGGCAACCTCCATCAGGCGATCGACGACGCGACCGCCCGCGCCACGGTCGACGCCGCCTGGGACGAGGGCGTGCGCTACTTCGACACCGCGCCGCATTACGGCCTCGGGCTCTCCGAGCGCCGCCTCGGCGCCGCGCTCGCGAACCGCCCACGTGCGGCCTTCGTCGTGTCGACGAAGGTCGGCCGCCTGCTCGAGCCGCTCCCGGCCGCGCGCGGGCAGGACCCCGAAGGGTTCGCGGTCGCCGCCACCCATCGCCGCGTCTGGGACTTCAGCCGCGACGGCGTCCGGCGCTCCCTGGAGGAGAGCCTTCGGCGCCTGGGTCTCGATCGGGTGGACCTCGTGTACCTGCACGACCCCGACGACCACCTCGAGGAGGTGCTCGCCGCCGGCTATCCCGCGCTCGAGCAGCTGCGCGACGAAGGCGTCGTGGCCGCGATCGGCGCCGGGATGAACCAGACCCGTGTGCTCGCCGAGCTTGCCCGCAGCACCGACGTCGACCTGGTCATGCTCGCGGGTCGCTACACGTTGCTGGAGCAGCGAGCGCTCGACGATCTGCTGCCCGTCTGCGAGCGCCGCGGCATCGGCGTCGTCGCCGCGGGCGTCTTCAACAGCGGCGTCCTCGCACGGCGCGACCCGGCCCCCGACGCGACCTACGACTACGCGCGGCCACCCGCCGAAGTGCTCGACCGCGCCCGCCGGATCGCCGAGGTGTGCGAGCGCCACGGGACGACGTTGCCCGAGGCGGCGCTCGCGTTCCCCCTCGGACATCCCGCCGTGGTCAGCGTGTGCGTCGGCGCCCGGTCGCCCGAGCAGGTGCGACGCAACGCGCGCCTGCTCGGCGCGGCGATCCCGCCTGCCCTCTGGGACGAGCTACGCGAGAAGGGCCTGCTTCACGCGCAGGCGCCGGTGCCGCGGGCGGGCTGAGGGCGGAGCGTGGCCGGGGGTGATGAGCCCCCACTCGTAGGCGACGAATGGATCCCCCCGGTGGCAGCGGCCCGCCACCGAATGGCACCGGTTTGGCATCGACCCGCGACACAGTGCGCTCGCCATGCACATTCGAACGCAAAGGAGCAAGACATGGCTGTGGAGAACGTCGTGGTCGTTCGGTTCCCGGAGCCGAGCAAGGCCTACCAGGCATTGAGCGTGCTGAAGGACGCCGACGCCGCCGGCCGCATCGGGCTGGAGTCCGCCGCCGTCGTGGAGCGGACGGCGCAGGGCGAGCTTCGCGTCCCCGAGAGCGCCGACAACCTCGAGCTCATGGGCACTGCGAGCGGCTCGCTGGTCGGGATGCTCGTCGGCGTCCTGGGCGGTCCGGTCGGTCTTCTCATCGGGTGGGGCGCCGGCGCGCTGATGGGCGGGGCGTTCGACCTCGATCGCGCCGAGACGTCCGATGAGGCGCTGTCCGTTCTCGGCCGGGCGATCGAGCCCGGGTCGACCGCGGTGATCGCGCAGGTCGAGGAGCCGGTCGTCGAGGTGATCGACGGCGAGATGGCCATGCTCGGAGGCGAGGTGACGCGGCGCCCGGTCGCCGAGGTCATGGACGAGCTGGAGGCGGCTGAGAAGGCCGCCGACGCCGCCGCCCGCGAAGCGCGCCGTACCGTGCGCGAGCAGCACAAGGCCGAGGTCAAGGCCGATGTCGACGAGCGCGTGGGCAAGCTCAAGGAGAAGCTCCACATCTCGTGACGTCGCTGGCGCAGTGTCGGTACTCGAAGCCCGCGGGCCGGCAAGGTCGGCGGGCTTCGAATTTCGGGAGCCGTTGCGCGCGTGAGGCGTTCGAGCGTGAGAGACTCGCTCGAGGAGGCAACGCGTGCGTATGCAGGAGCGGCTGGAGATCCGGCTTCTCGGCCCGTTCGAGGTCCTCGCGGGTGGCACGGTCGCGGACGTCGGCGGCTCGAAGCGTCAGGCCCTGCTGGCGATGCTCGCCCTGCGCCCGGGGCGTGTCGTCGGCGTCGAGGCCCTGGTCGACGGCCTCTGGGGCGAGGAGCTTCCCGCCGCGCCGCGCAACGCGCTGCATCACCACATCGCCCGTCTTCGCGCCGCGGTCGGTGAGGGCTCGATCGCCGGATCAAGCGACGGGTACGCCCTGAAGGGCGCGCGCGTCGACTCGGTCCGCTTCGAGGAGCTGCTCGCCGAGACGCGCGCCGCGTTACGCGACGCCGACGTCGCCGCCGCGGCCGACGCGATCGCAGCGGCGCTGGCGCTCTGGCGCGGGGAGGCGCTGCAGGGACTGACCGGCACGGCGTCGCTGCGCGAAGAGGCGCGCCGGCTCGAGACGTTGCGCGTGGATGCGCTCGAAGAGCGCTTCGAGGTCGCGCTCGCGCTCGGCGAGCACCGGGAGCTCACGCCGGCGCTGCGATCGGCGATCGCCGAGAACCCGTTCCGCGAGCGGCTGTGGGGGCAGCTCATGCTGGCGCTGTATCGCGGCGGCCGCCAGGCCGATGCGCTCGAGGCCTTCCAGGAGGCGCGGAGGGTGCTCGCCGACGAGCTGGCGCTCGAGCCGGGGCTCGAGCTCAGGCGCCTGCAGGAAGCGATCCTCGCCCACGATCCCGCGGTCGCCGCCGTCCCCGTCGATCGCAGGCGCCGCGGCAACCTCCCGGCGGCGTCGACGTCGTTCATCGCCCGCGAGGACGAGCTGGCCCGGGCGGCCGGGCTGCTGGGCGAGCACCGCCTCGTGACGCTCACCGGGCCACCCGGCGTGGGCAAGAGCCGGCTCGCGCTCGAGACGGCGCGCTCGCTCGAGCGTGAGTTCCCCGACGGCGTCTGGCTCGTCGACTTCACCCGGGCGGCAGAGCAGGCCGACGCCGTCCGATTGCTCGCGAACGCGGTCGACGTTCGCGGCTCCGACCCGCTGGCGCGGGTGACGTCGCGGCTGCGCGACGCCGGCGCGCTCGTCGTCCTCGATGCGTGCGAGCACGTGCTCGAAGAGGCCGCGCGG
>Ga0081539_10001930_pt1 | contig 31892 bp, 30 predicted proteins | sample TabmetS4T2R2_FD_71023 | JGI IMG/M metagenome (GOLD analysis project Ga0081539, IMG submission 71023) | Tabebuia heterophylla rhizosphere microbial communities from the University of Puerto Rico - S4T2R2 | ecosystem: Host-associated > Plants > Roots > Rhizosphere ... | reverse complement strand
AGATCCTGCGCCACTTCACCGAGCTCTCGACGCGCAACTTCGGGATCGACACCGGCTTCTACCCGCTGGGCTCGTGCACGATGAAGTACAACCCGCGCGTCAACGAGCGACTCGTCGCGCTCCCCGGCTTCGCTCACCTGCATCCGTTGCAGGAGGAGGAGGCCGCGCAGGGCGCGCTCGAGCTGATGTGGCGCCTGCAGGAGATCCTGAAGGAGGTCACGGGCCTGCACGCGTGCTCCCTGCAGCCGGCTGCCGGCTCACAGGGCGAGCTGACGGGCCTCCTCCTGATGCGCGCGTACTTCCGCGACCGGGGCGAGGACGAGCAGCGGCGCAAGGTCGTCATCCCCGACACGGCGCACGGCACGAACCCCGCGTCGGTCGCGATGGCGGGCTACGAGCTGACGCCCGTGAAGACCGACCCGCGCGGCAACATCGACGTCGACGACCTCGCGGCGAAGGTGGACGAGCACACCGCCGGCCTGATGCTCACGAACCCGTCGACGCTCGGCCTGTTCGACGAGAACATCGAGCGGATCCGCGACATCTTCCACGGCGCCGGCGCGCTCATGTACTACGACGGCGCGAACCTCAACGCCGTCTGCGGGATCTCGCGTCCGGGCGACATGGGGTTCGACGTCGTGCACATCAACCTGCACAAGACGTTCTCCCAGCCGCACGGCGGCGGCGGGCCGGGCGGCGGACCCATCGTCGTGCGCGAGCAGCTCGCGCCCTTCCTGCCCGTTCCGGACGTCGTCCGCAAGGGGGACGCCTTCCGGCTCGACTACGACCGGCCCAAGTCGATCGGCAAGGTGCGCGGCTTCACCGGCCCCTTCGGCGTGTTCGTCCGCTCCTACGCGTACATCCGAACCTACGGCCCGCGGCTGCGCGAGATGTCCGAGGTCGCCGTGCTCAACGCCAACTACCTGCTGGCGCGGCTCAAGGACGCGTACGACCTGCCGTTCGACCGGCTCTGCATGCACGAGTTCGTCCTCAGCGCGCGCAAGCTCAAGCGCGAGCACGGCGTGACCGCACTCGACGTCGCGAAACGGCTGATGGACTACGGCTTCCACCCGCCGACCGTCTACTTCCCCCTCGTCGTCCCCGAGGCGCTGATGATCGAGCCGACGGAGACGGAGGCGAAGGAGACGCTGGACGCCTTCGTGGACGCGATGCTGGCGATCGCGCGGGAGGCGAAGGACGACCCCGAGGTGGTCAAGAACGCGCCCACCTCGCGGCCGGTGCGGCGGCTGGACGAGGTGAAGGCGGTGCGGCAGCCGGTCGTCCGCTATCTCTTCGACGAGCATCCGCCCGCCCACGGCGAGCCTGCCGCCGCCGGGGCCGTCGCCGAGGCGCCGAAGGGCGTCTAGAGCTCGGTAACGAATGCCGCATTCGGCAGACTGAACAGCGTGGAGAAAATCGAGAAGACCCAAGAGGAGTGGCGTCGCGAGTTGACGCCCGAGCAGTACCGCGTCCTTCGCGAGAAGGGCACGGAGGCGCCGTTCAGCGGCGAGTACGACCACCTCTTCGAGCCGGGCACCTACCGATGCGCCGGGTGCGGCGCGGAGCTGTTCCGCTCGGAGACGAAGTACGACTCGGGATGCGGCTGGCCGGCGTTCTTCGCGCCGGCGAGCGGGGAAGCGCTCGAGGAGGAGACCGACACCACCCACGGCATGGTGCGGACCGAGGTGCTGTGCGCGAGCTGCGGGGGCCACCTGGGCCACGTGTTCCCGGACGGGCCGGCGCCGACGGGGCTCCGTTACTGCATCAACTCCGTCGCACTGAACCTGGAGGAGGAATAAGTGGAGAAGGCCACGTTCGGCGCAGGCTGCTTCTGGGGCGTCGAGGCCGCCTTCCGGCAGCTGGACGGCGTCACGAAGACGCGCGTCGGCTACACCGGCGGGCATCTCGACAACCCGACCTACGAGGACGTCTGCTCCCACACCACCGGCCACGCTGAGGCGGTCGAGGTGACGTACGACCCGGAGCGGATCTCGTACGAGGAGCTGCTGGACGTCTTCTGGCGCAAGCACGATCCGACGCAGCTCAACCGGCAGGGCTGGGACATCGGCGACAACTACCGCTCAGTCGTGTTCGTCCACGACGAGCCGCAGCGCGCCGCGGCCGAGGCGTCGAAGGAGCGCGAGCAGGCGAGCTGGTCGCGTCCGATCGTGACGCAGATCGAGCCGGCGCAGACGTTCTACGAGGCCGAGGACTATCACCAGCAGTACCTGGAGAAGCGCGGCCGCGCGACGTGCACGCCCGCGCTGGCCCGGGCGCGCTGAGCGACTCCCAACTCGGGCGGGGGTTGCACGCAATCCCCGCCCGACGCACGATGAGGCCATGGCCCCGGCCGCAAACGGAGCCCAACGTCTGGTTCAGATCACGCTGCTCGGCGAGGCGATCGAGTACCTGCCGGTGGCCGTCTTCGTGTTCGACGACCGCGGGCGGTACGTCGCCGTCAACGAGCACGGCGCCCAGATGCTCGGGTACAGCCGCGACGAGCTTCTGCAGTACCGCATCGGCGATCTCGCCGAGGCTCCCGCCGAGGCGCTCGCGGCGTACCAGGCGGTGGGCGCCGGCGAACAGGCCGAGGCCGAGGCACGCGTTCGCCGCAAGGATGGGAGCGTGATTGCGTTGCGCTTCCGCGGCGCGGCGACCACGATCGCCGGGATGCCGTTCTACGTCGGCGTCGCCTGGGAGACGTAGGCCGCGTCCGCGACGGGCGGCGCGGCCGCCAGCTGGCCGCAGGCCGCCGCGATCTCGCGGCCGCGCGTGAGACGCACCGTCGCGACCAGCCCGCGTTCCATCAGGGCGTCCCGGAAGGCGTCGATGGCGCCGCGCGTCGAGCCGTCGAACATCCCCGTCGGGTTGTACGGGATCAGATTGACCTTGTAGATGCGCGGGTCGAGCAGCCGCGCGAGCTCGAGCGCATGTGCGTAGTGATCGTTGACGCCCCGGAGCATCACGTACTCGACGAAGACGCGGCGACGCCGAAGCTCGAAGTAGCGCTCGCACTCCGCGAGAACGTCGGCGAGCGGATAGCGGTCGTTGACGGGCATCAGCTCGCTGCGGAGCGCGTCGTTCGGAGCGTGGAGCGAGAGCGCGAGGCGGATCGGCTCCTCGACCTCGTCGACGAACCGGCGCAGACCCGGTAGCCAGCCGACTGTCGAAACGGTCGTGCGGCGGTGCGTGATCCCGACGTCCGGGAGCCTGCGCCCGGCGGCGACGACGGCGTCGATGTTGAGCATCGGCTCGCCCATCCCCATGAACACGAGGTGATCGATCTCCTCGAGCCGCCGGAAGTGCAGCGCCTGGTCGAGGATCTCCGACGCGGTGAGATTCCGGCCGAAGCGCATCTGGCCGGTCGCGCAGAACGTGCAGGTGAGCGGACAGCCGGATTGCGACGAGACGCAGACCGAGCGGCGGCCGTCGCGGTAGCGCATCAGCACCGCCTCGACCGGGTGTCCGTCCGCGGTGCGGAAGAGGACCTTCAGCGTGCGGTCGCGTGCGAGCGACTCGCGCTCGAGCGTGAGCGTGGAGAACGGGACGTCGGTGGCAAGCCGCGAGCGCAGCTCGGCCGGGACGTTCGTCATCTCCTCGTAGCCGGCGGCGCCGCGCGCGGCCCACGCCCAGATCTGGCGGCCGCGGTACGGCGGCTCACCGTGGAGCACCTGTTCGAGGCGGTCGAGATCCACGGCTTCACGGTAGCCTGCGCGCGTGATCGACCTTCGCAGCGACACCGCTACGCAGCCGTCGCGCGGCATGCGCGAGGCGATGGCGAGCGCCGAGGTGGGCGACGAGCAGAAGCGCGAGGACCCGACCGTGCTCGAGCTCGAGCGCCGCGTGGCGGAGCTGCTCGGCAAGGACGACGCCGTCTACTTGCCGACGGCGACGATGGCGAATCAGATCGCGTTGCGCATCCTCACCGAGCCCGGCGACGAGCTGCTCGCCGAGGAGAACGCGCACATCCTGCTGTCCGAGCAGGGCGGGCCCGCCGCGCACTCGGGGCTCGTGACGCGGCCGATCCGCACTCCCGCCGGACGCTTCGCGGGCGACGACGTCCGCAACCTGATGCGCGACCGCACGTCGATGCACATGTCGCGGACGCGTGTCGTCGCAATCGAGAACACGCACAACTCCTCCGGCGGCCGCTGCTGGCGCCTGGAGGAGGTCGACGACGTCGTCACGACCGCGCGCGAGCTCGATCTCGTCGTCCACCTCGACGGTGCGCGCCTGCTCAACGCGTCGGTGGCGACGAGTGTCGCCGCGGCGGAGTTCGGCCGGCGCTTCGACACCGTCACGCTCTGTCTCAGCAAGGGGCTCGGCTGTCCGCTCGGCGCCGCGCTCGCGACGTCTGCGGAGCTCGCGTGGAAGGCGCGGCGCGGCAAGCACCTCATGGGCGGCGCGATGCGGCAGGCGGGGATCGTCGCCGCGGCCGGAATCTACGCGCTGGATCACAACGTCGACCGCCTCGCCGACGACCATGCGCGCGCGCGCCGGCTGGGCGAGGCGCTCGCCGCGGCCGGCGTGCCCGTCGACCTCGACCAGGTGGAGACGAACTTCGTGCAGGTCGACGTCGGGCCGCTCGGGATGACGCGCGAAGAGGCGATCGCGCGCATGAAGGACGAAGGCGTCTTGCTGTCGACGACGGTCTGGCCTACCAAGCTGCGCGCCGTGACGCATCTCGACGTCGGCGACGACGACGTCGACGCGGCGATCGAAGCCATTCCGCGCGCGCTCGGAATCCTTGCCCGCGCCTGAAGGGCTCGCGGCGGCCCTCCGCCGGACGATCGTCGAAGCGCAGGTCGAGAAGCGCGTTCCGTCGATCGCGGCGGCCGTCGTTCGCGACGGCGAGGTCGTCTGGGCCGACGCCGTCGGGCTCGCCGACGTCGAGGGCGGCGCCGAGGCGACTCCCGATCACCAGTACCGCATCGGCTCGATCACGAAGACGTTCACCGCGGTCGCCGTGATGCAGCTGCGCGCCGCGGGGAAGCTCGAGCTCGAGGACACGCTCGACCGGTTCCTCGACGTGCCCGCGCACGGCACGCTGACGATCCGGCGGATGCTCGCGCACGCTTCCGGGCTCCAGCGGGAGATTCCGGGCGAGGTCTGGGAGACGCTGGAATTTCCGCAGTCGACGAACGAGCTGCTCGCGAAGCTCGGGGAAGCGGAGCTCGTGCTCGCGCCGGGCGAGCGCTGGCACTACTCGAACCTCGCGTACACGCTGCTCGGCGAGGTGATCGCGAAGCTCGGCGGGATGCCCTACGAGGACTACGTCGAGCGGCGCGTGCTCGAGCCGCTGGGCCTGTCGCGCACGGGCTTCGCGCCGGTCGAGCCGACGGCGATCGCGTACTCGACCGAGCCGTACACCGACGTCGTCCATCGCGAGCCGATGCTGGTCGACCGGACCGGGGGAATCGCCGCGGCCGGCCAGCTCTGGAGCACGGTCGGCGATCTCTGCCGCTGGGCCTCGTTCCTCTCCGATCCGGACCCGGACGTGCTCGATCCGAGCGCGCTCGACCTGATGACGTCCGTGCAGTCGATGGCGGATCCGTATCGCTGGCAGCTCGCGTGGGGCGTCGGCCTGATGCTCGTCCGCAGCGGCGACCTCATCTACTGCGGTCACGACGGCGGCATGCCCGGGTACCTCGCGAACGTGCTCGCGTCGCGCGAAGAGCGGCTCGGGGCCGCGGTGCTGACGAACGGCGGCGCCAACGTCGATCCCGCCGGGCTCTCGGTCTCGCTGTTGGAGACCACGCGCGAGCGCTTTCCGCCGGAGACCGCGGCCTGGCGGCCGGGCGACGACGCGCCGCCGGAGCTTGCCGCGGCCCTGGGGCGCTGGTGGTCGGAGGGCGCCGAGTTCGTTCTCCGCTGGCACGACGGCCGGCTCGAGATGCGCTGGACGGAAGCGGCCGCGTGGGCACCCTGGGCGCGCTTCGAGCCGCTCGGGGACGATCGCTTCCGCACGGTGTTCGGCCGCGAGCGCGGCGAGCTGTTGCGGATCGTCCGCGACGACGAGGGAACGCCGACGAAGCTCTACTGGGCGACGTATCCGATGACGCGCGCGCCGTTCGTCACCGGCGAGTCGTAGCGCGTCGCGCTTCGCACCGCCTCAGGCGCGGTGTCAGACACCGTCACGAAAGTGTGACGACGCGATACGGCCAAATGACGCGCGCAAACCATGTCCGCCTTGGACAGGCCCCTCGCCCGAATCGGGCGCTGTTCGGTGTCAGACACCGTGACAAGAGTGTGCCGTCAGCCGCCGCCGCGGTCGCCGGCGAAGCCGGCCCAGACGACGAACGCCGCGTACACCGTCACCAGCAGCACGCCTTCCCACCTGTGCGACCGCGCGTCGCGGATCACGATTGCAACACCCAGCGCGGCGATCCCCATCCCGACGAGCTCGATGACGCGGAACGCGAGCGGCAACGCCGGCTGCACCGCGAACGACAGCAGCGCGACCGCCGGCGCCACCAGCAGCGCGACCTGCGCGCTCGACGAGACCGCGATCTCCGTCGCCAGCCGCATCTTCCCGCGGCGCGCGATCACGATCGCTCCGCCGTGCTCGGCTGCGTTGCCGACGATCGCGACGATCACGACCGCGATGAAGAACTCCGAGAGCCCGACGGATTGCGCGAACCCGTCCAGCGAGTGGACGAGGATCTCGCTGACCAGCGCCGTCAAGCAGGTCGCGGCCCCGAGCACGAGGAGCGACCGCGGCAGCGACCACGCGGTCGACGCTGCCTCGGCGGTGTGTGCGGCGGAGTGGCGGCGCAGGTTGTCGACGGTGAGCACGACGTAGAGGCCCAGCAGGAAGATCGCCACCGGGATCGTCAGCATCGCGAGCGAGTGCCGGTCCGGGTTCCCGTCAAAGCCCGGAATCGAGGGCACCAGAAACGCCAACACCGCGACGAACACGAGGGAGAGCTGCAACCACAACGACCGCCGGTCGAGCTCCGCCTCGCCGCCGAAGATGATCGCGACGCCGAGGACGAGCAGGATGTTCGAGATCACGCTGCCGGCGAGCGAGCCGCGCACGACGTTCGGCAGCGCCTCGTTGACCGCGAAGAGCGCGATGATCAGCTCCGGCGCATTTCCGAAGCTGGCGTTGAGGAAGCCGCCGACGCCCGCGCCGGTGTGCTCGGCCGCATGTTCCGTGGATTCGCCGATCAGCCACGCCAGCGGGATGAGCGCCGCGGCGGCGAGAACGAACAGCGGGACGTCGCCCGCGTCGAAGACGAAGCGCGCGGCGACCGCAACCGGCGCGAGGACGAGCGATCCCCAGAGGAGCCGGCGCGCCACCTCGCAAAGCCTACGCGCGCTAGCACTTGTGACGAACGGTTGTCAAGGCTTGCGGAGCGTCTGCACGGGTACTCACAATCCCCGTATGGAGACGCAGCCGCAAGCGGCCGACCTGCCGCTCCGTCCGCAGGACGAGCTCGAGTGCCGCCGCTGCGCAGTCCACTGCGACAAGGTCGTCTACCCCGCGGCGTGCGGCGAGCGCGGGTGTCCGTTCCTCTACGCGTTCGAGGAGTTCGGGCACACGTACGTGGGCTGCATGCAGAAGGTGTTCGACTGCGAGATCGACGCCGACCTGCTCGCCGGTCTCGAGCAGACGCAGATGGGCTTCGGGCCGATCAAGGCGACGCGCAACCCCCTGCCGATGTGCAAGACCGAGGTCGAGGGCTGCTACGAGCATCGCGCCGGCTCGCTCGGCTGCGTGAACCCGGAGTTCCACGAGCTGCCGGTCGGCCAGCCGACGTTCCGCATCTTCGCGCGGCTCACGCCGAACGCCTGAACGTCGAGCCGCTCGACGCCGCGATCCGCCGCTTTCAGCGCGAGCATGCGCTACAGGTGGACGGGATCGTCGGTCCCCGCACCTGGGACGCGCTCGGGCGCGCGACCGCAGCCGCGCTGCCCGCCCGTGTCTCCTTCCCGCGCGACGAGTACCCGCCGCCGGCGACCTGGATGGGCCTCCAGCCCTGGATCGTCCCGCAGGTGATCGGGCTCTGCGTTCGCTTCGAACTCATCTGCGCCGCCGGCTGGGGGACGCATCCGCCGCACGTGGCGCGCTCCGATCACCGCTGGGGAGGGGCGGCCGACCTCGTCGGGCCGTTCGCGCGGATGGTCGAGTGCAACCTCTGGGCCGACCGCGTCGTCGGGCGCATCCTCCGCTGGGTCGGCGGGCCGGCGCTCGACAGCGGCGGCGTCGAGCCGGGCCACGGCGACCACGTACACCTGTCGTGGTTCCGCGACCGCCCGGCGACGAACGTGTTCGACGAGCTACAGCGCGCGTAGCGGGCGCAGCACGGCGGCGCCGACGAGCGGGCACGCGGCGGAGAGCGCGAACGCGAGTCGCCACGACGAGGCGGCCAGCGCGGCGAAGACGATCGGCGTCACGGCGCTGCCGACGGCGAGCACGGTCTGCTGGAAGCCGACGGCCGCCCCGGCGCGGGCGCGCCCGGCGATCTCCGCGGCGGCCGTGAACGAGAGGCCGTTCCAGCTCATCCCGAGCCCGCCGGCGACGAGCAGCACAGGCACGAGCAGCCAGAGCGGCGCGTCGACGAGCACCGCCGCTGCGCCCAGGGTGAGCGCGAGGACGACCGCGAGCGCGCGGAAGAGCGGCACGCGCCGGCCGGCTCGGTCGGTCCAGCGCCCGCCCGCGATCCGCATCGCGCCGCCGAGGAGCTGCACGCCGGCGAGGACGAGCGCCGCCCGGCGCGTCTCCACGCCACGCGCGTCGTGGAGGAAGAGGACGACGAAGTTCATCACCGCGATCTGGGCGACGAGCACGAACGCGCTGCCGATGCAGAGAATCCAGATCCGGCGATCGCGCAGCGGGCGGCCGAGCTCCTCCACCTCGTCGTCGAACGCAGGCCCTTCACGCAGCAGCAGCGCGCCGCCGATCGCGCACGCGAGACAGCCGCCCGCGAGCGCGAGGAAGGCGGCGTCGACGCCGCTGCTATCCGTGATCGGCGGCAGCGCGAGCGCGCCGACCGCGCCGCCGAGCGGGATGGCCGTCTGGCGGATGCCGAGCGCGAGCCCGCGCTGGTCGCGTGCGAACCACTGCATGACCGCGCGGCCGGATCCGGCTGCGGCCGAGGCCCCGAATCCCGCGACCGCCGTGAGGACGATCAGCAGCGTCGCGAAGGTGGTCGTCGCCGTCGCCGCGGCGAGCGCCCCCGCCGTCAACGCGAGCCCGAAGCCGATCACGAACCGCTCGCCGATCCGGTCGGCGGCGATGCCCCACGGCAGCAGGAGCGCGACCTGGCCGAGGCTGCTCACGCCGAAGAGGACGCCGACCTGCTCCAGCGAGAGGTCGTACTGCGCCGCGAGCTCGGGCGCGATCGCGGAAAGCCCGAGCGGCACCGCCGCATACGCGGCGGCGGCGACCGTCCCCACTGAGAGGACTACCCAGCGGTAGCGCACCAGCGCTCGTGCAGCTCGCGAACCTTGCGCAGCTCGTCGGCGTTCGGGCCGCCCTTGTTCACGCCCGGCACCTCGAGGAAGGCAGGCAGTCCCTGCAGCCGCGGGTGCGAGAGGAAGACGCCGAGCTCCTCGCCGAGCTCTCCCTCGAGGATGTTCGCGTGCCGGTCGCGGTTCGACCCCAGCGGCGCCGCTGCGTCGTTGACGTGCAGCGCGCGCAGCCGGTCGAGGCCGATCCGCGCGTCCACCTCGTCGAGGAGCGCGTCGAGGACGCCGCGATCGGTGACGTCGACCCCCGAGACGAAGAGATGCGCGGTGTCGAGGCAGAGACCGAGGCGTTCGTGTCCGTCGCACGCGTCGAACAGCTGGACGAGCTCGTCGAGCGAGCGTCCGATCGTGCCTCCGGCGCCGGCCGAGTTCTCCATCAGCAGCCACGTCCCGTCGGTGGTGTGGTCGAGCAGCTGCAGCAGTCCCGGCACGCACCGCTCCAGACCGGCATCCATCCCCTCGCCGAGGTGCGAGCCGACGTGGAACACGACGCCGTCCGCCTCGATCGCGACGGCGACCTCCATCGTGTTCTGTAGCGCCGCGCACGACTTGTCGTAGAACTTCTCGGAGGCGAGGTTGATGAGGTAGAGCGCGTGCGCGACCACGCTGCCTTCCGGAAGCCCGAGGTCGGCACGGCGCTGCTTGAACGTCTCGAAGCTCGCGGGATCGTGGTTCGTCGGCCGCCACATCCGCGGGCTCTGCGTGAACAGCTGCACCGCGTCCGCGCCCATCTCCTCGGCGCGATCGAGCGTCTTGTGGATTCCCCCGCTGGCCGAGACGTGCGCGCCGAAGTACACGCACTACGATTACCAGTCCATGAGCGTGGTAGTGCGGATGGCGCCGTCGCCGACGGGATTCCTCCACATCGGCGGCGTCCGCACGTTTCTCTTCAACTGGCTGTTCGCGCGCCAGCGCGGGGGCCGGAACCTGCTTCGGATCGAGAACACGGACACGAGCCGGGAGGTGGCGGCCGCGACCGAGCAGATCCAGCGCTCGTTGAGGTGGCTCGGCGTGGACTGGGACGGGCCGGTCACGTTCCAGCTCGACGTGATGGACGAATGTCGGGCCGCGGCCGAGCAGCTCGTCGCCGAGGGCAAGGCCTACGAGGACGAGGGTGCGATCCGGATCCGTATGCCCGACGAGGGGACGACCGCCTGGGACGACGCGGTCAAGGGCCGGATCGAGGTCCCGAACGAGCAGCTCGAGGACCTCGTGCTGGTGCGCTCCGACGGGCGTCCGACCTACAACTTCGCGTCGCCGTACGAGGACGCGAAGGATGGGATCACCCACGTGATCCGCGGCGACGACCACGTCTCGAACACGCCGAAGCAGATCACGATCCTGCGCGCGCTCGGCGCCGACGTCCCGCAGTACGCCCACGCGCCGAGCCTGCTCGGGGCGGACGGCAAGAAGCTCTCGAAGCGGCACGGCGCGCAGTCGATCGACGAGTTCCGCGACGCGGGCTACATCGCGCCGGCGCTGATGAACTTCCTCGCGCTGCTCGGTTGGAGCTACGACGACAAGACGACGATCATGTCGCGAGACGAGCTGATCGAGCGTTTCTCGCTCGAACGCGTGCAACCGTCGCCGGCGACCTTCGACTACCAGAAGCTCGACTGGATGAACGGCGTGTACGTGCGGGCGCTGTCCGCCGACGAGTACGCGCACGAGCTGCTGCTCTGGTTGGGCGAGCACGGCTACGACTGGGACGCTGAGCTCGTGCGCAGAGCGGCGCCGCACGTGCAGGAGAAGATCCAGCGGCTCGCCGAGTTTCCCGAGTTCGCCGGCTTCCTCTTCCACGACGTCCAACCGGACGCGGCGCTGCTCGACGCGGACGTGCTGCCCGCCGCGGCCGACGAGCTCGCCGAGCTCGAGACCTGGGACGCCCCGTCGATCGAGGCGGCCCTGCGGGCGCTCGCCGACCGTCTGGAGCTACGGCCGGCGAAGGCGTTTCAGCCGATTCGCGTCGCCGTGACAGGCTCGAAGGTGTCGCCGGGGCTGTTCGAGTCGTTGGAGCTGCTCGGTCGCGACGAGTCGCTGGCGCGGGTCAACCGCGCCTCTGCCGCAGCGGCTTAGGCGGCGCCAGTGGGTCGAGCGCCCGCTGGAACCGCGCCCAGGCAACCCGCCTGAACCAGCCGGTCGGTTTCGGAAGGGGCGCCCCGCGGACCGCGTCCGCGAGAGCCCTCTCCGGAGCCTGTCCTTCCCCTCGTACCATTTCTAAGAGGTAAACGAATGGGGGCGCGGAGGCGTTACGGCCGAAGGAGCAACGAGGCTGCAAGCGTTCCCGAGAGCATCAGGGCCACCAGCAACCAGAGGCCCAGCAGGGCCGCCGCAAGGACGAGCGCCGAGCCGAGGGCAACGACCGAGGCCGTCACCGCCGGGGGCGTGCGCGGGGGCGGTGGGGCGGGAAGGGGCCTGCGCGCCGGCAGCGGTGCCGGCGCATCGGTCAGGCGCAGCCTCGCGTAGCGCACGCGGAAGAGGGCGCCGCGCCATTCCCAGACGAGCGGGAGTGCGAGCTCGAGCCCTCCGCACGAGTACGCCTCCGCGACCTCGGCCGTGGCGTCGCGAGCCTCGGCCAGCGCGTCGGCGAGCTCCTCGTGCAGCACCTCCGCCTCCTCGGGCGGATCGATGCCGGCGAGCGTCTCACCGGCCGCGTGCAGCTCGTACTGCAGAGCCGGCAGCGCCTCGTCGTCGTCGAGCTGCGCGGGGTCGTCCGCGAGCGAGTCGAGATCGGCGAGCGTGCGCCGGAGATCGAGCCAAAGACCAGCCATCGCGGCCGCGTACGAACGCGACCAGCCGCTGCCGACTGTCTGCCTCACGGACCCAGCCGACTCTATCCCAAGGCCGCGGGGCGCCGCGCATCGCCCGCTCCGAAGAGAGCCGAGCTATCGTTCGCGCCGGTGGGGGCAGCGGAACGGATCGTGCTCGTCGTCGACGACGACGCTTCGATACGCCTGCTGTGCCGCGTCAACCTCGAGCTGGAGGGCTACCGCGTGCTCGAGGCGACCAGCATCGCCGAAGGCCGGCAGGTGCTCGAGGCCGAGGACGTGAGCGTGCTGCTGATCGACGTCCACCTCGGCGGGCAGGACGGCCGTGAGCTCGTGCGCGAGCTGCGCGCGCGGAACGCGCGGACGCGTGTCGCGCTGCTCACCGGAACTGTCGACCTGCGCCCCGACGAGCGTGCAGGCGCAGAGGCTGTGCTCGAAAAGCCGTTCCAGCTCGAGGCACTCGCCGGCACGGTTCGCGATCTGGAGTCTCGGCTAGATTCCCCAATCCAGTGAGCGTCACGGCGGTTCGCAGTCCGGCGGAGTACGAGGAGCGCCTGCAGCGCTACCTGTACGAGCGCTCGGAAGAGGGCCGCGCGGTCCGGGTGGGCGAGAAGGAGACGTCGGAGCAGGCGGCGATCGTGGCGCGCTACTCGGATCTCTTCTCCCGCGAGCAGCTGGAGGTTCTGCGCGAGTGCGAGCAGGCCGCCGAGGACGACGAGCGCGAGCGCCTCTTCCGCCTCGTCAAGACGTGCGAGTCGGGCCTGGTCACGGCCGAGCTCGCCGAGGAGGACGACGAGCTCGAAAACCGCATCCTCGCCGCGCGCATTCCCTGGGAGGGCGAGGAGTTGCCGTTGCGCACGGCGCAGGCTCGCCTCGCGGTCATCGACTCCTACAGGCAGCGCGAGGAGCTCGGAACGCTGCAGGCGGACAAGAACGCGGAGTTCAACGGGGACCGGCTCGAGCTGCTCGGAAAATGGGAGGCGCTCGAAGGCGAGCTGACCGGGATCGGCGACCCCGTTCAGCGGAACGAGTACGAGAAGGGCATCTCCCTGCGCGACCTGGAACGCGCGCTGGCGCAGGCGAGCGCCGCCGTCGATGCCGCGTACGGAAAACTGCGCGAGAAGTGGTTCGCGCGCCTGCTCGGCGACGAGCGCGCGGAGATTCCGCCGTCGTATCACTCCGCGTACATGCGCCGTCTGAGCCCACTCGAGACGACGTACACGAAGGAGCGCTCCGTCGAGATCTGCATGGACACGCTTCGGCACCTCGGCTTCGACATGGAGAACGACGAGAACATCCGGCTCGATCTGGACGATCGCCCGCAGAAGTCGCCGCGCGCTTGCGTGATCGCGTCGGATCCGCCGAAGGTCGTCCACCTGATCACGCGTGCGCAGGGCGGGCTTCACGACTACCAGGCGTTCCTGCACGAAGCCGGTCACGCGCTCCACTACGCGGGTTGTGATCCCGCGCTCTCGTACACGTTCCGCAAGCTCTCCCGCGATCACGCGCTCACCGAGATCTACTCGTACATCCTCGAGTCGATCACGCGCGAGCCGGCGTGGCACGCGCGCTACTTCGACCTCTCCGACGAGCAGGCCGCCGAGAACGCGAACGCGACGACCTTCCTCGAGGCGCTGCTCTTCCGCCGCTACGTCGCGAAGCTCCAGTACGAGCTCGACTTCTGGTCGCGCTATCACGAGACCGGCCCGTCGAACGAGGGTTACAGCGAGCGGCTGACGGACGCGACCGGGCTGCGCTATCGCGCGGACGGCTTCGTCTCCGACATGGATCCGGGGTTCTACTCCGCCGACTACCTGCGCGCGTGGATCCGCTCCGCGCAGCTGCGCGAATACCTGGTGCGCGAGATCGGCGACGACTGGTGGCGAAGCGCAGAGACCGGCGAGCGGCTCCGCGCGCTGTTCTTCGAGGGGACGCGCCCGTTCAGCGAGGAGATCGCCGGGCGCCTCGGCTTCGAGCCGCTGGACACGGCTCCGCTCGTGTCCGAGTTGTCGAGCTGAGCCGACCGGGTATCCCGTCGGCGTGGCGGCGATCACGCGCGAGCTGCTGGAGACGCTCCTCGAGGACCTGTCCTTCCCGGCGCGGCGACGGGAGATCGTCGACCACGTCGCCAAGCGCGAGCCTCACGACGCGGTTCGGCAGACCCTGACGGCACTGCCGGACCGCACGTACGCAACGGCGGCGGAGGTCGGCCATGCCCTCGACCCGGTCCAGCCGCCGACGCTCCACGAGCCGTCGCGGGCCCCGAAACCGGAGAGCGGCGCGCCGCCCAGCCACGGCCACTACACCGCCGGCGGCACCGTGTAAGAGCGGCTCACCCGTCCGGGGGAGGCCTGCCTCCGGTTACGGGTATCGGGACTCACGCGTCGGGTGCCGATGCCATCGGCGATGCGGATTTGCGGCTTCCTGTCCGCGCGGGCCACGCTCGTCCGCGTGCTCGTCGCGGTCCTGGTCGCGATTGCGATCGTCGCGTCGATCTGCGAGTACGCGATCGGTGCGTCCGATGTCTTCGCAAACGTGGCGTGGACTTCGAGCGGCCTCGCGGCGCTGGTCGCGTCGGCCTCCGCGTTCTGCCGCGGGCGGGGTGCGGTTCGGCGAGCGTGGGGGTACCTGCTCGCCGCCACCGCCTCCTGGGTGATCGGCCAGCTCTTCTGGATTGCGTACTCGATCGGATCGCTGCCGCCCTCGCCGAACGTCGCCGACGTGGCCTGGTACGGGTTCGCGGTGCTCGCCGGCTTCGGCGTCTACCACCTGAGCGGCCTGCCGCGGCAGATCGCGGGCATCGAGGCGCTGCCGCTCGTCGCCGCGAGCGGGACGCTCGTGTGCGCGCTGTTCGAGAAGTCGATCGAGACCTCGCAGCTCTCGAAGTGGGCCGAGTACGCGACCGTCGCCTACCCCGTCCTCTACGTCGCGGTGACCGTCGTGCTGCTGCAGACGATGATCGGCGGCGGCCGGCCGCTCCTGCGCGAGCGCAGCGTGCTCCTCGTGCTCGGCGCCGTCGCGGTCGAGAGCCTCGGCTTCGTCGTCTGGGCGCCGAAGCTTCTCGCCGGCGAGTACGTGACCGGCGGCTGGGTCGACGTCACGTGGACCGTCGGCCTTCTCGTCCTCTCGCTCGGCGCACTCATCGCGCCTGCGGAGCCGCGACCGGTTCGTCACTCGACGGCGCGCAGCGCGTTCCTTCCCGGTCTCGCGTTCTTCGGGCTGATCGGCACGCTGGTCGTCTTCACGCTGGCGGACGAGAATCTCGAGGCGCGGCTGCAGCTCCAGGTCGGCATCTTCCTCGTGGGGACCCTCGTGCTCGTCCGGAACACCGTGCTCGCGCGCGCCGCGCGAAGGTCGGCCGTGGAGATGCAGGTCGCGCAGGATCGCTACCGCGCGCTCGTCGAGGGCATTCCGCTGATCACGTACATGGACAACGTCGTGGACGGCGCGTGTCTGTACATCAGTCCGCAGGTTGAGGCCCTGCTCGGGTATCCCACGCTGGAGTGGACGAGCGACCACCAAGCCGTGTTCGACCGTGCTCTCCACCCGGACGACCGCGACGCCGTTCGGCGCGCGGCCACGCACTCCCACGAGACGGGTTGCCGCTTCGAGATGGAGTACCGGCTCGTGGGGCGTGACGGCCGCGTCGTGTGGGTGCGCGACGAGAGCGTGGTCGTCCGTGACGTCGCGGGCATGCCGGCGTACGTGCAGGGCTTCTGGCTCGACATCACCGGCCGCAAGGAACTGGAGGCGCAGCTCCGGCAGTCACAGAAGATGGAAGCGGTCGGCCGGCTCGCAGGCGGGATCGCCCACGACTTCAACAACCTGCTCACCGCGATCTCCGGGTACACGAGCTTCGCGCTCGGACGGCTGAACGGCCACGATTCGTCGCTCCGCGAAGACCTCGTCGAGGTCGAGAAGGCCGCGCAGCGAGCGAGCGAGCTCACGCAGCAACTCCTCGCGTTCAGCCGCCGCCAGGTTCTGACGCCGCAGGTGCTCGACCTCAACGCCGTCGTGCGCGACACCCGCGCGCTCCTCGAACGGCTGATCGGCGAGGACGTCGCGATCGTCGTCCGGTTGGATCCGCGTCTCGCGCCGGTGAAGGCCGATCCCGGGCAGATCCAGCAGGTGCTCGTCAACCTGGCCGTCAACGCCCGCGACGCGATGCCGAACGGGGGAACGCTCACGTTGCAGACGGTCGCAACGCCCGCGAGCTCGGTGCTCGTCGTCTCCGACACGGGCACGGGGATGGACGAGAGGACGCGCGCGCGGATCTTCGAGCCGTTCTTCACCACGAAGCCGGCGGGAGCGGGCACCGGCCTCGGGCTCGCGACCGTCGACGGAATCGTCGAGCAGAGCGGAGGGTCGGTCGAGCTGGAGAGCGAGCTCGGCCACGGCACGACCTTCCGGCTCTCGTTCCCGGTCACGGGCGAGGCGCTCACCGCGCCGCTCGAGGCCGCGCCGTCGCGGGCCGCGGGAACGACGGCGCGGATCCTGCTCGTCGAGGACGACCCGACGGTGCGCACGCTCGTGCGGCGAATGCTCGAGCTCGACGGACACGAGGTCGTCGAGGCGCCGACCCCGGACGAGGCCCTCCGACGCTCGGCCGGCGGCTGCGATTGCGACATCGTCGTGACGGACGTGGTGATGCCCGGAATGAGCGGCCGCGACCTGGCCGACCGTCTGCGGCTCGAGAGCCCAGAGCTGAAAGTGCTGTTCACGTCCGGCTACGCGGGCGAGACGTTCATCGACCGGAAGGTGCTCGAGCCGGGCATGCCGTTCCTCGAGAAACCGTTCACGGCCGACGAGCTGAAGCACGCGCTCGCGGACGTGCTCCGCAGCTGAGCGGCGCATGGACGCTCCGCTACACTGGGCCGCCGCGAGGCGCATTCGTCTAGTGGCCTAGGACACCGCCCTCTCACGGCGGCGGCACGGGTTCGAATCCCGTATGCGCCTCCTTCCTCCTTCAGCCGTCAGACATACGCGTAGCCCAGCGTCGTGATGTTGCGCACGTCGGTCTCCGTGTACGTCCAGGGGTCCATGACCGCGTCCGTGCCTGTGAGCGGCGGGTTCTGATGGTTGCCCTGCGGGCTGTTGTACCAAGCCCACCAGAGACGGTCGAGGTTCGCGTGGTGCAGCCAGAAGACCGGATCCGCCGGTGACACGGAGGCGTCGGACATCGTGCCGCCGACCCAGATGTGCACCGCGCCGTGGATGCCGTTGATCGGCGAAGTGAAGTCGTTGTAGGACGTCTTCGCCATCGCCGTCGACACGCCGGAGACGATCGCGGCGAGGCCGGCGTCCGATCCGGGCGCGCGCACCACGTTGATCGTCCGCGTCGGCGTGTGCACAGTGGGAAGGACGCCGTCCAGCCAGTCGGGGAAGTGCTGCTCCTCGACGCGCGTCCAGTCCCAGTACGGGACGCACACGTCGGGGTGGTAGTTGTGCAGCGCCTCCTCGAAGAGCTGCAGGAACACACGGTGCCAGGGGAGGAGCCGCGCATTCGTGTGCTGCATGTGCATCTCGTGGTGGATGTCGACGAGCTGCCCGAGCGTCCCGTCTGCGTTGAGCATGTTGAAGGCGCAGAGATAACGGTCGCGCTCGTTGTCGGTGAGCGCCGCCTGATCCTTGCGGTGACAGAGCGCGGGAAAGAGCCAGTGCAGGTCCTTCCAGTTGGGGATCGACCTGATGTTCGGCTTGACGAGCGTCGCGAACGTCATCGAGCGCTCGAGCAGCGGCAGGTTCCGCACGACGAGGTCGCCGTGCACGTGCTCGCGGACGTGGCCGTCGCGGGTATGTGCAGGTTGCTTTGCCCTTGTCGTCGTCCGCGTCGCGGTCCGGGCGGTTCTCGCGGTGCGGGTCTTCGTCGTCGTTCTCGTTCTCGTCGTCCTGGCTCGCGGCATCGGAGCTCCTTTCGATCGTCGAGTGTGGTTCGGCGCGCGTGATGCGTCCGGGGACCGCCCGATGAGGGTTCAGCGTGCGCCGCAGCAACGGAATGGGATCGAACACCGGTCTCCCCTCGTTGCTCGAGCGCTACTAAACGGCGGTGCGTCCACGGTGTCAAGCCGAGCGCTAGAGTCGGGCCATGTTCGGACGCTGGCGCAGGAAGCGCGAGGAGCATCGCGCCGACAAGCAGCAGGGCGACGTCCACGCGCTTGATCGCGACGGCGACCCTCGCGGCGGCGTGCAGAGCGACGAGTACCGGCACGCCGATCCGCGCGAGCTCGTCGAGGAGGACGGAACGGTGATGAGCGGCCCGGCCGGCGCGCCGCAGGAGGGCGAGTCGGTCGAGGAGCGGCGCGAGCGCGACCGCTGAGGGGTCAGGCGCGGCGCGCGGCGAGCGCGACGACGAAGAGCGCGCCGATTGCGGCGAGCACGCCTGCTCCGTCGAGGAGCACTCCGCTGCCGAGGCGGAGCGACGTCGCCGCGAGCACGATCCCGCCCAGCGCGACCGCGCCGATCGCGAGCGCGACGATCAGGCCCGCGCGCCGCTCCGTCAGTCGTTCGACGTCCTCGGCGCGGCCGCGCAGCTCCAGCGACCAGTAGGCCAGCTCCGCGATCGCGACGAAGCCGCCCGCGTAGACCGGCGCCCACTGGTCGACGCCGCCGCCCGCGAGGTCGACGCCGTACGCGGCGCCGAGCAGGACGAGGGGCCACGGCAGCAACGTCGTGGAGCCGACGAGCAGCGCGAGCGCGAGCACCACCGTCGCGGCGCCGGCGAGCCCGAGCACGAGCCACTCCTGCTCGTCGGCCTGGAGCACGACGGCGACTCCTGTCCCTGCGGCGGAGAGGACCGCCGCAAGCGACGCGATCAGGCGCGCGCGAGCCTGGCTTGCCGCCGGAATGCTCCCACCTCCGCCAGTGCACCTTCGAGCGGCACGCCTTCGCGCCATTCGACAACCGGCACGCCGACGCGCTCGTAGCGTCCGCGCAGCGCCTCGCGCTTCAGCCGCCAGAGCCGCCACGCGAGCTCCTCGCGTTCGCCCTCGGCCGGGCTCGTGAACGGAATCGGCGAAACCTCGATCACCGCCAGGTCGAAGCCGCGCCCGCGCAAATCGAGCAGCGTCGTCACCGCTCGTTCGTCGAGCAGCGGCGACACCGCGAGGATCAGCGCCTTCGGCGGTAGCGTCCGCGGCGGGATCACGTCGACGTCCTTCCAGGCGTAGCTGAGGATGATCTCCGTGTCGAGGAGAGAGTCGACGATGCGGTACAGCTGGACGAGCCCGGACGACGGCAGCAGCCAGTTGAGGTAGCCGCCGAACGACACCAGACCGACGCGGTCCTTTCGCTCCAGGTAGCGGTCGGCGATCGTCGCGGCTGCGCGGACGGCGAGGTCGAGCGTCGACTCCTGCTCCTGGCGTGCCTCGACGAACGTGTCGAGGAAGACGATCACGTCCGTGTTGCGCTCCGGGTGCGACTCGTTGACCCACAGCTCGCCGCGGCGCGCGCTCGCGCGCCAGTTGATCCGGCGGAGCGCGTCGCCGGGCTCGTAGACACGGATGTCCGCAAACTCGATCCCTTCGCCCTTCGCGCGCGAGACCTGGTTGCCGGTGAACACCTGCGTCTCGAGCGGGAAGACGAGCGAGCGCAGCTGCTCGGCGCGCGGGTAGACCTTCAGCGGCGTGCGGCGGTCGAGGGTTCCCTCGTATGCGAACAGGTCGATCCGGTCGTGCGCTCGCAGGAAGAGCTCGCCTACTACGTAGGCGCCCCAGCGCGCGCAGCGGAGCTTGAGGACGATCGTGCGCTCCTCGCCGTAGCCGAGGTGAAGCGTGAGCGGCGACGCCCCTTCGACGATCTCGAGTCCGTCCCTCAGCGGGACGTGCAGCTCGAGGCGTTCGATCGGCGTCCGCGCCTCGAGGTCGATCGTGACCGTGACCTCGTCGCCCTCGACTGCGCGGTCGCGGTCGAGCGTGAGTGCGACGAGGAAGTCCGGCTGCCGCGAGGACGCGAGCCCGACGAAGAGAAGGAGCGCGAACGGCGCGGCGAGGACGACGAGCTCCGGCCGCCCGAGGACGAGCGCGGCGAGCAGGGCGAGGGCCGCGAGCCCCGCGTAGGCGCCGAGCTTCGGGGCGGCGGTTCGCTTCACAAACCCTCAACCGTGCCTGGCACCACGGACACGCACCAGCCGGGCATGGCCTCCGCACGATCGCCAGGCGTCGAGCCAAATCGTCGCTCGCAACCCTCAACCGTGCCTGGCACCACGGACCGGTCCGGCCGGGTCACGACTCGGCGCGCGGCGTGGGCACCGTCTCGAGCGCCTCGCGCACGACGTCGTCGCCGGTGACGCGCTGCACCCAGAGCTCGGGACGGAGCGTGAGGCGGTGCGCGAGCGCCGGAACCGCGACGGCCTTCACGTCGTCGGGCGTCACGAAGTCGCGCCCGTCGAGCGCCGCCTTTCCGCGCGCGAGCTTCAACAGCGCGAGCGTCCCGCGTGGCGAGGCGCCGACCTGTGCGCGCGTCGACGTCCGCGTCGCCGTGACGAGGTCGACCATGTACAGCCCGACGTCCTCCGAGACGTGGACGCTCTCCAGCGCGCGCTGCATGCGCAGCAGCGCCGGCCCGTCCACGACCGGCGTCAGCTCGATCTCGTCCACCTCGCGCTCGATCCGGCGCACGAGCACCTGCCACTCGTCCTCCCGCTCCGGATAGCCGACGCCCGTGCGGAGCAGGAAGCGGTCGAGCTGTGCCTCGGGCAACGGATACGTCCCCTCGTACTCGATCGGGTTCTGCGTCGCGAGCACCAGGAAGGGCCGCTCGAGCTGATTCGTCTTGCCTTCGATCGTGACCTGGCGCTCCTGCATCGCCTCGAGCAGCGCGGCCTGCGTCTTCGGCGGGGCGCGGTTGATCTCGTCGGCGAGCAGGAGGTTCGTGAAGATCGGCCCCGGCCGGAACTCGAACTCGGCGGTGCGCTGGTTGAAGATCGACGAGCCGGTCACGTCGGACGGCATCAGGTCGGGCGTGAACTGGATTCGCGAGAACTGCATGCTCGTCGCCTGCGCGAACGACCGCGCGATCAAGGTCTTGGCGAGCCCCGGGAAGTCCTCGAGCAGCACGTGCCCGTCGCCGAGGATCCCGAGCAGAATCAGCTCGAGCTGGTCGCGCTTCCCGACGATCGCACGCTCGACCTCGTCCAGCACGCGAGCCGAAAGCGCGCCGACCTCCTCGAGCGTCATCGTCTCGACGGCCACGCTCAGATCCTCTCAAGCGCGTCGACGACACCGCGGAGCTCGGCCAGCGGCGGGCCCGGCGCCCACCGGTCGCGCGGTTCCTCGCGGTCGGCGCGCAGCCACTCCCACGCTTCGTCGCCCAACATCCGTCGCGCGACGTCGGGACGCCGGTCGAGCTCGATCCCGTGCTTGCGCAGCAGCCGGTGCGCCGCGATCTCGCGCAGGACCGGCCGCAACCGATGATGGAGATAGAACGACGAGCCGAGCGAGAGATAGACCTCCCGCTCGAGCCGCTCGAGCTCGCGCGGCCGCTGCGGCGGCACGTCGAGTGGATCCTCCAGCTCGGCCGCGAGCGACGGCTCGTGGACCTCCGGAGAGGCGGCCCGCGTCGCGCGCACCGCGGTGAAGAGTCCGAGCGCGCCGAGGAAGAGGATGTAGACGTCGAGCGCCGTGTCCCGTCGTCCCGGCAACAGGAAGAGCGCCGCGCCGAGCGCGACCGACGCGAGCGCGATCGGCGCCGCCAAGCCGGTGAGCCGCCTCATCGCTGCGTGTAGATGTCGCCTTTGACCTTCTCGCCGAGCTTCTCGAACGGATCGTCGCTGTACGTCCGCTCGGGATCGTCGGCAGCGGCCGCGCGATTCCGCTCGAACTCGGCGCGCTGCGCCTCGGCGACCTCGCGCTCGACCCGGTTCGCGCGCAGCTCGTCGCGCACCTGCGTCAGCGCCCGGATCGCGTCGTCGCGCATCGCCGTGTCGACCGGGTGGTCGGAGAACTTCGCCCACTGGAAGAGCGCGGTCAGCCGCCGCAATGCGCTGCCGCTCGCGCGGAGCTCGCCGAGGGCACGCTGGAGGTACTCCATCGGCGCCTCGCTCGGCTCGCGCGGCAGCCCCGACGCCGCGAAGAGCCGCTCCATGCGTCCGTACGCGGCGATGATCGCCTCGCGCGGGTCCTTCATCGCCAACAGGTCGGCGAGCGTGTCGTCGAGCAAGGACTCGAGCTCGCGCTCGAGCTCGTGGGCCGAGAGCAGCTCGCCCTGCCGGCGGCGGATCGCGCGCGCACCGATGACGCCGAGCAGCACGAGACCCGCGCCGGTCGCGAGGAACACCGGGAGCCACTGGAACTCGGGCGGTCGAGCTGTCACAGGGCCGATCGGCTTCGTCTTCTTGTGCGTCGCGGCCCCGGGGTGGATCGGCTGCTTCGGCTGCTTCGCGGCACGTTGCGGCCAGAGATGCAGCCGGCTGGCGACGGAGACCAGCAACGCGACGACGATGATGAACGTGAGCGTCCTACGCATCCCGCGCTGCTGCCGCTTGCGGTGCGCCTCCGCGAGCAGGTCGCGCTCGGAGAACCAGAGGTAGAGCAGGAAGAGCGCGACGGCGACCGCCAGCACCGCCGCGATCGAGAACAGGTAGTTGCCCACACCGCGCGGCGGCGTGTGGACGCCGGCGCGGCCGCCGGGGGTGTGGTGCGCGCGTGCGACCGCGGCGACGAGCGCGAGCAGGGCGAGGAGTGCGCAGCCGAGCGCGAAGGCGCCCAGCGGCGAGCTCGGGCGAAGGCGTTCGAGTCGGGTCGGTGGCTGCTCGATCGGTCGCGCTCCCTTGCAACTCGTGCCTCATGGAACGAGCCGCTTACGCCGATATGACTCCCGACATGATCAAGGAGTTAGCGTGAGCGCGCCCCGGCTCACGTCGACGAGGGCACTACGCGGCCTGATCGAGGTGACGCGGCTGACCCGCGGAGGCGGCGACCTGGAGACGCGGCTGGAGCAGCTCGCCGGCACGATCGGCGACTCGCTCGGCTACGCCACGGTCGTGATCACCCTCTATCGCCCCGAGTGGGACGACTTCCGCGTCGCCGCCGTGAGCGGCCGCGAGGAGGCGCGGCAGGCCCTGCTCGGGCGGACGCGCCGCCGCGACGACTACGCCGGGCTGCTGACGCCGCGCTTCGAGCGCCACGGCGCCTACGTGATCCTCAACGGCGAGTACGACTGGACGAACGCCGCGCCCGCGTACACGCCGCCGGGTGAGCCCGTCGACGACGACCCGAGCGCGTGGCATCCGGAGGACGCGCTGCTCGTTCCCCTCACCGGTGTCGACGGCGAGCCGCTGGGGATGCTCTCGGTCGACGAGCCGGCGAACGGACGCCGCCCGACGGATGATCTGTTGCACGTGCTCGTGACCGTCGCGGAGCACGTCGCGCTTGCGATTGAGAGCGCGCAGGAGGACGCGCGCGACGCGCGTCACCGCGCCGCGCTCGAGCACTTGCTGCACGTGTCCTCCCGGCTCGCGGAGACCCTCAACGCCGACGCGCTCCTGCACGCCGTCTGCCAGGCGATCCGCAGCGCACTCGGGTTCGAGAAGGTCTCGATCGAGCTGCTCGGCGGCGACCGCGAGCTCTTCACGCCGCGCGCGTCGGCCGGCTGGGGAGGGATGGGCCCGGTGCGAAGCGAGCTGACGCGCACGAGCCTCGCCGCAGTGATGGACGAGCGGTACGAGATCGAGGGTTGCTACCTGCTGCCGCTGGAGGTCGCGCAGGCGCGCGTCAAGCAGCATCAACGCGTTTTCGAGTCGACGCTCAACGGCTCGGGTCCGCATGCATGGAACCGGCATTGGCTGCTCGTCCCGCTGCACGACCGTGAGGGTGACGTCAGCGGATTCATCTGGGCGGACGATCCCGCCGACCGGCTGCTGCCTTCGCGCGAGCGCCTGCAGGCGCTGCGCCTGTTCGCGAACCAGGCCGTGACCGCCCTCGAATCCGCGTCGCGCTTCGAGGAGATGCAGTTCCTCGCCGACCACGATTGGCTCACTCGGCTCGGTAACCGCCGCGCGTTCGTGCGCCGGCTCGAGGCGGAGATCGCGCGCGCGGCGCGCTACGGCGAGACCTTCGCGCTCGTCCTCTGCGACCTGAACGGGTTCAAGGCGCTCAACGACCAGCGCGGACACCTCGCCGGGGACGAGGAGCTCGTCGAGTTCGCCATGCGGCTCGCCGCGTCCATTCGCCGCGAGGACGGCGCCTTCCGCGTGGGCGGCGACGAGTTCGCGCTGATCCTCGTCGAGGCCAACGATCGCGACGCGGAGCGCGTCGCCGACCGCGTGATCGGCTCGGGCGAGTTGAACGCCAGCTTCGGTGTCGCGGTCTACCGCTCGGGCGTGACGACGGAAGAGCTGTTCCGCCGCGCGGACGAAGCGATGTACCGCGCGAAGCGCTCCGGCGAGCGCATCGCAATCGCGGCGTAGGCCCTCTTCGACGGAATCGGGCGCGTCCGTTTACACTCCTGGCCGCCCAGTGGCCACGCGCAGTGCCGTTCAGGAAGAGCGGCGGCGTCAGATTCTCGACGCCGCGGTCCGCGCATTCGCGCACAAGGGCTACCACGCGTCCCGCGTCTCCGACATCGCCGAGGAGGCGGGCGTCGCCTACGGCCTGGTGTACCACTACTTCGAGTCGAAGGAGGCCGTGCTCGAGGCGATCTTCCGCGATACCTGGGGGATGATGCTCGAGGCGATCAAAGCCGTCGAGGACTCGGAGCCGTCGCCGCGCGAGCAACTTCGCAAGACCGCGGCGATCGTCCTGCGCACCTGGCGCGACCAGCCCGACCTCGTCCGCGTGCTCGTGCGCGAGGTGACGCGCAGCGGGGAGCAGCTGCAGCGCGAGGTGGGGGAGATCCAGCTTGCGTTCGGCGCGCTGCAGCGGATCATCGAGCGTGGCCAGGAGCAGGGCGCCTTCCGCTCCGACGTCGACTCGCGGCTCGGAGCCTGGATCCTCTACGGCGCGCTCGAGGAGATCCTCACCGGCTGGGTGATGGGCCAGCTTCCCGACGGGGACGAGGACGTGAGGACTGCAGAGCATGCGGTCGTGCAGGTGCTCTGCGACGGCCTCGTCACGGGCTGAGCACCACCCGGACGCGGGATAGACGCGTCTGAAATCGCCTGTAGTCTGGTGAGCCCGTGCGCGCCCCGCTTCTTCGGGTTCTCGCCTGCTCGCTGGTCGCGGCCGTCGCGGCGGTTGCGCCGTCGCTCGCGCGCGGCGCGACGGTTCCGACGACCTGGTGCGGCAACGGCACGCCTGGCGTCGGCACCGACCGCAAGCCGGATCTGGCCGCCGGCCAGCAGCTGCACATCATCTACGCCCACCCCGCGGATGCCCCGGACCGCATCGGGGCCATGGCGAATGCGATCGCGACCGACATGGCCACCGCAGATGCCTGGTGGCGCCGCCAGGACGGCGGGCGCACGATCCGGTTCGACCTCTTCGGCTTTGCGAACTGCTCCGGGCTGGGCCGCCTCGACCTCGCGGACGTCGCCCTCCCCAGCGGGTCGTCGTTCTACTCCGGGCTCGATCTGCGCTTCCAGCGGATCGCGACCCAGCTGATCGCCCCGCCCTTCAACTACTCGAGCCGGAACAAGCGCTACCTCGTCTACTTCGACGGGCCGGCGGATCAAACGAACATCTGCGGTCAGGGCGGCACGATCGGTGGGTTGGGATACGCGATGATCTACGTCCAGACGTGCCGCCAGAACGTCGGCGACGGCGGGGCGGCCGCGATCACGGCCGTCCACGAGTTCATCCATGCCATCGGCGCCGTCGCCCCTGGAGCTGCTCACGAATGCGCGCCGCCGAACGACGGGCACGTCTGCGACAACACGCTGGACATCCTCTACTGGCTGAACAGCGGTGGGCAGCTCGACAACGAAGTCCTCGACGCCGGACGTGACGACTACTACGGCACCGGCAACAGCCGCGACATCCGCCCGTCCGGCTTCCTCGCGCGCCTGGACGCGCCGCAATTCTCGTTCTCGCTCGGGATCGCGGGCAGCGGCTCGGGTGGCGTCAGCGCGGACCTGCCGGGGATCGAGTGCACCCAGAGCTGCACGAGCACCTGGGACGCCGGCAGCGTGTTCACGCTGACGGAGACGCCGGGGACGAGGACGCGATTCGTCGGCTGGAGCGGCTCCTGTAGCGGCCAGTCGGCGGTCTGCGCGGTCACGATGGACGCGGCGAAGAACGCCACCGCGAACTTCGTGCTGCAGGTTCCGCTCGCGGTGACGATCCAGGCATCGACCGGAAGCGGCAGCGTGGTCTCCAATCCCGACCGGCTCAACTGTCCGTCCACGTGCACCGCCGACTTCGACCAGGGCGCGCAGGTCACGCTCGAGGCGCGGCCGGCCTCCGGCTCGAGGTTCGAGGGGTGGGGCGGAGCCTGCAGCGGCAACGGAGCGTGCACGGTGACGATGACCGGAGCACAGTCGGTGACCGCGGCCTTCACGGTCGCGACGCACGTGCTGCGCGCGTCGGTGAAGGGCAAGGGCCGCGTGACGTCCTCGCCGGCCGGGATCTCCTGTCCGGGCAAGTGCAGCGGCTCGTTCGTCGCCGACCGGCCGGTGCAGCTGGCGGCGAAGCCGGCAAAGGGCTACCGGTTCAGCGGCTGGAGCGGCGCCTGCAGGGGCCGCGGCGCCTGCAAGCTCTTCCTCGCCGGCGACGCGTCGGTCAAGGCCACCTTCAAGAAGAAATAACCTGACGCAGGCAGCCCGGCTTCGCCGGGCTGCACACGAACCCGATCCGAAGGAGCGACGCTCCGAGGCCCGCCGATGGGACACGCGCGCCGCAGGCGCGCATGCTCCCGGTTTCGTCGCCCGAAGTGCGCAGCACTTCGGGCGAAAGGGCGAGCGCGAAGCGCTAGCCCGACAGGGCAGTCGGCCTCGAGCCCAGCTGCTTCTCCCACCAGTCGGACTCGCGGCGTTCGAGCTGAGCCTGGACCTGGCCGACGTACTCGGAGAGGTCGCGCTCCTTCTTGTCCAGGCGCTCCTCCGTCGCTGCGACCGCCGCTTCGCGGCGCTCGAGCTTCTCGAGGCGGAGCTCGATGTCCGCCTCGGCACGCGCTTCGCGCGCCTCGACGTCCGCCTCGCGCTCGTCGAGCTCGCGAATCCGCGCCGACAGCTCGTCCTGCGACTTGTTCAGCCGTTCCTCGAGCCGCTCGAGCCGTGAGCGGTTCGAGTCGTGCAGCGACTCGCTGGACACCAGCTCGGACTCGCGGCGGGCGAGCTCGCGCTCGCGCTCTTCGATGTCCGTCGCGCGCGCGTCCATCGACGCGACGTCGACCTGCTCGCGCTGCTCGCGGCGGAGCTCGGCGGCGAGGCGGTTCAGCTCGGCCTCGCGCGCGGACAGGCGTCCGTCGCGCTCGTCGAGCTCGGCGAGGCGTGCGAGCACCTGCTGCTCGGTCTCGCCGCTCCGTCCGCGCTCCCGTTCGAGCTTCTGGCCTTCGGCGACGAGCCTGCGCTCCTGCTGCTGCAGGTCGGCCTCGCGGGCGACGAGGCTTTCCTCGAGCGCCATCACCTTCGCCTCGAGCTTCGAGACCTCGCGCTCACGGTCGGCGACGTTCCGGTCGCGGTCGGCCAGCGTGTCCTCACGCTCGCCGAGCGTCGCCTCGCGCGCGGACAGGGCCGACTCGCGCGCCTCGGCGCGCGCTCCGGCCTCCTGCTCGCGTGCGGAGAGCTCGGACTGCATCCGCTCGATGTCGCGCTGGCGCTGAGCCAGCGCAGCCTCCTGCTTGGCCAGGGCGGCCGCGGCCTCGGTCCGGTCGCGGTCGGCGGACGACAGCTCGCGGAACTTCGACTGAATCTGCCGCTCGCGTTCCGCGACGCGCGTCTCGTTCGCGGCGACCTCGGCCTTGAGGTCGTTGAGGCGGCGGAGCTCGGCCTTGAACTGCTCGCTTTGCTCGTTCAGCTCGCGCTCGCGCTGCTCCTGCGCGCTCTCCAGCTCGGCGAGCCGGCGGGCGCGCTGCTCGAGGTCGTGCACCTGCAGGTGCGACGACTGCGCCGCGTCCGACGCTGTCTGGAGCGTGGCGCGGAGATCACGCTCGCGCGTGAGCGCCTGGGTCAGCTCCAGACGGAGCGTCTCGAGCTCGGCGAGCGTCGCACCGTCGGCGGCGCGCACCTCGACATTGACCGCGCGGATCTGGGGCAGCTCCGGCTGCGGAGCGTCCGCCTCCGGAGTCTCGTTCTCCTGCCGCTTCTGGAGCTGGCGACGGAGGCCGGTGCCGAAGCCCGACTCGGTCTCGACGAATTCCTGCTCGCTGTCGCTCATGACCCCTCCTTAGAAGATCTTCGACAGGTTGAGGAACGCCGGCCCGAGGATGACGATGAACATGGCCGGGAAGATGAACAGCACCAGCGGGAAGAGCATCTTGATCGGCGCCTTCATCGCCTTCTCTTCGGCCGCCGCCTGGCGGCGGTTGCGCTGGTCGACTGCCTGCACCTTCAGGATGCGGCCGAGCGAGATGCCGAGCTGGTCGGCCTGGATGATCGCCCGCGAGAAGTGCGCGATCTCCGGCGCGGCGGCACGCTCGGCGAGCTTCTTGAGCGCGTCGTGACGCGACTCGCCGATCCGCATCTCGTTCAGCGTGAGCTTGAACTCCTCGGGCAGCGCGCCCTCGGTGTGCTCGGTGAGCTTCGTGATCGCGCCGTCGAAGCCGAGCCCGGCCTCGACGCTGACCGCGAGCAGGTCGAGCGAGTCGGGCAGCTGCGTGCGGAGCTCCTCGCGCCGTGCGCGTGTGCGCATGGAGACCATCATCCCGGGGGCGATGAAGCCGATCGCGCCGAGCACGAGCGCGAGCGCGAGCCCACCGGCGGGGCCGCCGGCGGACGTGCCGAGCACGAAGCCGAAGAAGATTCCGACTGCGCCCAGCAGCCCCTTGGCCGCGAGGAAGCCCGTCGGCGTGAACCGGCGGCCGAGCCCCGCGGAGTGGAGGCGAAGGCCGATCATCTCGTGCGTCACGCGCGGGTTGAGCCTGAGCGCGATCGCGGCGAGGCGGTGCATCACCGGCAGGATCACCCGCTCGCGGAAGGCCGCGAGCTGGTTCTCCGGCAGGTGCACATGCCCGTAATCCTTCGCGCGGTCGATCGCGTGACGGCGTTCGCGTGCGGGCGCGGCCGCGACCTCACCGACGAGGAAGGCGGCGGCGCCGAGGAAGAAGACAGCGAAGAGCAGCAGCATCGGTATCAGCCCTTGAAGTTGACGATTCGACGGAGCGAGAGGTAGCCGAACACGATCATCCCGACCCCGGTGTAGAGCAGGATGTGACCGGTGTTCGTGAACCAGAGCGGGTGCATGTACTCGGCGTTGATCAGGGTCAGCAGGACGGCGAGGGCGCACGGCAGCGCGATCAGCACCCACATCGACGCGCGGCCCATCGCCGTCAGCCCGCGGATCTTCCGCGCGAACTGCTGGCGCTGACGGATCGTGTCCGCGACCAGGTCGAAGATGCCCGCGAGCGAGCCACCGACCTGGCGCTGGATCGTGACCGCGGTGATGACGAACGAGAGGTCCTTCGACCCGATCCGGTCCGCCATCTCCTGCAGCGCGTCGTCCATCGGCCGGCCGAGGCTGGTCTCCGTGAGCACGCGCTTCAGCTCCTTGGTCAGCGGCCCGGAGTTCTCCTCGGCAGCCGCGGCGAGACCCTGCCGGAACGAGTGGCCGGCCTTGAGCGACGCCGCGAGCGTGATCAGGAGGTCGGCCAAGCTGTCGTCGATCTGCTGCAGACGCTTCTTCGCCTTGAACCAGACGAACGCGATCGGCGCGGCGAACCCGCCGCCCATGGTCAGCAGCAGGAAGATGGACGGCGCGCCCGCGAACGCGGCGATGAACGCCGGGATGAATGCGCAGCCCGCGCAGATGTAGAAGAGCTCCACCGCGCGAAGCGGCATGTCGGCGCGGTCGAGCAGGCGCTGCATGCGCGCCCAGGCGCTGAAGCGGACGAACGCCTTCTCCGTCGCGCCCATCAGCGCTCGGGTCGCGCCGAAGCGCTGCCGCTGTTCCTTGCGCAGCTGGGTGCGCGTCTCGACGTGAGGCTCGATCCGCCGGCGGAGGCGCTTCGAGCGCGGTGCGCTGAGCAGCAGCGAGAACGCGGCCAACGTCGCGACGCCGACGATGATCATCAGCACGACGGTTCCCAAGCCGTGGTCGTAGGCCCGAGCGGGGACGATCGGGTCCGGCTGCTCGGGAGCGGTCGACGCGCCGAGCGACGGCGGCAGGAACACGGCCAGCTCGTCGGCGCCGAGGCCCCCGATGCTCGCGTCGAGCTTCGGCGTCTCGCCCGGCCGCGCGGCGGTCGGGTAGCTGACGCGCCAGGTGCGGGCGAGCTCGCGGCGGATCGATGCGTAGACCTCCTGCAACGAGCCCGTGCCCTTGGCGGCGTGGTACGAGCCGCCGGTATCGCGGGCGAGCTGCTGCATCGCGTCTGACTTGAACTGGTCGCTCTCGATGCCGATCGGGTAGGCGGCGACACCGGCCTCGCGTGCGTCCGCGATCGCCTGCTCCATGCTCGCCTTCGTCGTGTCGGCGCCGTCCGTGAGCAGGATCAGCACCCGCCCCCCGGACGTCGTCTTGTCGAGCGCGCGTGCGGAGACCGAAACGGCCTCCCAGAGTGCCGTCCCTTCCTTCTTGTCGACCTCGATCGTGCGCAGCTCGTACTGCGCGTCGATCGTCGCCGAGGACATGCCCGTCAGCTCGGTCGATCGGTGGCCGAACGCGATGATCTCGACCCGCGTGCAGCTCGGCTTCGTCAGCACGAACGACTGGGCGGCTGCCGCGGCGTCGCGAAGAGCCTTGCCCCGCATCGACTGCGAGCGGTCGATCGCGAGCACGACGTTGGCGCAGTGCCCGAGGTTGTCCGCCTCGGTTCCCTGAACGGGATTGCCGTTCTCACGGAGCAGCGGCGGGCGCGACGACGGCTGCGAGGTGACGATCGTCACCCGCAGCTGCGGGTAGCCGCTCTTGTCGACCCCGGCGATCTTCACGCCGGCCGACGCCGTGGCGGCGAGGGCGAGCGCGAGCGCGGTGACGAGGACCAGACAGATCCGCCTCATCCCACCGCTCCTGCGAGGGCGCTGCGCAGGCCGGGTGTCTCGTGTTCGAAGAACGTGGGCGGCATGACGACGCCGCTCGCGGCCATCTTCTCGAGGAAGTGGGGCTTCAGGCCAGTGCAGGCGAGGGGGAGGAGGAGCTTCGTTGCGTGCGATGCGGCCGCCTGCTCCTCGTCGGGCGGCCGGGCGACGAACAGGTCCTGCATCGTGATCACGTCGGACTCCATGCGGAGCACCTCCGTGATGTGGGTGCAGCGGCGCGAGCCGTCCACGAGGCGTGAGATCTGCACGAGCACGTCGAACGCGCTCGAGATCTGCTCGCGGATCGCACGGTGGGGCAGCTCGACGCCCGCGGTCATCACCAGCGTCTCGAGGCGCGAGAGGGCGTCTCGCGGCGAGTTCGCGTGGATCGTCGTCAGCGATCCTTCGTGGCCCGTGTTCATCGCCTGGAGCATGTCCAGGGTCTCGGGGCCGCGGACCTCGCCGACGATGATCCGGTCGGGGCGCATGCGCAGTGCGTTGCGCACGAGCTCGCGGATGCGAACCTCGCCCGACCCTTCGATGTTCGGCGGCCGCGACTCGAGCGTGATCACGTGCTCCTGCTGGAGCTGGAGCTCGGCCGCGTC
>Ga0081539_10001929_pt1 | contig 31957 bp, 32 predicted proteins | sample TabmetS4T2R2_FD_71023 | JGI IMG/M metagenome (GOLD analysis project Ga0081539, IMG submission 71023) | Tabebuia heterophylla rhizosphere microbial communities from the University of Puerto Rico - S4T2R2 | ecosystem: Host-associated > Plants > Roots > Rhizosphere ... | reverse complement strand
CTCGTCGTTCCCGTATTTGGTGCAGGCGAGCAGGTAGCTGACCAGCACGATCGGGTAGGTGCCCTCCGCTTCGGTCTCGCGGTCGAGTTTGAACGGGAACATGTATTTCCCGGGCGCGTCCGCTTTGTCTTCGGGCGACTCGTCGAGGATCGCGGCCGCGGCTTCCGGCGACGGTTCGACGAAGGCCGAGCCGACCTCGATTTTGGCTTTGCCGAGTTCGCCGGCCTGGCTGGCGTCGGCGTAACCGATGGCGCCTTCGCCCGCGGTCACAGCTTCAACCACGCCGGAGGTGCCCTGCGCGGCCTCGCCGCCTTTGACCGGCCAGTCGCCGCTGACTTCGTGCGGCCAGGCTTTCGGCACGACCTCGGAGAGGTATTCGGTGAAGTTCTCCGTGGTGCCGGACTCGTCCGAGCGGTTGACCGGGGTAATCCGGGTGTCCGGGAGCTCGACGTCGGGGTTGGTTTTGGCGATCGCCGGGTCGTCCCAGGTGGTGATCTCCTGGTTGAAGATCTTCGCCACCGTTTCCGGATCAAGCTGAAGTTCTTCGACGTCGGGGAGGTTGTAGATGATCGCGATCGGCGAGACGTAGGCCGGGACCTCGATCAGTTCGCCGGGCTCGCAACGCGAGATGGCTTTTTTGAGTTCGCCTTCGTCTTCGGAGATCGCGGCATCGGAGCCCGCGAAGGAGACGCCACCGGCGATGAACTGCTCACGACCGCCGCCGGAGCCAACCGGGTCGTAGGAGATCGTCGCGCCGCCGTTGGCACTCTCGAATTCGGCCCGCCACGCTTCCTGGGCAGCCTCCTGCGAGCTGGCACCGGCACCGGCGATTTCGCCGGAAACTTCGGCTCCGCCGTCTTCAGCGGTGCTCGTGGAACCGCCCCCGCCACTGCTCGTCGTGTCGTCGTCGCCACCGCAGGCGGCTACGCCGAGCGCCAGGATCGCGGAGAAGACAAAGACCGCAAGCCATCTAGTCCTAGACATCAGTCTCCCTTAATCGGTTTCGGAATGAGCGGGCATCGACATTTTTGGGTGGCGCCGAGGCCCACGAGCCAGCCTCGCAGCGGGCCAAAGGGCAATTTGTTACCCGACCGTGTCGAAGATGTAAAAAAGATGTAAAAGAGGGCCGAATGGTGGGGGCTCAGCCGTCGGGCGAGAACCGGTAGCCGATCCCGTTGTGGGTGTGGATCAGCGTCATCCCCGGTAGCGCCTCGTTCAGCTTCGCGCGCAGGCGGCTGACGTAGACGTCGACCGAGCGGTCGTCGCGGCGCGGCTGCCCTTGCCAAACCGCAGCGAAGAGCTCCTCTCTGGTCATGATCCGCTGCGGGTGCTCGGCCAGGGTCACCAGGAGCTGTAGCTCCCGGACAGTGAGGCTGAGCGGGCGGCCGTCGACCAGCGCAGCGTGCTCATCGGGCCTGATCTCCAGTTGCCCGGCCCCCAGCTGCGAGGAGTTCCCAGTTCCAGTCGGCATGCCCCGGCAGCATCCGCCGGGCCGCCTGAACGCGCGTTATCTCGAAGTGAAGGTCGTGTGAACGACTTGTGAAGCGGCCGAATCCGCGGCCTCTACGGGCGGCGCGTCCGGGATCATCTCCACCGTCGGCTCGGGGTCGAAGCGGTAGCCGACGCCGAAGTGGGTGTGGATGTAGGCCCACCGCGGCGAGCGCTTCTCGAGCTTCTGGCGCAGCTTGCGGATGAAGACGTCGACCGAGCGATCGCCGTGGGCCATCGCGTAGCCCCAGACCCGCTGATAGATCGCCTCGCGCTCGAGGACCTGGCCGCGGGCCTCGGCGAGCAGGTGCAGAAGCTCGAACTCGCGCCGGGTGAGGTCGAGGCTGTCGCCCTCGACGAAGGCCTGGTAGCGGTCGGAGCGGATCTCCAGCTCGCCGGCCTCGATCGGACCGCGCTCGGCGGCCGGTCGGCCGCGGCGGCGGCGGCGGGCGGCGGCTTCCAGGCGCGCCATCGTCTCCTCCGGGTGGCAGGGCTTGGTCATCCAGTCGTCGATCCCGAGCCGCAGCCCGCGGACCCGCTGGGCCACGGTCGAGCGGCCGGTGCAGACGACGACCCCGAGGTCGGGCAGCAACCCGCAGATGCGCTCCAGGTAAGCCCAGGCTTCGTCGCCGAGCAGGGCGGGGTCGATCAGCAGTGCGTTCAGCTTCATCGCCACCAGCTCCTCGGCCGGGATCGCTCCCGTCGCGACGCGCATCTGCCAGCCGGCGGCGTCGGCGCGCTTGGAGAGGACGGTTACGAAACCACTGTCGGTATCGATTACCGCGAGCCTGGTCTGCTGAGGGTTCATATAGGTGGCGACGTCGACCGGGGGTGGACCTGATCGACGGAGTGCCTGGAGTGTATGCATCCCGTTCACATAAATGGCCGCGTTCACCGGATTTTCACAATTGGGAGAGCCCGAAAATGCGGCGGAATGGCCCCAATGTAACGGCAATGTGAATGGCGAAGCCAAATCTGCGCTTGCGGGTCCTCCCCGCCCCTTCCCGCCCTCCCGACTCGACGCCGCCCCGGTGCGGTAGATTCCCGCCCGTGAAGCGCACCGCCGCAGCCCTGCTTTCGATCTGGGCCCTGCTCCTGGCCGCCGCCCCCGCGGCCTTCGCCGAGAACGGCGTCGGCCTCGCCGGCCCGACCACGGACGAAACCGTCACCTTCTTCTGCTTCGGCGTAATCGCCTTCTTCGCGGTCCTCGTGATCGGCCTCTCGCTCCTCCAGGGCAAACTGGAGAAGCGCAAGGACCGTCGCCGCAGCGACCTCGAGCGTTTGTCCTAGGTCCCTAGCTCCTAGCTGCAGGCGCCTCGGGCCGGCAGGTAAGTCCGGGGGGAGGGATTCCGCGAACCCGCGCTTGTGTGCGATATGGCCACCCTAGAACGGGCTCGCGAAATCGACGCCAAGGTCGCCCTGGCTGAGCGGCAACATGGGGTTGTGAGCCGAGGGCAACTCTTGGGGCTCGGGCTGGGACGAGACGCGATTGGCCACCGGGTCCGCTCCGGGCGGCTACATCAGCTCTATCCGGGTGTCTACGCGGTGGGCCATCGGGTCATCTCGGTCCGCGGCCGCTGGATGGCAGCCGTTCTCGCCTCAGGACCTGGCGCCGTACTGAGCCATCACTCCGCCGCGGCCCTCTGGGGCATCAGAGCCAATCGCCGCGGCCCGATCGACATCACCTCACCCCGCAAGACCAAATCCCACGGCTCGATCCGGCGCCATGAGGCTCGCCTTCCCCCCGACGAGATCACCGTCCACGACGGCATCCCGGTGACCACGGTCCCGCGCACGATCTTCGACCTGGCGGCCTCCTCCCCGCACTCCGTTGAGCCCGCCCTGCGCCAAGCCGAATACCTGCGGCGCTACGACGCCCTCTCCCTCTTGGACCTACTGAATCGATACCCGGGCCATCGCGGCAACCGGGCGGTTCGCGCCGCGCTCGCCCGCCTGCGCGAAACCCCCGGTCGCACCCGCAGCAGGTTCGAGGAACGCTTCCTCGCCTTCCTCGACGCCTACGACCTCCCCCGCCCCCACTTCAACGCCTGGATCGCCGTGGGCGCCGATCGCTTCCAAGCGGATTGCCTCTGGCCCGCCCACCACCTGATCGTCGAGCTCGACAGCTGGTCCGCCCACGGCACCCGCACCGCCTTCCGCTCCGACAAGCGCCGCGACCGCAAGCTCGCCGTCGCCGGCTACACCACCACCCGCATCCCCTGGTCCGCCCTCGACGATGAACCCGCCGCGATCGCCGCCGATCTCCGGGCGCTACTAGGAGAGACGGAATCCTGAGAGAAGCCGTTTCTCGGTCTCCCCCTCGATCCGCGCCACCACTTCCAATTTCCCCTCCAGCGGCGTGCCGCGGATCTTCGTCGCCAGGAGATCGTCGACCTGGAAGATCCCGGCGGAGTTGTTGAGCTCGATCTCGATCCGCACCGGCCGCTCCTCGCCGGCTTCGATCCGGACCTCGTCGATCGCCGCGGCGGAGATCGAGTGGATCCCCTCGTGGCCGAATTCGATCGGCGTCCGGGTCCGCCCCTGGGCCATGTCGAGCGCGTCGGCGACCCGGACCACCCCGGCCTCGAGCGTGTACGGCTCCCCGCGCCGCCGGTGGCCGATGATCGCGTGCAGGATCTCCGAGGCGACCACCGTCCGCACCGGCTCTTTGTAGGCGTCGGCGAGCAACCGGTCGAGCGCCCCCTGGGCGAGGAAGAGCGAGAACTCCTCGTGATCGGCGCGGTGGATCGACATGCCGACGTCGTGCAGCAGGGCGCCGCCGGCGACGACCACCTCGGCGTCGCGCTCGCGCAGCCCGTGGTCGGAGACGACGTTTGGCTCGACCCCCGCTTTGACCAGCAACCGCAGCAGCCGCAGGGAGATGTTGAGGACGATCTGCATGTGGACCCAGGAGTGGTCGGACATGCCGAGCCGCTCGGCATTGACCTGGGCCACATACCACCAGGCCCGCACCTGGTCGTCGGAGTTGACCGCGGCGAGGAAGCTCTCGAGCTTGCGGTTGCCCCGGGTGGGGACCCGCACCTTCGCCTCGGCGATCGCCTCTTTGGGCGGTTTGCGGGCGGGCCCGGCGGGATCGGGCGCTGGGACTTTCTCCTCTGGCATCAGCGAGATCGTAGGGCCGCCGCCGGCCCTACCCCGCGTCGATCCGGTGAAGCGGGCGCAGCCCTAAAGACCGCAGACCGGCCAGGGACTGGAGCCCGACTGCGCGTAGAGCAGCGCCGCGCGGTAGTCCTGCTCGGCCTCCGGGGCCGCCGCCGGGTCACCGCTGCCGCCGACCGTTTCCCAGGTCGAGAACGAGAACTGGTATTTGCCGCGATAGCTGCCGTTGGAAGAGACGATCGTCGGGTCGCCGCCGGACTCGCACTCGGCGATCGCCTCCAGGGTCTCGATCGAGACCCCACCCGGCAGGTCGGCGAACTTTTCCTCCTGTTCGCGCTGCTGGCGCTTCACCCGTTCGGCTTCCTTGGTGCGGATGTCCTGGGCGACCTCGGAAACGAGGTCCTGGAAGTTGGCGCTCGGCCGTTCGAGCGCCAGCGGCGCGACCTCGGCGTCGGCGATCCCCTCCGCGGAGGAGCCCCCCTTAGCGGCCGCCAGGGCGACGGCGGGGAAGCACAAGCCGATGATTGCGAACAGGGCGATATGTGAGCGTCGTATGAGCAAGCGTTGAACGGTCGCAGGTAATGACCTTCCCCATGTGTGCGGGCCGTCACACATATCCCTTCTCTGTATAAGCGTGGGCGGGTCTGGATCGGGCGCGAACAGGCATGATTCGCGCGTGGCCGACCACCCGACCTCGCGCCTGCTGCTCGCCTGCCCGGACCGGCCGGGGTTGATCGCCACCGTCAGCGGCTTCCTCGCCGATGCCGGGCTCAACATCGTCGACGTCGACCAGCACTCGACCGACGAGGGCCGCTTCTTCATGCGGATGGTCTTCGACTCCCTGCCCGCCTCGCGGCGCGAGCAGCTGGAGCGGCGCTTCGCCGCCGAGGTCGCCGAGCCGTTCGAGATGGAGCACCGCTGGGCGCAGTCGGAGCGGCGCAAGAAGGTGGCGATCATGGTCTCGCGCGAAGACCACTGCCTCTCCGACCTACTCTGGCGCTGGCGCAACGACGAGCTCGGCGGCGAGCTGGTCGCGGTCGTCTCCAACCACCCTGACCACGCCGCCCAGGTGACCGCGCTCGGGCTGCCCTTCCACCACGTGCCGGTCGATGCCGCCGACAAGGCCGCCGCCGAGCCCCGCATCCTGGACCTGATCGGCGACGTCGACCTGCTGGTCCTCGCCCGCTACATGCAGATCCTCTCCGACGATTTCCTCACCACGCTGGGCGCGCCGGCGATCAACATCCACCACAGCTTCCTCCCCGCCTTCGTCGGCGCCGACCCCTACCGCCGCGCCCACGAACGCGGGGTGAAGTTGATCGGCGCCACCGCGCACTACGTGACCGCCGAGCTCGACGCCGGCCCGATCATCGACCAAGACGTGACCCGGGTCAGCCACTCCGACGAGGTCGCCGACCTGGTCCGGATCGGGCGCGACATCGAGCGCCTGGTCCTCGCCCGAGCGGTGATGGCCCATCTCGACGACCGGGTCCTGCTCGACGGCGAGCGGACCATAGTGTTCTAGACTGGCTGGCCAGCCAATGGAGCAGGCCACCCTCCCCCACCCGCCGCTGAGCGGCGCCCCCGAGTTCCCACCCGGGCCGCGCACGCCCTCGCTGATCCAGGCGCTCGCCTACGGTCGCGACCCGCTCGGCTTCCTCGCCGCCCGCCAGCGCCGCTACGGCGACCTCTTCACGGTCCGCTTCCCCTATTACGGCCGCGTCGTCTACGTGGCCCAGCCGGAGCTGGTGAAAGCGGTCTTCACCGGCGATCCCGCCGTCTTCCACGCCGGCGAGGCGAACGCGACCGTGCTCGAGCCGGCCCTCGGCCCGAACTCGGTCCTCACCCTCGACGACGCTCCGCACCTGCGCCAGCGCAAGCTCCTGCTGCCGCCCTTCCACGGCGAGCGGGTGCGCCGCTACGGCGAGCTGATCGTCGAGATGACCCGCCGCGAGATGCAGAGCTGGCCGCTGAACGAAGCGTTCGCGATCCGCCCCCACACCGAGCGGATCACCCTGGCGGTGATCATGCGCGCCGTTTTCGGCGTTCACGACGAGGCGCGGCTGGCCCGCTTCGAGCGGCTGATCGGCGAGTTCGCCCTCCGGGTCGACCGCATCACCCGCTATCCGTTCCTGCGCCGCAGCTACGGCCGCTTCAGCCCCTGGGACAAATTCGTCCGCTCGCGCGAAGCGCTGGACGAGTTCATCTACGAGGAGATCCGCCTGCGCCGCGCCGAACCGGGCCACGAGCAGCGCGACGACGTGCTCTCGCTGCTGCTCAGCGCCCGCGACGAGGACGGCGAGCCGATGAGCGACGAAGAACTGCGCGACGAGATGATCACCGTGCTCGGCGCCGGTCACGAGACCACCGCGACCGGGCTCGCCTGGGCGATCGAGCGGCTGGTCCGCAACCCGGAGGTGCTGGCGAAACTGCGGGCCTCGCTGGCCGCCGGCGAGGAGGACTACCTGGCGGCGACGGTCAAAGAGGTGCTGCGCTCGCGCCCGGTGATCGTCGACGTCGCCCGCAAACTGACGGCGGCCGCAAACATCGGCGGCTACGAGCTGCCCGCCGGGACCTTCGTGCTGCCGGCGATCGCCGCCCTGCACCAGCGCGAGGACATCTTCCCGGCGCCGCAGGAGTTCCGCCCCGAGCGCTTCCTCGACGGCAAAGCCGACACCTACGCCTGGATCCCCTTCGGCGGCGGCGTCCGGCGCTGCATCGGCGCCGCCTTCGCCGAATACGAGATGCGGACGATCCTGCGCGAGTTCGTCGAGCGGGCCGAGCTCGTTCCCACCGATCCCAAGCCGGAGCGCGTCCGCGTCCGCAACATCACCCTGGCCCCGGCCAAGGGCGCGAGGGTCGTGATGACCGGCGCTCCCGCCTAGACCTCAGCGGCCGCCTGGGCTTCCTCCCATTCGGCATAGAGCGCCTCGATTGCGGCCTTCGCGTCGGCGTGGCGCTTTTCGGCCCGCTCGGCGCGGCCGGGGCTCGACCAGGCGGCGGGATCGGCCAGCTCGTCCTCGATCCCGCGCAGCTCCGCCTCCGCCCGCTCGATCCGCTGCTCCAGCTTCGCCGCTTTCTTCGCCGCCCGCTGGGCCGGCTTGGTGGCGCTGTACTTGCCGCCGCCGCCCTTCCCGTTCGACGCTCTCGCCGCCGCGGCGCCGGCCGCCTCGGCTTCGTCGCGGCGCCGCTGGTACTCCGCCCAGCCGCTCAGGTGGCTGGTCAGCTTGCCGTTCTCGAGCACGATCGTGCGGCTGCCGACCGCCTCCAGCAGGGCGCGATCGTGGGAGATCAGGATCACCGCGCCTTCGTACTCGGTGAGCGCGTCCTCGAGCGCCTCGCGGCTCTCGATGTCGAGATGGTTGGTCGGCTCGTCGAGGATCAGGACGTTGGCCCCGGAGGCGACGAGGATCGCCAGCGAGAGCCGCCGCTGCTCGCCGCCGGAGATGTCGGAGAGCTGCTTTTCGACCTCCTCGCCGGAGAACAGGAAGCCCCCGAGCAGGGCCCGCGCCTTCGGCCCGGTGAGGCCGGTCTCGCGCTGGGCGGCGTCGAGCACGGTGCCGGTGCCGGCGGCGGTGTCGGCGTGCTGGGAGAGATAGCCGAGCTGCACGTTGTGCCCTTCGCGGACGCTGCCCGCGGCGGGCCGGCGCTGCCCGGCCAGGGTCTCGATCAAGGTCGTCTTGCCGCTGCCGTTGGCGCCGACCAGAACCACGTGTTCTTCGCGTTCGAGCTCCAGCTCAGCGCCCTCGAGCAGGGTCCGCCCCGGGACCTCGATCGTCCCCCCGACCAGGCGCAGGACGATCCGCCCCGGCCGCTCCGGCGGTTTGAACGAGAAGCGCAGGCGACGTTTGTCACGGCGTTCGGCAGCCGGCCCGCTCGCCTTCTTCTTCTCGATCTGCTTGACCCGGGACTGCGCCTGGCGCGCCTTCGTCGCCTTGTAGCGGAAGCGCTCGACGAACCGCTCCATCCGCTCGATCTCCGCCTGCTGGCGCTCGATCGCCTTGCCGAGCGCGATCTGCCGCGCCGCCTGCTCTTTGCGCCAGGCGTGCCAGGGGCCGGCGAAGAAGCGGGCGCGGCCGGCCTCCAGCTCCAGGACCGAGGTGCCGACCGCCTCCAGGAACCAGCGGTCATGGGCGACGAGAACGACCGCCGCGTCGAGGTCGACCAGGTAGCGCTCCAGCCACTCCAGCGAGGGAATGTCGAGGTGGTTCGTGGGCTCGTCCAGCAGCAGCAGGTCCGGGCGGGCGGCCAGGGCGCGGGCCAGGGAGGCGCGGGTCAGCTCGCCGCCGGAGAAGGTCGAGAGGCTGCGCTCGGTGTGCTCGGGGCCGAAGCCGAGCCCGCGCAGGACTTCGAGCACGCCGTCGCGCCAGCGGTAGCCGCCGCCGGCTTCGAGCCGCTGCTGGGCGGCGGCGTAGGCGGCCAGCGTCTCCTCGCCGGCCTCGCCGCCCGACATCCGCTCCTCCAGCTTCGCCAGCTCGGCCTCGGTCTCGATCAGGTCCGAACGCCCCGAGTAGACGTACTCGCCGAGGCTGCGCTCGCCCTCGCGCGGCGGTCGCTGGTCGTGCAGGGCGACCCGCGCCCCTTTGTGCAGGGTGAGCGTGCCGGCATCCGGCGCCAGCTGACCGGAGAGGACCCGCAGCAGCGTCGACTTGCCGGCGCCGTTGCGGCCCGAGAGCGTCATCCGGTCGCCCGGCTCGAGCTTGAAGCTGACCTCTTCGAACAGCAGCTTGCCGCCGACGTGGACGTCGAGTTGGGTCGCGGTCGCGATCGCCATCGGTCGAGCGTAGTGACTCGGGCCCGTCTAGCCTTCGCGGGCGTGGGAGGCCCGCTGCGACACCTCGGCGAGCTGGCGAGAGCGCGGGCGACGCGCCGCTCCGGCGAACGCGCCGACAGCGAACTGCTGGGCGAGTTGGAGGCGCGGCCGCTGCAGCTGCCCGCCGGCCTGGAGGTCGAATGGCTCGGGGTCTCCGGCTACCGCCTGAGCTTCGAGGGCCAGACGATCTTCGTCGATCCCTACCTCTCACGGGTCCCCTTCCGCGACCTTCTCCTGCGCCGCCGGGCGATCCCCGACCCGGCGGCGCTGGGGCGCTTCCTGCGGGCCCCGGGCGAGACGGTCGGGGTGCTGGTCGGCCACACCCACTTCGACCACGCGCTCGACGCCCCGGCGATCGCCCGGCCGCTCGGCTGCAAGGCCTACGGATCGCGTTCGCTGCTCAACCTGATGGCCCTGCACGGGCTCGCCGGGCAGGCGGTCGAGGTAGAGCCCTACAAGACCTACGAGCTCGGCCCCTTCGAGGTCTCCTTCACCCCCAGCCTGCACTCGAAGCTGCTGCTGGGACTGGCGGTCCCCTACGACGGGGAACTGAGCTGCGAGCGCCTCGACGGCCTCTGTCCGAGTGCCTACCGCTGCGGCCAGGTCTGGGGGATCTCGATCGCGGTCGCCGGCGTCCGCTTCTACCACCAGGGCAGCGCCAACCTCGTCGACGACGCGGTCCGCGAGCGCGAGGTCGACTACTTCCTCGCCGGCGTCGCCGGCCGCAGTTTCACCGACCGCTATTGGCAGCGGATCCTCACCCGGCTGCAGCCGCGGGCCGTCGTCCCCACCCACTACGACAACTTCTTCCGCCCGCTCGGCCGGCCGCTGGAGTTCGTCGCCAACGTGCAGCTGGCCGCCCTGCCGGAGGAGATCGGCGCGGTCAGCCGCGAGATCGAGATCGCGGCGCTGCCACGCGCCGATCGGACCAGCTAGTCCGCGCAGTACTTGGCGGCGATCTGCTCGACCGTGCCCATCGTCCGCTGGGTGCCGGGACCGAGGGCCGCTTCGATCGCCTTCAGGTCGAGGTCCGATTCGGAGATGCCGCCGCTCGGCAGCCAGAAGAGCTCGGAGCCCTCGATCGCCAGCCGGTCCGCTTCGTTGGACAGGGCGAGCGCCTGCTTCCGCGCGGCCGCGCTCGGCTTGCCGCGCAGCATCGTCACCTGCAGCTTTCCCTTCGCGGCGGAGACCTCCTTGGCGGAGAACGGCTCCTGGGCGGAGATCGCGACGACCTCGGCGGCGCTGCGCAGGTAGACCGGGACGTCGTAGCCGAGCCCCTCCAGCAGCCCGGCTTCGATCCGCTCGGTCAGCCGCGCCCGCGACTCGCGACCCGCGACGTCGAAGACGACGTTGCCGCTGGCCCGAAAGGTCGCCACCTCCGCGAACCCGAGCCGCTCGAACTCCGCCTTCAGCTCCGGATTCTTGATCCGGCGATTACCGAGGTTCATCCCGCGCAGGAAGGCCGCGTAGCGCTCCATGCCGCCAGCCTAATCAGCGAACCGCGGAAGAAGCTCGGGTAAAGAAGGGACCGGCATCATCGGCCAGTACATGCCGGTCCCCTCTTGCCGTAGCGGGACCCCGGCCGAGGCGGCTCCCAATACGAGACTGAGTATAGAGTTGAACTCAAGCTCCTTGATTGGACACCAGGGTTTTTCACGCAGTCTCCGGGATCAGTCAGTGGCCGGCTCGAGCTCCTCCGCGAGGGCTGCCAGCTCCGACAGAGACACCTGCAAACCGCCGGCGATCCGCCTCACGTTCCCCCAGGTCGGGTTGATCCTGCCGGACTCGATGTGCGAGATCCAGGTTGGGTGCAGCCCGGCCTGATGCCCGAGGCGCTCCTGACTCAGCTTCACCTTCTCGGTCCGCAGCTTGCGGATCGCGCGGGCGAGACCAACTTGCGGGTCGTTAGTTCGAGGCATCTATGGGAGGGAATTCGCCCTCCGCCCCCACGTCCATAGAGTTGGGCTCAAGTCCGGGATCCAATCCCGCGCCTCCCGGCATTCGGTACGCGCCGATACGCCGAGCCGCCGCGCGAAAAGACCCGATCGAGGGGGCCGGTCTGTTCGCGTGGCATCCATACGAACATATGTTCGTACTTTGTCCCGGAGGATTCAAGGGCAATTTGCTCGCTAATTGCGGTCGGATCCGCGCAGAGTCCTCGCCAGCGGCAATGATTTGATCGCCGTTGAACTTCCACCCCTCCATCGAGCCGCCGGACGAACCCGACCCCGCCCTCGGACGGGTGCTCCAGCGGCTGCGCGAACAGCGGGGCCTGAGCCCGGCAGAGCTCGCGGCGCAGGCGGAGGTCGAGGAGGCCGCCCTGTCCGGGATCGAAGCCGGAACGGCGGATCCGCCGTGGACCACCGTCGAAGCGATCGCGGCCGCGCTCGAAGTCTCGGTCGAGAGCATCGCCAGCGCGGTGCTCGCCGAGGACCGGAACGCGCCGTAGTCCGAGCCCCCGGGGGGCTCGGACTTGGCTTGCAGTGGAGGCGCCGAGATTCGAACTCGGATCCGCGGACGCAGCGCGAGGGTCTCTACAGGTTTAGCTGGCGCTTGATTCTCGTCCCCCGGGGTCCGCGCCAGCGGGCACTACGGAAGACAGAGCCCTCTTTGATTTCCCCTGGCGGACGGGGCGATCCGCCCGGGTAAGCCCACTTTCTGAAGCCGGTGCCCCTCCCCGTGGGCGAGGGAGGACCGACTCTCACAGCGCTTAGCTTCTAACTAAGCGGCGAGGGCGAACTCATGGTCCGCACGTATTGGTTTGTGTCGGGGTTTAACGAGGCCTCCGACAACCTCGACCTGCAACCTTTCGCACGAATCGACCACGTCGAAGCCTGTCGCCCCCGTGCGAACTTCGCTTGAAATTGTACGTTGTCGGGGATGGTGCTCCCATGAGTGAGGTCAACTTCGACGTAATCGTGCTCGGTGCGGGGCCCGCGGGCGAGGTCTGCGCCGGCCGCCTGGCCGATGCAGGCCTCAAGGTGGCGATCGTCGAGCGCGAGCTGATCGGCGGCGAATGCTCCTATTACGCCTGCATGCCCTCGAAGGCGCTGCTGCGGCCCGCCGACGTGCTGGCCGAGGCGCGGCGGATCCCCGGGGTGCCGGTGGACGAGGCGAGCGCCCTCGAAGCGCGGGCGGTCCTCGATCGCCGCGACGAGGTGATCCACGACCGCGATGACTCCGGCCAGCTTCCCTGGCTGGAAGAACGCGAGATCGCCCTCTACCGCGGCGCCGCCCGCTTTGCCGGCGAGCGCCGGGTCGCGGTCGGCGACGACCTCCTGGTCGCCGCGAAAGCGGTGGTCGTCGCCACCGGCTCCGGCGCGGCGATGCCGCCGATTCCCGGACTCGACACGGTCACGCCCTGGAACAACCGCGACGCGACCACCGCCAAGGCGGTGCCGGACAGCATGGTCGTGCTCGGCGGCGGCCCGGTCGGCAGCGAGCTCTCCCAGGCCTGGTCCTCGCTGGGCACGAAGGTGACGCTGATCGAGGGCGGCCCCCACCTGCTCGGACGCGACGAGCCCTTCGCCGGCGAGGAAGTCGAGGCGTCGCTGCGCGAGAGCTTCGGCGTCGACGTGCGGACCGGATCGCTGGCGGCGCGGGTCGAACCCGGTGGCGCCGGGGTCGTGGTCGAGCTGAAGGACGGGAGGAGGGCCGAGGGCGAACAGCTGCTGCTGGCGATCGGCCGGGTCCCCCACACCAAGGACCTCGAGCTCGAGGCCGCCGGCGCGGCGGCCGGTGAGCACGGTTTCCTCGAGACCGACGACCGCATGCGGGTGGAGGGGACCGACTGGCTTTACGCGATCGGCGACGTCAACGGCCGCGCCCTCTTCACCCACATCGGCAAGTACCAGGCCTGGATCGCCGCCGAGAACCTGCTCGGCCGCTCCGCGCAGGCGGCCGCCGAAGCGCTCGGCCCGCCCCGGGTCACCTTCACCGACCCCCAGGTCGCCGCCGTCGGCCAGACTCTGCAGCAGGCGCTCGACGCCGGCATCGACGCCCGGGCGATCGACGTCCCCACCGACGGCACCCCCGGCGCCAGCTTCCAGGGCAAGGACACCGGCGGCACCTCGCGCCTGGTCGTCGACCGGGCCAAGGAGACGATCGTCGGCGCCACCTTCACCGGCTTCGAGACCGCCGACTTCCTGCACGCGGCGACGGTCGCGATCGTCGCCGAGGTCCCCCTCCCCCGCCTGCGCCACGCGGTCGCCGCCTACCCGAGCCGCAGCGAGATCTGGCTGAAGCTGGTCGAGGAGTTCGAAGCCGGCTAGCGCCTCGGGCCGAGGATGCGGAAGCGGACGACGCTCGGCGCCGACGCGTTTCCCGCCCCGTCGCGCGCCACCAAGCTGGCCCGGTAGCGGCCGGGGCGCAGATAGCGTTTGCCCAGCTTGCCGCTGAAGTAGCTCAGGTTCTGGCCGCGCACAGCGGCCTGGTCGAAGCTCCCGACCCGCTTTCCCCCCGGCACTCCCCTGCTCGACCGAAACAGCTCGACGCTGACCCTCGCCGGCTCGGAGGCGGTGAAGCGCAGCAGCGATCCGGCGGGCTTCGAGGCCCCCGCCCGCGCTTTTTCCCGGCGCGGGTAAAACGCCTTCGGGCGCATCCGCAGCCCGCTCAGGACCGGCGGGGTGACGTCCTGACAGACGCCGACCGCGGCGCAGCTGTCCTGGGTTTCGTCGCCGAAGCCGTCATTGTCGACGTCCGGCTCGATCTCGGCCTGAACCAGAAGCTGGCCCACGGTTCCCTGGTCTTTGAGCCGCGCCTGGTTGTGGACCAGCGGCGGGATGAAGGCGGCGGAACGGGCGACCGGAGTCTGAGCTCGAAAGAGGCCGAACATGCCGGCTTCCTTGTCGAAGCCGATGTGGTCTCCCGCCCTCACCGGCAGCTGGACGGGGAACTCCTTCACCTCACCCGCGGCGAGGGACGGGACTTTCGCCGGCGCGCTCTCGACGCTGGTGTAGGAGGTGACCACGTCGGTTTCGGCGACCCGGATGACGCGGAAGGTGACGTTGCCACCGTTGGTCGGCCCTTTGATCCGCCAGCGCACGACGACGCCGCTGGCCGGCGCCTCGAGCGCGGATTCCCCCAGCGGCAGCGCGGTCTGCACGTAGGTGCAGACGGGCTCGGCGCTGGGACAGGCCGTGTTGGCGTTGGAGTCGACCAAAGCGCTGCCCCAGGTGACGGCGCCGCTGGCGCCGGCCGCCGCGCCGAGGCTCAGCGCGGCCGCGCAGGCGAGAACGAGCGGCGCGCGAGCGATCCGCATCGGCAGCTCAGACCGTCGCGCGACTCTTCAGGTTCGCCAGGGTCTCGGCCGGGAAGCCGTCGACGCCGTCGAGGTCGTCGATCGACTTGAAGCCGCCGATCCGCTCGCGGTGGGCGAGCAGGCGCGTCGCCTGGGTGACCGAGAGATCCTGCGCCCGCAGCTGCTCGAAGGTGACCGAGTTGAGATTGATCTGCTCGCCGCCGACGGCCGCGGGCGGCGGCGGCTCGGGCGGGGTCGGGAACGGCGCCGGCGCCGGCGGCTCCGGCGCCGGAGCGGGCGGCTCGGGGGCCGGGACCGGCTGCTCGGGAGCGGGCGGAGGCCCGGGCTGCGGCGGCGCCGGCGGGACCGGATCCGGGGTTGGCGGCAGCGGGCTCGGGTCGGGCGCCGGGGTCGGCGGAGCCGGATCCGGCGTGGGCGCGGGCGGCGCTGGCGCCGGCGGCGCGGGATCGGGAGCCGGCGGAGCCGGAGGCGGACCGGGAGCCGGGACGGGAGGCTGTGGCGGCAGGGCCTGCGGGGCGGCCGGCGCGACGGCGCCGAAGCTGCCGGTCGGCGTTTCTCCCTGGACCGAGCGGACCACGGCCTGCTCGGCCTCCAGCGCGCGCTGCTCGGCTTCGCGGGCGCGCTGCTCGGCTTCGGCGACGCTGCGCTGCATCTCCGTGAGCCGCTGCTGGCGGGCATCTTCCTCGGCTTTCAGCGCCTCCAGGCGCTGCGCCTCGGCGGCGCGCTGTTCGGCGGCTTTGGTCCGCTCGTCGATCTGGCGCAGCCGCTCCTCGGCTTCGGCCATTTCGCGCTCGCGGGCGCTGCGCGCCTCCTGCAGCTGCTGCTCGGCGGTGGCCAGGTCGGCGGCGGGCGCCGGCGCCTGCTGCTGGAGCTGCTCGGCCTCAGCGATCCGGCGATCGGCCTCGGCCCGGATCCGCTGCTCCTCGAAGCGCACCTGCTCGACCTTTTCGCGGACCCGCTGTTCGGCGGCAACCGGGTCGTACTCGGACGCGGCCGGCGGCGCGGCCACACCGACCGGGGGCGGCACCGCCGGGATCGCGGCGGTCTCGGCCGGGGACGGTGCCGGAGGAACCGGATCGGGCTGGGCGACCGGTGGCACCGCCCCGGCCGGCTGGCCGGCCTGCGCCTGGGCCAGCTCGCGCTCGGCGGCGGCACGGGCCGCGGCCAGGCGCTGCTCGGCGAGCGCCGCCTCGCGCTTCTGCTTGCCGCCTCCGTACTTGATCCCAAAGAAGCTCTTCTGCTTGGCCGGCGGCACCGGCGGCGGACCGGCCGCACCGGCTGCGGCCGCGGCCGCGGCGCTGGTCGCCGTCGGCTGCGGTTGACCCGGCGCCGGCTTGTAGCGCTTCTCGGCCCGTTTCGCCGCCCGCTCGTCTTTGCGCCGTTGCACTTCCTGCTGGCGCGCCTGGCGTTTCTCGTCGCGTTCGCGACGGCGGCGGTCCTTGGGGTCCTCGTTGGCCGGCGGAGGCGTAGGCGAAGCAGCGGCAACCGGTGGAGCGCCCGCAACCGGCGGCGCCCCGGGCGGGGGCGCCGAGACCGCGGTCATCTCGGTCGTCGCGGCAGCGGCGGCGGGCGCGGCTGCTTGTCCCGGAGCGGGCGGGGCGCCGGGCGGCGGCGTCCCCGCGGCGGTCGCGGCAGCGCCACCTGGAGCTTTCTTCGTCTCCTTTTCCTTCTCGCGGCGCCGGGTCACGCTGACCACCAGGACCAGCAGCAGAATCGCCGCGAGCAGTCCGCCGATGAAGTACTCGGTGTGGTCGCTGACGTAGTCGCTGGCCTTGTCGGGGAACGACTCGGCCTGGGCTTGGGCGGGCACCACGAAGGCCACGGCGAGGAGGCCGACGAGGCTGGTCGGGAGAAGCGATCGCGTCCTCATTGTTTGCATCCTTGCATGTGGTGCGGCAGTTTCAAGCGGCTGGAGACGCCTTGAATATCGGCTACCGCATCCTGCCCTTGAACTCGCGCTCCACCTCTCGACGAACGTCCCTGTCAGCGATCTCGCGGCGACGGTCGCGTCCCTCCTTGCCGCGCGCCAAGGCCAGCTCCACCTTCGCCCGCGGTCCTTTGAAGTAAATCCGGGTCGGAATCAGGGTCAGGCCTTTCTGCGCGGTTTTACCGACCAGGCGCTCGATCTCGGCCCGGTGCAGGAGCAGTTTTCGCGGTCGCTCGGCTTCGTGGGCGTCGACGCTGGAGAACTCGTACGGCGGGATGTGCAGCTTGCGCAACCAAACCTCGCCGCCGTCGACCACCGCGTAGGCGTCGGTCATCTGCGCCTGGCCGCTGCGCAGCGCCTTCACCTCGGAGCCCTTGAGCACGATCCCGGCCTCGTACTTCTCGTCCCATTCGAATTTGTGCCGGGCGCGGCGGTTGGTGACGACGTCGCCGGAAGCCGGCTCGCGTTTCTTCTTCTGCTTCTTTGCCATCGCCCTCAGCTTCTCATTTCGGGACGGGCTCGAGGTCGACCCGCCCCCGCTCCGTGTCGATCCCGGTAACCCTGACTGAGACCGGGTCGCCGAGGCGCAGGGTGAGGCCGCCGGCACGGCTCTTCAGCACGACCTCGGCCCGGTCGAGCTCGTAGCGCTCGCCCGGCAGCCGCCGCGCCGGCAGCATCCCCTCGTAGACGTCGCCGAGCTCGCCGCCGAAGGAGACGAAGGCGCCGGCCCGGATCACTCCGGAGATCTCCCCCTCGAAGACCGCGTCGAGGCCGCGCTCGCCGAGCTCCCGTTCGAGCAGGTAGGCGGCGCAGACGTCGTCGGCCTCGCGCTCGATCTGGGCCGACTCGCGCTCGCGCGCGGAGCTCTCGGCGGCGACCTCGCGGCACTCGGCAAGGCGCGGCGCCGCCTCCCCCTCCCCGATCAGCGCCAGCAGCGCCCGGTGCACGACCAGGTCGGGATAACGCCGGATCGGCGAGGTGAAGTGGGCGTAGGCGGCGCTGCCGAGGCCGGCGTGGCCGCTGTTGCGCTCGCTGTACTGGGCCTGTTTGAGCGAGCGCAGGACCAGCGAGGTGTAGGCCTCGCGACCATGTCCGCGGCGTTCGGCCTCGCGCCGCGCCAGCCGGCTTGCCGCGGCCGCCAGCTCCCCGGCCTGCCGCGGCGCCAGGCCGCGGCCGAGCGGCGGGGTCGGAATCCCGAGCGCCGCCAGTTGCTCCAGCAGGTGTTCGACCCGCGGCGGGTCGGGCTGGGCGTGGACGCGGTAGACGGCCGGCACCCGACGACGCTCCAGCAGCTGCGCGACCTGCTCGTTGGTGAGGATCATCAAGCGCTCGATCAGCCGGTGCGCCTCGGTCTGCGGCACCGCTTGCGCGCCGGTCACGTTGCCGTCCGCGTCGAAGCGAAACTCGGGCTCGCGCGATTCGACGTCGAGGCCCCGCTTGGCGCCGCGGTGCTCGCCGAGCGCCGCGGCGACGTCGCGTGCGGCCTGCAGGGGTTCGGCGACCTCCTCGGGCGGCCGCACGCGGCCGGCGAAGATCGCGTCGAGCTGGTCGTAGTCGAGGCGCGCGTCGGAGCGGATCAGGCTGCGGTAGAAGCGGGTGCGGCGCGGCTCCGCCCCCGGCCCCAGCTCGATCTCCGCGGTCACCGCCAGGCGCTCGACCCCCGGCGCGAGGCTGCAGGCGTCGCTGCTCAGCGCGTGCGGGAGCATCGGCTCGACCGCGCCGGGCACGTAGGTGCTGTTGGCGCGCCGGCGTGCCTCTTTGTCGAGCGGCGAGCCGGGCCGGACGTGGGCGGCGACGTCGGCGATGTGGATCCAGACGCGGGCGCCGTCGCCCTCGCGCTGGGCGGAGACAGCGTCGTCGAAGTCGCGGGCGCTGGCCGGGTCGACCGTGAAGGTGGCGAGCGCGGTGAGGTCGCGGCGCGAGCCCGGGGCCCGGTCGGCCGCCTCCGCCGCCCGCCCCGCCTCGACCTCGAGCGCGGCCCGGAAGCCGCGGCCGCCGAGCCGCTCGCGCAGCATCTCCTCGACTGCCTCACGGGCGCTGGGCGGCTGCCGGCGGCGCCCGCTCACCCGCTGAGCTGACCGGCGAGTACGCCGAGCGATCGCTGCACCCCCTCGTCGGGTTTGGTCCGCGGGTTGTCGCTGACCTTGATTTCCGGGTGGATCCCCTTGCTCTGCGCCAGGTTGGTCCCGTCCGGGGTGAAGTACTCGCCGACCGTCAGCTTCAGGGCGCCGCCGTTGGCGAGGTCGCGCTCCTCCTGGAAGACGCCCTTGCCGAAGGAGCGGGTGCCGACCACGGTCGCGTCGCCGTTGTCGGCCAGGGCGGCGGTGAGGATCTCCGCCGCCGAGGCGGTGCCGCGGTCGATCAGCACCACCATCGGCAGCGCCGGCAGGTTGCCGCCGGTCGTCTTGTGGACGCTGTCGCCCTGGGTCCGCGACTCGGTCGAGACCACGACCTCGCCCTCGGGCAGGAAGACGCTGGCGCTGGAGACCGCCTCTTCGAGCAGGCCGCCGGGGTTGCCGCGGAGATCGAGCACGATCCCTTCCGCGCCTTCGTCCTGGGCCTTCTGCACGGCTTCGGCGAGCAGCCCGTGGGCGCCGACGCTGAAGCTGAGCAGACGCACGTACCCGAGCTTCTTGCCGTCGACCTCGCGCAGATTGCTGCTGACGTTCGGCAGCGTCACCTCGGCCCGCTCCATCGTCTCCTGGCGGACCTTGCCGCTGGCGCCGTCGCGCACCCCGACCGTCACCTCGGTCCCCTCGGGGCCCTTGATCTTCGCCGTCGCCTCGGTGCTGCTCTCGCCGGCGATCGACCCGCCGTTGACCGAGACGATCGTGTCGCCGGCGGTCAGCCCGGCGGCGGCGGCGGGCGAGCCGGGGAAGACTTCGGTCACCCGCAGCCCGCGTTTGACCGGGACCACCGAGAGCCCGATCCCGGTGAAGCGGCCTTCGATCTGCTGGTTGAAGCTTTCGAGGCTTTCCGGCGAGAAATATTCGGTGAACTGGTCGTCGTTGCGGCGCCGCAGCTCCCGCACCATGCCCTGGAGCGAGGCGTTGCCGAGCTCGGTCTCCCCCACCGGCCGGTAGTAGGCGTCTTCGATCAGTTCCGCCGCTTCCGCCGTCAGCCCGGCGGGTTCGGTGACAATGGCGTCGCGGACGAATTCCGGCAGCTTGCTCGGATTCGCACCCAGCCAGAGGCCGAGGCAGAGGACCCCGACCAGCGCCCCGGCGAAGGCAACCGCCGCGCGAAACCTCACCGCTGCTGCCTCAGACCTTGAGGAAGCGGCGCAGCGTCAGCCCCGACCCGATGGTCGAGACCAGGACCGAGGCGGCGAAGAGGATGCCGACCAGGACCGGGAAGTTGAGGGTGCTGTTGTTCTGCGCCGCCAGGAAGGCGAAGGTGTCGCCCAGCGGGTCGACGATCGTGATCTTGCCGATCCACAGCACAAGTATCGCGATCAGGCCGCCGGCGAAGCCGACGACGACGCCCTCGATCATGAACGGCCAGCGGATGAACCAGCGGGTCGCGCCGACCAGCCGCATCACCTCGACCTCGCGGCGCCGGGTGTAGATCGAGAGCCGGATCGTGTTCCCGACCAGCATCAGCGAGGCGAGCACCAAGAGCGCCGTGATCACGCTGAGCACGATCTTCAGGGCGCTGGTCACTTCCTCGATCTCCTCCGAGGAGACGGTCGGGTCGAAGACGTCGCTGACGATCGGCGAGAAGAACTGCTCTTTGGTCGGTTCGATCGCCGCTTCGATGGCCTTGAGGTTGGCGGCGTCGTCGGGGGTGATCTTGAAGCTCGCCGGCAGCGGGTTGCTGTTCAGAGCGGAGGTCAGTTCGTTCGCCTTTTCGGCGCCGAGGCTCTCTTCGAGTTCTTTCAGCGCCTCGTTCTTGGTGATGAACTGGACCGAGGCGACGTTCGGGATCGCCAGCAGTTCCTCGCGCAGGTCGACCAGCTCGGCCTTGGTCGCGTCGTCGAAGACCGAAGCCTGGATGTTGAGCTCGCCGCGGACCTCGTCGCTCTTGGCCTGGGTGGTCTGGAAGATCGGGATCAGGACGCCGAGCAGGATCACGGTGACCACGGTGGTCACGATCGCCGCCAGGGTCGGAGCGCCGTTGCGACGCAGGGCGCGAAACGCCTCCTGGAAGAAGAAGAGCAGCTTCGACATCAGGCCAGCCCGTGGTCGTGACTGTGTCCGTTGGTCTGGCGCTCGTCCTGGGCGCCGACCCCCATCTCCGCCCGCATCCGCATCGCGAATTCGGTCGTCGACTCCTCGGTGTAGCCGCCGCTGACTTCGTCGCGGACGACCCGGCCCTCGTAGAGCTCGACCACGCGGCGGCGCATGTTGTCGACCATCTCGCGGTCATGGGTGACGACGACGACCGTGGTCCCGGTCTTGTTGATCCGGTAGAGCAGTTGCATGATCCCGATCGAGGTGACCGGGTCGAGGTTTCCGGAGGGCTCGTCGGCCAGCAGCAGCGGCGGGTGGTTGACGAAGGCGCGGGCGACCGAGACGCGCTGCTGCTCGCCGCCGGAGAGCTGGTCCGGGTAGCTGTGCAGCTTGGTCGAGAGGCCGACCAGGCGCAGCGTCGCCGGCACCTGCTCGCGAATTTCGGCGCGGCTGGCGCCGATCACCTGCAGGGCGTAGGCGACGTTGTCGTAGACCGTCCGGTTGGGGAGCAGCTTGAAGTCCTGGAAGACGGTGCCGATGTTGCGCCGCAGCTGCGGGATCTTCTTCTCCGAGAGGGCGCCGATGTCGCGGCCGGCGATCTTGACGCTGCCGTCGGTGGCGGAGAGCTCGCGGATCAGCATCTTGATCAGCGTCGACTTGCCGCAGCCGGTCGGGCCGACGAGGAAGACGAACTCGCCGCGACCGATCGCCAGGCTGACCCGGTCGAGCGCCATGTGGCCGCCCGGGTAGACCTTGGTCACGTCGTTCAGCTCGATGATCGGCGCCCGGCGCGCGCGGGGGCGGCGGGGCTGGTCCTCGTGCTCGTGTCGCTTTCTCGATCTCGCCATAGGTGCGTCTCGTTCTGCGGATACAGAGTGACTCCTTTGGCCCCACGAGCGCGCAACTCTGCGCCCACGCAAGGCAACGCCCAAGAAGCAAGGCGGCGCCCAAGAAGTACAAGCGGGATCTTAGCGAATTGTTAGTGGACGCTCGTATAAAGATCGGCGCTGAAGTGGCGCGTCATCTTGCGGGCGTCGGCGACGACGATCTCGTCGAAATGGCGGACGTGGAGGACGTCGCCGGCGGCGAGGAACGGGTCGGCGTCGCCGACGATCGTCTCCTCGAGCTCGAGCCCGGCAGCGCGCATGCGGGCGCTGGCGCGCTCGGCGCGGCCGACCGCCTCGGGCCAGCCGGGGACGAGCAAGGTGTAGCTGGTGCTCTCGTTTTCCGCGCCCCCCTGGAGGCCGGCGATCAGACCGGGGTAGTCGGCCGCTTCGCCGGCGATCACGAGGACGCGGTGGGTATCGGGGTCGTCGAACATCTGGGCTCCTCTCACTGGTGGGATTCGCGGGAGCAAGCCTCCCCCCTGCCGCTAAGGGAGTCCTAAGTCGACCCTGACAATTCCCTGAAGGTTTGCGAGCGACGGGTGCGAGCGCTAGCCGATCGCGACCATGCGCTCGATCGGGATCCGCGCCCGCTCGGCCACGGCGGCCGGGACGCTGACCTCGAACTTCTCCTCGCGCAGGCTGTCGCGCAGCTTCGGCAGCGTGATCATCTTCATGTACTTGCAGAAGGCCATCCGGTTGGCCTCGATCAGGTTCGCCTGCGGCGCCGCCTGCTGCAACGGGTAGAGCATCCCGTTCTCGGTGGCGACGATGAACTCGCCTTCGGGGTGCGCTTCGACGTGCCTTTGCATCCCCGAGGTGGAGAGCATGTGCACGCCCTCGGGCTCGATGTCGCCGGCGGCGACGTACTCCATCGCCTGGGTCGAGCAGCCGCACTCCGGGTGGATCAGGAACTCGGCCTCGGGGTGTTCGGCCCGGGTCCGCTCGATGTCGTCGGGCCGGATCCCGGCGTGGACGTGGCACTCGCCGTCCCAGATGTGGAAGCGGCCGCGGCGCTCGGTGTCCTCGGCCAGGCCGGTCTCGCGCTCGACGAAGGCGCCGAGCCACATGTCGGGGCCAAAGAGGATCTCGGTGTCAGGGCCGTGCTCGGCCCAGATGTGCTCGACGACCTGGACCGCGTTGGAGGAGGTGCAGCAGTAGTCGGTCTCCGCCTTCACCTCGGCCGAGGTGTTGACGTACATCACGACCAGCGCGCCCGGGTGCTGGGCCTTCCAGGCGCGCAGCTGGTCGGCGGTGATCGAGTCGGCAAGCGAACAGCCGGCGTCGAGGTCGGGGATCAGGACCGTCTTCTCGGGCGAGAGGATCGAGGCGGTCTCGGCCATGAAGTGGACGCCGCAGAAGGCGATCACGTCGGCGTCGGTGGCAGCCGCCTGGCGGGAGAGGCCGAGCGAGTCGCCCATGATGTTGGCGACGTCCTGGATCTCCGGCAGCTGGTAGTTGTGGGCGAGGATGACGGCGTTGCGCTGCGCCGCCAGCTCGCGGACCTCCGCGCTCAGCGCGTGGATCTCTTCCGGCGAGAGCTCCGGGGTGAAGGTGGGTTGGATCGTCGGGAGCTCCTGCATGAGCAGCCCTTCCTTTCCTGATGTTCGCTGGCAGACCCGGGTGGTCGAAACCAGTCGAATGAACGTGAGAGAAGTCTAGCCTGTGGGTGATGCCGGAGCTACCGGAGGTTGAGATCGTCGCCCGCCGCCTCGACGCGGCGCTCAGCGGCGCGACCGTGGAATCGGTGCTGGCGCCGGGGATGAACGTGATGAAGACCTTCGACCCGCCGCTGAGCGCGCTGGAGGGTCGCGAGCTGACGGCGGTGCGGCGGGTCGGCAAGATGCCGGTGGTCGAGTTCGGCGACCTGGCGCTGCTGATCCACCTGATGTCGGCCGGCCGGCTGCGGGTCTTCGACAAACGCGCCTCGCTGAAAGACCGCGCCTCGCGGGTGCTGGTGCGGCTGGGGGACGGGCGCGAGCTGCGGCTGCGCGAGTTCGGGACCAAGCAGCGCGCCTGGGCGAAGCTGCTGCCGGTCGAGGGGGTCGCCGCGGACGAGATGGTCGCCAGCCTCGGTCCCGAAGCCTGGCCGGCTCCGCTCCTGGAGGAGTTCGCCGCGGCGATCGACAAGCCCCGCCACCTGCATCCCCTGCTCCGCCACCAGAAAGACATCAGCGGCATCGGCCGCTCCTGGGTCGACGAGATCCTCTGGGAGGCGCGCCTCTCCCCGTTCAAGAAAGGCTCCGAACTGGGCCAGGAGGAGATCGAGCGCCTGCACGGGGCGCTGCACGTGCTCGGCGACGCAATCGACCACTACGAGCAGACGATCGGCCCCGAGGTCCCCGACAAGGTCCCGATGCCATTGCAGGTCCACAAGCACGAGGGCGAGCCCTGCCCGCGCTGCGGCACCACGATCGAGGCCGTCTTCTTCTCCGAACACCAGATGAACTACTGCCCCGAGGAGCAGACCGGCGGCCGCGTGCTTAAAGACCGGCGGCTATCGAAACTCCTCAAGTAAGACCGGATGCATCACGAGTCTGCTGTAGGGGTCGCATAGCGACCCTAAGTGCAGACTCGTGAGGGACGGGGCCAGCTCGCACACCTACCTGCCCTTGGAGGTGTGCGGGCTGGCCCCGTCCTAGGCGGCTTCGAGCAGCAGCGAGAAGTCGAGGTTCGGGGCGGAGTGCGTGAGGGCGCCGATGGAGATGAAATCGACGCCGGTTTCGGCGACGGCGCGGACGCTGTCGAGGGTGACGCCGCCGGAGGCCTCGAGGGTGGGACCCGGGTCCCCGGGCTGCTGGTCGCGGAGGGCGACGGCGGCGCGCATCGTCTCCGGGTCCATGTTGTCGAGCAGGAGGCGGTCGGCGCCGGTCCCGAGCGCGTAGGCGGTCTCGTCGAGGTCGCGGACCTCGACCTCGATCAGCAGCTCCGGGTGCGCCGAGCGGGCGGCGTGCACGGCCTTGGCGATGCCGCCGGCGAGGGCGATGTGGTTCTCCTTGATCAGGAAGGCGTCGTAGAGGCCGATCCGGTGGTTGCGGCCGCCGCCGGCCGCGACCGCGGCCTTCTCCAGGGTGCGCAGCCCGGGAGTCGTCTTGCGGGTGTCGAGGATCGCCGCCCCCGTGCCCCGCACCGCCTCGGCGAAGCGCGCGGTCAGGGTCGCGATCCCGGAGAGGTGGCCGAGGAAGTTGAGCGCGGTACGCTCGGCCGCGAGCAGCGAGCGCGCGGTGCCGGAGGCGACGATTACGTCGGCCGGGACGCCGTCGCGCCACTGGCCCTCGACCACGAGGTTGTCGACGTGCTCGACCCCGCACTGGCCCATCGCCTCGGCGACCGCGGCGAAGCCGTAGGCGACGCCGGGCGCTTTCTGCACGATCCGCGCCCGCGCCCGCGCCTCGACGGGCACGGTCGCTTCCGAGGTCACGTCGCCGCTGCCGACGTCCTCGGCCAGCGCCCGCGCGACCAGCTCTTCCAGCTCGGCCATCGCGGCAGCCTAGTCCAGCCGGGTGGTCGCCATTTCCCTCTCATAGAGGTTGAAATGGCGACCACCCGGCCGCGGCCTCACGTTCGGGGCGGCGGGCGCGTTTAATCCGTGTGGTGAGCGAGCTTCCCCCGTTCCAGCGCTTGATCGACGAGCATGCGGCCGAGGTGATGGCCGTGCTGCGAGCGGCGGTCGGGCGCGAGGGCGCAGAGGACTGCTTCCAGGACACCTTCCTGGCCGCTCTGCGGGCCTACCCGGACCTGCGTGAAGACTCCAACCTGCGCGGCTGGCTGGTCACGATCGCGCACCGCAAGGCGGTCGACTTCCACCGGGCGCGGGGCCGCAACCCGGTCCCGGTCGCCGAGGTCGCCGAGACCCCGGTCGACGGGCCCGAGCCGCGCGACGACGCCGTCTGGGTCGCGGTCGGGGCGCTGCCGCCGAAGCAACGGGCGGCGGTGACCCTGCGCTACGCCGCCGACCTCCCTCACGCGGAGATCGCCGCGGCGCTCGGCTGCTCGCCGGAGGCGGCGCGCCGCAGCCTGCACGAGGGCCTGAAACGACTGCGAAAGGAGCTGGCATGACGAAACTTGACGCGAGCATCGAGAAGCTGCGCCAGCGGGCGGCCGCCGAGGGCCTGCTCGACGTCGCCTACACGCGCACCGACTCCCCCTTCGGGACGCTGCTCTTGGCGACCACCCCGAAGGGACTGGTCCGGGTCGGGCTGCCGAACCAGGACGAGGAGGCGTTGCTGGAAGAGCTGGCGGCAAAGGTCTCACCGCGCGTGCTCGAGTCCGCGGCGCCGCTGGACGAGGCCCGGCGCGAGCTCGACCGCTACTTCGAGGGCGAGCTCGAGCACTTCGAGCTGGCGCTCGACTGGTCCCTGACCGGCGGCTTCCAGGCCAAGGTCCAGCGCCAGATCAACCGCATCCCCTACGGCCAGACCCGGACCTACACGGAGATGGCGAAGCGGGCCGGCAACGAGCGCGCCGTCCGCGCCGCCGGCACCGCCTGCGGCCGCAACCCGCTGCCGGTGGTCGTCCCCTGCCACCGGGTGCTGCGCAGCAGCGGCGGGCTCGGCGGCTACGGCGGCGGCCTGCCGATGAAGAAAGCCTTACTGGCACTGGAGAGATCAGTGGCGCTGGACGAACGTCCGCAGAACTAAAGGAACCCCCGCATCAACCCGATTTTTTGGCTATGCGGCGCCGGCATACCCCCGAGAACGACCAGAGCGGCCCGATCTCGATCAAGCTCGCCTGGTGGGCGGGCTTCCTCGCCACCCTGGTCCTGGTCTTCGCCCTCGCCCAGGCGAAGTCGGCCCAGGCCGCCACGCTGCCGCAGCCGGTCGGCTCGATCGTCGGCGCGCTCGCCGACGAAGGCGAAGACGAAGCGCCCGAAGCCGACGAAAACGAAGACGGCTGGGAATACGGCGAAGAAGAGTGCGAAGTCTTCGGCGAAGGCGAGGAAGAAGAATTCTGCGAAGAAGCCGAAGGCGAAGACGGGACCCCGCCCGAGTGCCTGCTGAGCAGCGCCGAAGCGACCGTCTCCGCGGTCCCATCCCGCGACACCCTGCGGCTCTCGGTCCGCTACACCGCACGCGCCCCGGCCGCGGTCAAGGTCGAGTACTGGCTGCGCGGCGGCAAGGGCCCGCTGCGGCTCGGCGAGGACCGCAAGCGCTTCAACCGCCAGGGCACCTTCCGCGCCACCGAGCGGCTCAGCGATCCGCAGATGGCGAAGGTGATCGCCGCTCGCAACTTCACGGTCGAGCTGCAGGCGGTCAACACGCCGAAATACTGCCACCGCTACTTCGACCAGAAACTGTCGGTGAAGCGGGCCAGCGGCGGCGGCCTCACTTGGTCGGAGCCGGCCGCCCGCGCCTCTGCGCGCGTCAACGGCTAGCCGCCCGGCGGCTCAGCCCAGCGTCGCCCCCAGCCACTGCCTCGCCTCGGCCAGGTGGGCCGGGTCGATCTGGTGGCCGATCTCCGACTCGCGGTAGGTGACCTCGAGGCCCCCGCCTTCGAGCAGCTCGCGGGCACGCTGGGCGAAGCCGACCTCCATGATCGGGTCGTTGCGGCCGTGGGCGATGAAGGCGCGGGTCGAGGTGCGATCGGCGAGCGAGGGCCGCCAGTCCTCGACGCTCGGCACGAAGCCGCTGAAGGCGAGGATGCCGGCGACCGGCGGTCGCTCGGCGCTGAGCGCCATCGCGTAGCTCATCACCGCGCCCATCGAGAAACCGCCGAACACGGTCCGCTCCGGCCCCACCCCGGTCTCCTCCCAGAGCCGGTCGTGGAACTCGGCCAGGGCCGCGCGGGCGGCGTGGAAGCTGTCGTGGTCGGGATAGCCGACCCGCGGCACCAGGTACCAGTGGTAGCCGGGCGAGCCCGGCAGCGTCAACGGCGCCCGGGCGGAGACGACGCGCAACCGCTGCTCGGGATCGAGGAAGTCGGCGAGGCGCAGGAGGTCGGTCTCGTCGGTTCCGCGGCCGTGGTGCAGGGCGAGGATGCCCGCCGGCTCGGCCGCCGCGGCGCGCTCGAGCTGGACCAGGGGCGCCATCTAGTTGGCCGAGGCGGCGGCGGTCTTGTTCAGGTAGTCGCGGATGAACTCGTCGATGTCGCCGTCGAGCACCCGCTGCGCGTCGCCGACCTCGTGCTCGGTGCGGTGGTCCTTGACCATCGTGTAGGGGTGGAGGACGTAGCTGCGGATCTGCGAGCCCCAGGCCACGTCTTTGACTTCGCCGCGCTGCTTGGCCATCTCTTCGGAGCGTTTGCGCTCCTCCAGCTCGATCAGCCGCGAGCGCAGCAGCTGCATCGCCACCGCCTTGTTCTGCGTCTGGGAGCGCTCGTTCTGGCACTGGACGACGACGCCGGTCGGGATGTGGGTGATCCGCACCGCCGAGTCGGTCTTGTTGACGTGTTGGCCGCCGGCCCCGGAGGCGCGGTAGGTGTCGATCCGCAGGTCGCCCTCGTCGATCTCGACCTCGACGGCGTCGTCGACGACCGGTCCTACTTCGACCTGGGCGAAGCTGGTGTGGCGGCGCGAGGACGAATCAAAGGGCGAGATCCGGACCAGCCGGTGGACGCCGCGCTCGGCGGCGAAGAGGCCGTAGGCGTTTTCGCCGCGGGCGATGAAGGTCGCGGACTTGAGGCCCGCCTCCTCTCCCGCCGAGGCCTCGACCATCTCCACCTGGAAGCCGCGCCGTTCGGCCCAGCGCAGGTACATGCGCAGGAGGATCTCCGCCCAGTCCTGGGAGTCGGTGCCGCCGGCCCCGGCGTGGACGCTGACCACGGCGTCGCCGGCGTCGTACTCGCCGCTGAACAGGCGCGCCTCCTCGAGCTCGGCCAGCCGCCCCTCGACCGAGGCCAGCTGGGTGCCGAGCTCGGCCGCCATCTCCTCGTCCTCGGCGGCCATCTCGGCCAGCTCGTCGAGGTCGGCGACGTCCTGCTGCAGACCCTCGAACATCTCCAGCCGTTTCTTCGCCCGCGCCTGCGCGGCGGAGGTCTGCGCCGCCGCCTCCTGGTCATCCCAGAAGCCCGGCTTGGCCATCTCGGCTTCGAGCCGGTCGGCCTCCGCTTTCAGCCCAGCGGGGTCAAAGGTAGTCCGAGAGCAGGGACAGCTGCTCGCGGACAGCGGCGAGGCGCGGCGCTACGGGCTCGGTCTGCGCGGCATCGGCCATGGCCCAAGCTTATCCGGCGCCGGTTCCGTGGTCGAAGCCGCCCGCGCGCAGGGCCTCGGCGCGGTCGTCGAAGGGACGCCAGTCGCGCACCAGCCCGTCCTCGAGCGCGAACACCCAGGCCATCGCTTCTTCGCCGGCGTGCGACTTGTCCTCGTCCCAGTGCCATTTGCGGGTGACGAGCGCCACCGCCCGGTCGCGCTCCTCATAGAGCTCGTCGAGCACGATCGTCTGCTGGGCGCCGCCCGCCTTCTTCGTCGCCCAGGCGCGCGCCGCCTCCAGCCCCTTCTTCATCCCCCGCCCCCCGTGAATCTCGACCTCCGGGTGCAGGGCCGCGACGAACCCGTCCAGGTCATGCTCGTTGAACGCCCGGATGAACTCGCGGACGGGATCTTTGCGGGGCTCCTCACTCATCTCGGATCGAGCACGGCCGCGAAAACCAAGCAGGTCGGTGGACGCAGGGAGCGAGGAGAGGGGAGCGCACTAACTAGTGCGTGACCCGATCCGAGCGACCGAGGACGCCGAGATGCGCCGGTTTGCAGCGGCCGCGCTGGCGGGCCTCAGGCCCCATGGCACTTCTTGAACTTTTTGCCGGACCCACACCAGCAAGGGTCGTTGCGGCCGATGTCGTCGTGCTCGCCCTTGACCACGGTCTCGACCACCTCGGCGCCGTTGCCGCCGACCGCCTGCGAGGCGGCGGTGTCGGCCGCGGCGGCGCCCCCGGCCGCGGCGGCGGTCATCTGCTGCAGGGCCGAGGGCTGGGCCTCGGCGGTGCCGCCGGAGTAGTCGAAGCTCTGCTCGTCGGCGCCGGCGCCGACCGCGATCGCACTGCCTTCGTCGGCCGGCTGGATTTCGATCTGGGCGCGGAAGACGAGGCGGCTGAACTCGTCCCAGATCGAGTGCATGAGCTCCTCGAACATCGTGAAGCCCTCGTTTTTGTAGGCGACCAGCGGGTCGATCTGGGCGAAGCCGCGGAGGTGGATGCCTTCGCGCAGGTAGTCCATGTCGAAGAGGTGTTCGCGCCAGCGGTTGTCGATCACCTGCAGCAGGATCGAGCGCTCCAGGTAGCGCATCAGCTCCTCGCCGAGCTGTTCCTCGCGATCGTCGTAGGCGCTCATCGCGTCCTCGTCGAGCGCGTCCTTGAGCTTTTCCTTGTCGACCTGCTCCGGCTTCAGCGAGCCGACCTCGACGCTGACCGGCCAGATCTGGCGCAGCTGCGTCTCCAGCTCTTCGAGGTCCCATTCCTCGAGCAGCTCGGCCGAGGTGTACTCGTCGACCAGCCGCTCGATCACGCCCTCGACCTCGTCGCGGGCGGTCTCCGACATGTCGCGGCCTTCGAGGATCTCGCGCCGGTATTTGTAGACGACGCGGCGCTGCTCGTTCATCACGTCGTCGTACTCGAGCACGCGTTTGCGGATCAGGAAGTTCTGCTCCTCTACTTTCTTCTGCGCGTTCTCGACGGTTTTCGTCAGCATCTTCGCCTCGAGCGGCACTTCGGTGCCGTCCTCGTCGACCGGCCCGAGGCGGTCGAGGATTTTGTAGATGCGGTCACCGGCGAAGAGCCGGATCACGTCGTCTTCGGCGGAAAGGAAGAAGCGCGACTCCCCGGGGTCGCCCTGCCGGCCGGAGCGGCCGCGCAGCTGGTTGTCGATGCGGCGCGACTCGTGGCGCTCGGTGCCGCAGATGAAGAGGCCCCCGAGCTCACGCACTTCCACGGCCTCGGCTTCGCACTGAGGCTTCAGCTCCGCGGTCTTCGCCGCCAGCTGCTCCTCGTAGTCCTCGCTCTCGGGGGTGATCCCGGCTCGTTTGAGCTCGTGGATCGCGAGGTGTTCGGCGTCGCCGCCGAGCTTGATGTCGACCCCGCGGCCGGCCATGTTGGTGGCGATCATCACCTCGCCCTTGCGCCCCGCCTGGGCGATCAGCTCGCCCTCTCGTTCGGCGTGCTCGGGTTTCGCGTTGAGGACCGCGTGCTTGATCCCGTCGCGTTTCAACGCCTCGGAGATCATCTCCGAGGTCTCGACCGAGACGGTTCCGACCAGGATCGGCTGGCCTTTTTCGTGGCGGGTGACGATTTCGTCGAGCACCGCTTTCCACTTGCCCTCTTTGGTTTTGAAGATCTGGTCGTTGTGGTCTTCCCGGACCATCGGCTGGTTGGTCGGGATCTCGACCACCGGGATTTTGTAGATCTTCATGAACTCGGTCGCCTCGGTCAGGGCGGTACCGGTCATCCCGGAAAGCTTGTCGTAGAGGCGGAAGTAATTCTGCAGGGTGATCGTCGCCAGGGTCTGGTTCTCCTCGCGGATCGAGACGCCCTCCTTGGCCTCGACCGCCTGGTGCAGGCCCTCCGACCAGCGCCGGCCCTCGAGGATGCGGCCGGTGAACTCGTCGATGATCATCACTTCGCCGTCGATCACCGCGTAGTCGTCGTCCTTCTTGTAGAGCGACTCGGCCTTCAGCGACTGCACCAGGTGGTTGACGAGGTTGCCGTGTTCGCCGAGGTAGAGGTTCTCGACCCCGAGGAACTCCTCGGCTTTCTTCACCCCGCGCTCGGTCGGCGCGACGGTCTTGTGTTTCTCGTCGTACTCGTAGTCGTAGTCGACGTCGGTCGTGTCCTTCGATTCCCCGAGCGACTTCAGTTTCTGTTTGGCCGGGACGCCGACCATCTGTTTGGCCAGGCGGGCGAAGGTGTAGTAGGTCTGGGCCGCCTGTTCGGGCTGGCCGGAGATGATCAGCGGCGTCCGCGCCTCGTCGATCAGGATGTTGTCGACCTCGTCCACGATCGCGAAGTCGTGGCCGCGCTGGACGCAGTTCTCCAGCGAGCCCGACATGTTGTCGCGCAGGTAGTCGAAGCCGAACTCCGAATTGGTCCCGTAGGTGACGTCGCAGCTGTATTTGCGCTGGCGCGCGGCGTGGTCGTCGGAATCCTGGACGGCGGCGACGCTGACCCCGAGCATCTCGTAGATCGGCGTCATCCATTCGGAGTCGCGGCGGGCCAGGTAGTCGTTGACGGTGACCACGTGGACGCTGCCGCCGGCCAGCGTGTTGAGGAACACCGGCAGGGTCGCGGTCAGGGTCTTGCCCTCGCCGGTCTTCATCTCGGCGATCGCCCCGTCGTGCAGGACCATGCCGCCGATCAGCTGCACGTCGT
>Ga0081539_10001928_pt1 | contig 31979 bp, 28 predicted proteins | sample TabmetS4T2R2_FD_71023 | JGI IMG/M metagenome (GOLD analysis project Ga0081539, IMG submission 71023) | Tabebuia heterophylla rhizosphere microbial communities from the University of Puerto Rico - S4T2R2 | ecosystem: Host-associated > Plants > Roots > Rhizosphere ... | reverse complement strand
CGGCTGGATCGCCGATCCGTGGCGGACGAGGGCCTCCAGGCTTTCCGGCTGGACGGCGCGCAGCCGGTGTTCCACCCGGATGGTGAGCGCTTGGTGGTCGAGGGCGAGGGCGCGGGCGAGCTCGTCGGGGCCGGCCGCCGCCAGGTCGGCCTGCGCCGCGTACACCTCGGCCAGCGAACCGGGCAACCGCAGGCGTTGCGCCACGGCCAGAGCCCGATTCAGCACCGTCGCGGCCTCCTCACGCCGGCCTACGGCGGCCAGCGCCGCGCCCAGCCCCGGAAGCGCCCGGCCGGCGATCCACGTCTCGGTGCCGCGGTCGGTCGAGCGTACGGCCCGCCGCAGCGACGTGATCGCGGTCAGCTCGTCGCCCCGGCGTCGGGAGAGGACGGCCACGGCCTGGTCGAGGCCCGGCACGAACACGTCCTCGACGCCCTCGACCAGCCGCAGGACCGGTTCGATCACCTCCGCCGCCGCGGCCTCGTCGCCGGTCGACGCCTTGATCTCGGCGAGCACCGATCGGGCCATACCGACGCGCAGGTAGTCGCCGAGAGGCTCGGCGAGCCGGAGCGCCTGGGTGGCGATGTCGAGCGCGCGCACCGGGTCGCCGCCGGCCAGCGCACCGCTCGCCTGGTACGCGAGCAGAGTGGACAGCACGCCGCGATGGTGCCGCAGCCGCCGCCGGACCTCCTCGTCGGCGAGCGCTTCGGCGTCGGCGTGCCGGTCGCGCAGGTGCAGGATGATCGCCTGGAGCGCCCGCGCGCCGCCGAGCGCGAACCCGTTCCCGCCGGCCTGCGCCGCCCGGCGGGCCTGGTCGCACCAATCCCAGGCCGCGTCGAAGTCGGTGTAGAAGATCCCGACCGCCGCCAGGTTCAGGCACAGCGCGCGCAGATCCTCGTCGCCGAGGTCGGTGGCGAGCGCGAGGGCCTCGGTCGCCGTGTCGTACTCGACATCGAGCGGGCCGGCGGTGTCGGCGACGAGCGCCAGGCCGGTCAGCAACCGTGCCTGCAGGCGGGACCGATCCTGCGGCGCGCGGTCGATGGCCCGGCGCAGGTATCCGATCCCTTCCCGGCCGCGCCGATCGAGGTGCCACAGCCACGCGAGCGAAGCGGCCAGGCGTCGCGCGGCACCGGCGTCCGCGCCCGCGAGGCCCCAGTCCAGCGCCGCGCGCACGTTGTCGTACTCCCGTGACAGCGCCGCCCGCCACCGGTCGGCGTCGCCTTCCCAGCCGGCCTCGGCGCTCTCGGCGAACCGCAGGTACCAGGTGAGGTGCCGGTCGCACAGCGCGGCCTGCTCGCCCGCCTCGACCAGGCGCGCCGTCGCGTACGCGCGGATGGTCTCCAGCAGCCGGTACCGGCACTCGCCGGCCCGCTCCTCGGCTACCACCAGCGACTTGTCGACGAGCCGGCCGAGGGCGGCCAGGACTTCGGCGGCGTCGACGGGTTCTCCCGCGGCGACCGCCTGCGCCGCCTCAAGCCCGAACGTCCCGGCGAAGACCGCCAGCCGGCGGAAGACGACGCGGTCGGCCACAGCCAGCAGGGCGTGACTCCAGTCGATCGATCCCGCCAGCGTCCGCTGCCGCCGTCGCGCGCCGCGCGGGCCGCGGACCAGCAGCGCGAACCGGTCGTCCAGGCCCGCCTCGATCTGTTGCGGGGTGAGCGCCCGCAGCCACGCCGCGGCCAGTTCGAGGGCGAGCGGTATGCCGTCCAGGTGTGCCGCGATCGAGCGGATGGCGGCCTTGTTGCCGTCGTCGAGCACGAACGAGTGCCGCACCAGGCGCGCGCGATCGACGAACAGCCGCAGCGCGTCCTCGTCCGACAGCGGGGGTACGCCCAGAACGGCCTCGCCCGGCACGCCGAGCGGCTCGCGGCTGGTGGCCAGGATCGTCACCGCCGGGCAACCGCGCAGGACGGCTTCGGCCGCGCCGGCCACCTCCGCCACCAGATGCTCGGCGTTGTCCAGGCACAACAGCGCCCGCTGGGCGGCGAGACGGGCGGTGAGGGCGCGCAGCGGACCGCCGACGGCCGGGACACCGACCGCCGCGGCCATCGCCTCCGCCACAGCCGTACCGTCGGCGACGCCCGCGAGGTCGACCCACCAGAGGCCGTCGGGATAGCGGCCGCGCAGACCACCGGCGACCCGCACGGCGAGCCGGGTCTTGCCGGCACCGCCCGGCCCGGTCAGGGTCACCAGCCGGTGCGCCGCCAGCAGCTCACCGACCGCGTCGATCTCAGCGCCACGCCCGACGAACGAGGTCAGCTCGGCCGGCAGGTCACCGGGCGGCCGGACCGCCTCGATGGGCCGGCCGGTCACATCGTCGACGCTGCTCACGGACTCCACAATGCCAGGCCCGCGGCGGAGATCGGCCACCGCCGGCACGCCGGGTCTGCCAGGTGGCCGATGTTCCGGGTGACCGCGCGGTCGATGCTGGATTCCGCCAGCAGAACCGAGAGATGAGGTAAACCATGACATCGCTACCACGCCCGGCGGACGGGCCGCTGACCGTATCGCCCCGCAACCCCCGTTACTTCACCCCGGCGGCCGGACCCCGCGCGGGCCGCGCGGTCTACCTGACCGGGTCGCACGTCTGGAACAACCTCCAGGACGGCATGGGCCCGGGCCAGGACGGCCCGGCCGAGCCCGAGCGCCTGGACTTCGACGCCTACCTGCGGTTCCTCACCGACCGCGGGCACAACTTCATCCGGCTCTGGCGCTGGGAGCACATCCGCTCCCAGGCGGCCGGCGGCAACTACCATCTCAACATGACGCCGCAGCCGTGGGCGCGTACCGGCCCCGGCACCGCCAAGGACGGCAGGCCCCGGTTCGACCTGGAGCGGTTCGACGACACGTACTTCGACCGGCTCCGCGACCGGGTGGCCGGCGCCGGTGCGGTGGGCGTCTACGTCGGCGTCCTGCTCTTCGACGGCTGGGCCCTGCATTTGAGCCCGCCACCGGACCAGACCGAGGGTCATCCGTTCCACGCGGGCAACAACGTCAACGGAATCGCCGCGACGTCGATCAACGACCTGCAGGTGCTGCCGCTCGGGCCGCGCGTCCGGGCGATCCAGGACGCGTACGTCCGCAAGGTCGTCGACACGCTGCACGACCTGCCGAACGTCCTGTGGGAGGTGGCCAACGAGTCCTCCGGCGACGGGTCCGTGACGAAGGAGTTCGCCGGCTTCCTCGGCATGGACGAGGCACCCGACTGGGGCGATTCGACCGGATGGCAGTACCGGGTCATCGACCTCGTCAAGCGGCACGAATCGGCACGCGGTTACCACCCGCATCCGATCGGAATGAGCATGCAGTTCCCGGTCGCCGACCAGACGAAGGTCAACGAACCACTGCTGCGCAGCCGCGCCGAATGGATCTCACCGGGCTACGACGACGAGATCTTCACCAACGGCCGGCATCCGGCCGCGCCGGGATCCCCGCCGTCCCGGTGGTTCGACGACCCGCCGGTGGCCGACGGCGCCAAGGTGGTGCTCAGCGACACCGACCATTACGCGCCCGGTCACGGCGACGCGTTGTGGGCGTGGAAGTCGTTCCTGCGTGGCCACCACCCCGTGCTCATGGACTACGGGCTGATCGCGGGCGTGGCGCCGACCCAGGCGTCGCCCGCCGACACCGGCGTGCCGCCGTTCGAGTTCTACGAACCCGCGCGATGGGCGATGGGCGACACCCGCCGCTATGCCGAGCGCATCCGGCTCGTCGACATGCGGCCCACCCGCGACGTCGCCTCCACCGGGTACGCCCTGGTGGACCCGGGCTCGGAGTACCTGATACTGGAGCCGCACGGCGACGGGCGCGAGTTCACCGTGGACCTGCCGGCCGGCTCGTACGCGGTCGAGTGGTTCGACGTGGCAACGCGCGAGACGGCGGCGGGCGACCCGCGAACCGTGCACGCGGCGACCACGGCGGAGTTCTCGGCGCCGTTCGCGTCCGGTCCGGCCGTCCTGTACCTCAGCCGGACCGGGAGCCCGACGGACAAGTGAGGGGAATGGTGACATGCGGACGCTGCTGGAGGGCCGCGGCTTGGTCGAGTCGCCGCGCTGGCATGGTGACCGGTTGTACTTCTCCGATTGGTCGGCCGGCGAGATCATCGCTGTGCGGCTCGACGGATCCAGCGAGGTGGTCGCACGTGTGAAGTCGGTGCCGCTGTGCACCGCGTGGTTGCCGGAGAACAGGTTGGTGATCGTCTCGTCGGCGGACGGCCGGCTGTTGCGGCTGGAGCCGGACGGCACCTTGGCAACTCACGGCGATCTGGGCGGGTCGGGCTGGAATGACGTGGTGGCCGACGGTCGCGGCAACATCTACGTCAACGGCGCGGGCTTCGACCCGATGGCTGGGGAGGCGTTCCGGCCTGGTCACGTCTTCCTGGCCGCGGCGGACGGCTCCGTACGCCAGGTGGCCGGCGATATCGCGTTTCCGAACGGCATGGCGGTGACGCCCGACAACTCCACGCTCATCGTCGCGGACTCCTACCGGCACAGCCTGGTCGCGTTCGAGATCGGCGCCGACGGCGGACTTTCCGACCGACGGATCTGGGCCGACCTCGGCGACGGGGTGCCGGACGGCATCTGCGTGGATGAGACCAACGCCGTCTGGTACGCCGACGTACCCAACAAGCGGTGTACGCGGGTCGGCGAGGGCGGAACGGTGCTGCAGAACATCGACCTGGACCGCGGCGGCTTCGCCTGCGCGCTGGGCGGCCCGGACCGGACGACGCTGTTCATCACGGCCGCGCGATGGCGGGGCATGACCGAGTCCGAGATGGTGATCCCGGGTTCCGGCCGGGTGCTCACCACGCGGGTCGACGTTCCGGGGGCGGGCTGGCCGTGAGGCCGGTCCCTACCTGCCACCGACCAGGACCAGCGTCCCGTGCGGAGTCAGGGCGCGCCGGAGCTTGCTCGAAGGTCATGCCGGCCGGCTTCAGCGCCACCCGCCGCTGCGGCGCGGCCGCGTACTCGGCTGACGAGCCGCCCTCGCAGGTGCCGTACACCTGGTCCCCGGGCCGGAAGCGCGTCACCCGGGAACCGACTGCTTCCACCACCCCGGCCAGGTCCCGGCCGCGCACCGCGACTTTCGGCCTGCGCAACCCGAACCCCATGGCCCGCACCAGGTACGGCCGGCCGGTCATCAGGTGCCACACGCCCGGATCCAGCCCGGCGGCGCGCACCGCGACGAGCACCTCGTCGTCGCCGGCCGTAGGCGAGTCGATCCATGCGCAAGGGTAGAAGTGGGCGTCGACATGGTCGGTCCACCCCGGCCGTCCGCCATTTCTTCACCCCGGTGTCGCCCGCCGCCGCCGCGAACCATCGAGAATCGCGGATGTCGACACCCGCCCGAGGAGACCTTCATGCGACGCATGCTCATCGCCGGCCTCGCCGGATCCCTCACCCTGATCGCCGCGCTGCCGATGTCCGCCCAGGCCGACCAGAAACACCGCGACGGTCCGGTCGCGGCGGCCTTCGTCGGCACCACCCGGTCCACCGCCTGGCAGCAGACGCAGAAGATCCCGCTGCGCTTCGCCACCTACCATCCCCAAGGTTTCGCCCTGGTCGGCGACCGGATCTTCATGTCGACCGTCGAAATACTCGAGCCGACCGTGCGCTACCCGCAACCCGTCGACGGCTACGACCGTTCGCCCGGCAAGGGTGTCGGACACGTACTGGTCATGAACCGGCAGGGTGCACTGCTCAAAGACATCACTCTCGGCGAGGGCATCATCTACCACCCGGGCGGCATCGACTTCGACGGACGATCGGTCTGGGTACCCGTCGCCGAATACCGCCCGAACAGCAACGCCATCGTCTACACCATCGATCCGGTGACGTACCGGGTCACCGAGCGGTTCCGGGTCGGCGACCACGTCGGCGGAGTCGTCCGGGATCGGGTCACCGGTACCGTCCACGGTGTCAGCTGGGGCTCCCGCACTCTGTACGCGTGGACCGCGACCGGCCGGCAACTGTCGAAGCAGGCCAACAACGACCACATGCTCGACTACCAGGACTGCGACTACGTGGCCTGGCGCAAGCAGCTGTGTTCGGGTGTCACTGCCCTGCCGCGCCCGGACGGCGGCAGCTACGAGCTCGGCGGACTCGTCCTGCGTGACCTACGGGACAACCGGATCCTCCACCAGGTGCCGTTCCCGCGCTTCTCCACCGCGGGCCACGTGATCACCCGTAATCCCGTGGCACTCGAGGTCGCCAGCAGCACCCTGCGTCTGCTCGCCGCACCCGACGACGGCGAAGAGGTTGCGGGCACCGAGCTGTACGTCTTCGAGGCGCCTATCGGCTGAACGGCGCGGGGCCGCCGGTCACCTCACCGTGAGAAGCTCGTCAGCTCGTCACGTGTGCCGCCACCGGCGACGTCGATCGTGAGCACCGGCCCGATGCCGCGGGCGTAGTACTTGTGCTCCACCGCCGCAGGCTCCAACGGTGTGGTCTCCCGCGTCTCGACCACACCGTCATAAGAGCCCTGCGGAACCCGGGCGCGTTCGTCGATCGAGACGACCTCGGCGATGTCCTCCGCCTCGCCCCGGTAGTACTCCTGCCGGTACCGGTCGCCGGCCCGGGGCCGGGCGGGCATCATGATTCCGGGCATCGCGCCATGGACGCCGGCCTCCCAGGAGCCCTCCGTCCTGGCCACCCTGCCGTTCTCGTACTCCTTGGTGTCCTCCCCGAAGTACCAGACCGTTCCGTCGCGATGCTGGGCGTACCAGTCGAGGGTGTCCTCGACGACCTCGCCGTCCAGGCGGACGGTGTCACGGACCTCGACACAGACGACGCCCATCACGGTACGGGTACGACCGCTGACCCGGACCAGCGTGGTTTCGACGCCGTCCTCGGTCTCGGCCCGGTACTCCCAGCGCATACCGGGGAGAAGCGGGAAGTACGGGTTGTCCACGGTGGCCCCGAACGCCGCTCGGTCGATCGTGGGCGCGTACGGTTCCGCGACAGGAGCCGCCGAACCGGCCGGTACCGGCGTCGCGCCGGGCGCGCTCGGCGTGACCGCGGGAGTCGCCGAGACTCGAGTCTCCGGCGGCGCCGCGGCGCGGTCTTTCCCGCTACAACCGTCGAGCCCGCCGGCGACAGCGAGCACCAGGCAGGCTGCGCCGGCCACGCTCCACCCGCGCCCGCGATCAGCCCTGTAAGCCGTCATCGGTAGCACCCTGCTCGTCGTCGGGCTGACCGTCGCTTTCGGAGCCGACCACGGTGAAGTTCCGGTCCAGCTGCACGTCTATCCGGCGGCCGTCGGGCAGCGACACCTCGACTTCGTAGTAACTGTCCTCGTCACCGACCTCGGTCTCGGACACCCGGCCGCCGCCGACGTACGCGAGGGCGGCCGCCTCGGCGCGGGCGCGGGCCGGGCCGGTGATCGGCCGGTCGCCGTCCACGACACCGGCCGCCACCGCGGCCCCGCCTCCGATGCCCGCCACCACGATGCCGGCTCCTATCCCGAAAAGGAGCAAGCGGGTCCGTCTGGTCATCCTCCTGCCTCCGATCTGCGCCTGTTGTCCGGCACATCGTCGCCCGGCGTCGCTGACGCCAGCCTGAACGCCTCAGCCGGGCGCGGTGGGCAGTCGTACGCTCATCCGTGCGCCGCCCAAAGGAGCCTCCTCGACCGTCGCGGTGCCACCGTGGGCCGTGACGATCTGCGCGACGATCGCCAGGCCGAGCCCGTTGCCGCCGCCGGAGCGGTCCCGCGCGTCGTCCAGCCGCACGAACCGTTCGAAGACGCGGGACCGGTCGGCGAGCGGGATGCCGGGCCCGTCGTCGTCGACCCGCAGTTCGGCCCAGCCGTCCCGTTCGCGCAGCGATACCTCGACCCGCTGCCGGGCGTGCCGCACCGCGTTGTCGCCGAGGTTACTCAGCAACCGGCGGAGCATGGCCGGGTCGCCGGCGACCCGGGCCGCCGAGACGCCGCTGCCGCCGACTCGCAGCGCGGAGATCTCCCGTAGGCGGCGGACCTCGGCGAACGCGAGATCGTCCAGGTCGACCGGCTGGCGGCGGGACGGCAGGTGGCGCTCGTCGGCCCGAGCGAGCAGCAGAAGGTCGTCGACCAGCGCCTGCATGCGCAGGCTCTCCGCGAGGGCGGTGCGCGCCAGGTCGCCGACCGCCACCTGATCGGGATGGGCGAGGGCGACCTCGGCGTGCTGGCGGACCGCGGCGACGGGTGAGCGCAACTCGTGGGAGGCGTCGGCGACGAACCGGCGCTGGCGGTGCTGTGCGTCGTCGAGCCGGTCGAGCATCCGGTTCATGGTGCGCGCGAGCCGGCCGATCTCGTCACGCGCGGCCGGCACTGGCACGCGCCGGTGCAACTGGGTGGCGGTGATCGCGTCCACCTCTGCGCGGATCGCCTCGACCGGCGCCAGCGCCCGCCCGACGGCGCGCCACGTCGTGGCCGCGACGACGAGCAGCAGTGCGGGCACGCCGAGCGCCAGCAACACCGTCACCGCTCCGGTCGCGGCACCGACCGTGTCGAGGCTGCGACCCACCAGAACGGTCCGCCCGTCGCTGCTGGGCATCGCCACGACGAGAAACGGATCGTCGTCGAAGGGGACGGCGATCTCGCGCGCCTGCCCGGGCTCCGGCAGCGGCAGCGCGGGCAGGCCGGCCGCGTTGGGGGTCGCGGCGAGCACGGCACCGGAGCGATCGAGAACCTGTACCGCCACGTCGTCGTCGCCGACGGCGCCGACCGGGTCACCTCCCGCTGCCAGGATCCGCGCCGTTTCCGCGGCGTACAGCGCAGTGGAGGCGCGCACCTCCCGCGTCAGGACCAGGTGCAGACCGACCACCAGCCCCGCGGCCCCCACCACCAGCGCGACGCCGACCACGGCCAGCGCCGCCACCGTCGTGCGCACCCGTACCGAGCCGGACCGGCTCCGTAGCACCTCCCGTACCCGGTCAACCACCATCCGGGGCCATCCGGTATCCCGCCCCGCGCAGCGTCACGATCGCCGCCCGTCCGAACGGCCGGTCCACCCGGTCGCGCAGCCGCCGGACGTACACCTCGACGATGTTCGGGTCGCCGTCGAACTCGAAATCCCAGACGTGCGCGAGGATCTCGCGCTTGCTCAGCACCTCGCCCCGCCGGCGGAGGAAGAACTCCAGCAGGGACAGCTCCCGGCTGGTCAACGCCAACTCGGCCGTGCCCCGCCAGGCCCGCCGCGACGCCGGATCCAGCCGAAGGTCGCCCGCCTGCAGCAAGCACGGCCGCTCCGGCGCGCCCCGGCGCAACAGGGCCCGCAACCGGGCGACGAGAACGGCGTGCGAGAACGGCTTCGTGAGATAGTCGTCGGCGCCGGTGTCGAGCCCCTCGATCTCGTCCCACTCACCGTCCTTGGCGGTCAGAATGAGGATCGGGGTCCAGACCCCCAGGGCGCGCAAGGTACGACAGATCACGTACCCGTTGACCCCGGGCAGCATGAGGTCGAGCACGATCCCGTCGAACGGCTGGTCAGCCGCGAGCCACAGCCCGTCCGTACCGGTCCGGGCCACGTCCACGGCGAAGCCGTCCGCCACCAGCCCGGCCCGCAGACCTTCGGCCAACCGCGGCTCGTCCTCGACCACGAGAATCCGCATGACGCATCCATCCTCACCCGGATCACCTGAACTGGCGCTGAAGCCGGCGTCCTACCGCTTCAGCCGTCCGACGCCGGCGGCGTTCAGACCGACGCCCCACATCAGGGCGACGACGAGCCACTGCAGCCACGCCGCCGCGCTCATCCGGCCGGAGAGCAGGTTACGGGTGGCGGCGTACGGGGTCAGCCACGCCTGGGCGGGATTGAGGACGTCCACCCCGCCCAGCACAAGCCACAGACCCAGCGGCACCACGATGCTGGCGGCGAACGCTACGACAGGCGACGGCAGCAGCAAACCCAGAGCGGTGCCCACCAGCACCGCGAGCATTTGGACCAGCAGGCTACCCAGTACGACGGTCCCGGCGTGACTCCACCGACCCGTGCCGGCGTCCGACGCAGCGACCGCCAGCGTCGCGGCACACACGAGAATCCCGAAGAGACCGATCGCCGCGGCCAGCAGCATCGCCGCCGTGAACACGGGCGCGACGGAAGCCGCCCCTCGTACCCCCTTGAGGTCCCGGGCGAGCAGGATGCCGAACAACGGCACCATGACCGACATCAGGCTCTGCGTCGAGTTCGAGAGCGCGACGAACGTGCGGCCGGCAGGAGGCCCTGCCGCGAGCGCCACCGCACCGAGTACGCCCACGAGGAGGGTGATCGCGAGCAGCCACCGCCGCGGCCGCGTCCCGAGGGAGCACCGGATCGCGGCCAGGGTCGCTCCACCCAGCTGCTGATCGTCCAGGCGGGCCATGGACGGCAGCCTATCGCCCGGGGCCCGTGCGGTGACTCGTTCCGCCCGGTCAGGGCACCGTCAGGACGATCTTTCCCTGTACGTGGCCCTGCTCGCTCAGCCGATGGGCCTGAGGGCCGTCGGCAAGCGCGAAGGTCTGCTGGACGTGGATCGCGAAGGCGCCCTCGGTGAAGAGGCGGGCGGCCTCGGCGAGGGCGTAGTCGGCGCGGCCGGCAGAGGTGTCGGCCACGTGGACGCCCAGCGCGTACGCCGTGAAGTCGGCGACGGTCGCCACCCGTCCGGGTTCGCCCGTGATCCCGATCAGCGCGGGAACCGAGCCGAGGCCCACGACGTCCACGGCGGCGGCCACGCCCCCGGGCGCCAGCGCGGCGACGCGTTCGTCCAGTCCCGGCCCGTACGTGGTCGGCGTGGCACCGAGCGAGCGCAAGTAGTCGTGACGCTTCTGGCTGGCCGTGCCGATCACCCGCAGGCCACGCAAGCGTGCCAGCTGGACCATCGCCGAGCCCACCCCGCCGGCGGCTCCGTCGATGAGGAGTGTGTCGCCGTTACGGAGAACGAGCCGGTCCAGGGTCCGTGCCGCGGTTTCCACGGCCAGCCCGAGGGCAGCCGCCTGGGCGAAGGACATCGCCTCAGGTTTGCCGGCGACATGGTCCAGCACGGCGAATTGTGCACTGGTAGCCGAGCCGAGGCCGAAGACCTCGTCGCCGACGGCAACGCCCTCGATACCCTCGCCGACCTCGTCGACGACGCCCGCGGCGTCCGTACCGGGAATGACGGGGAAGGTCGTGGGAACGACCTCGGCCAGGTATCCCGCGCGCAGCTTGCAGTCGAACGGGTTCACACTCGCCGCCTGCACGGCGACGCGGACCTGATTCGCGGACGCATGCGGCTCCGGTGCGTCCTCCACGACCATGACTTCCGGTCCGCCGAACTGGTGATAGCGCAACGCGAGCATGACGTGCCCCTTTGATCGAATGACCTGCCCACTGCTCAGTTCCTGGGAACCAGGAGTACGGCCTTGCGCAGCGCGGCCGCCTCGTCATCGGTGATCGTGTGCCCGGGCGGCAGCGCGATGCCCACCCGGTTCGGGTTGACCCCCGTGGCGAGCACGCCGCGCATCCAGGTGCCGATCCGGGCGGGGTCGTCGACCACCCGGCCGTACACGTGCTGAGTCCGGCCGCGATGCACCAGCTCGGCCTCTGCGCCGGCGGCGAAGTTGTGGAGCCAGGGCGCGTCGGTGAAGACCACGACGCCCTCGTCGACCGGCCAGACACCGACCGGAATCTCGTACCGCCGGCCGGTGCGGCGCCCGGTGACCCGGAGCATGCCGGTCGGCATCCGAGCTCCCATCGGCGACCGCAACAGCCGGCGGAGCAGCGCGTTCAGAACGCGCAACAGCCACGCCGGCGGGCGCCGGTTGGTCACCCGATCACTCATCGCCATCACATCCCCTGCCGAGCCGGTCGAACCATTGAGGGTCTCGGGGACGCATTCCGGTATCCCCGTTCCGGACCGGTGATCTATCCGGATCGCCGAGCGGCCGGCATGCGCTCGAGGGAGTCCGCCACCACGCGGACGATCGCCAAATCCGCTGTTCGAGCTACTTTCCGTTCCGCGTCGGCAACGAGCAGCCCGCCTGTTCAGCGGGCCGAACGGCGATCGACGGTGTGTGGTCGTCCCGTGGCTCAGCGGTGCTGGCCGGCGCGCAGCATCTCGACCGTCTTGCTGACTCGCTGAGCGCGGGTGACCTCGCGCTTGGCCTCGATGATCCAGCGGACGAACTCCCTGCGGTGCGAGGGCGCAAGCGCCTCGTACGCGGCCTGGGCCTCCGAGTCGTCCGCCAACGCCGCGGCGAGGTCGTCGGGCACCTCGACGCCGCGCGGTTCCAGGTCGGCGGTGATCTCGACGTCGTACGCCGACCCGATGCTCAACCCGGCCTGCTCCCGCACCGCGCGTGCCAGTCCGATCAGGTTCTCTCCGCCCATCCGGGCCAGCCGCAGCGGCAACGTCGCCCCGTTGACGATGACCCGGACCGGGAACGTCTTACGTCCCGCGCCCACGGCGGACACCTGCTCGTCGGAGAGTACGAACGCCGCGGCTGGTCCGCGTGGCTCCAGCGTCAGGATCAGGGTCAGGGTCGGGATCTCGGCCATGACGTCACGGTAGCCGTCAGGTGGCGACGACAAGCCGGCATCCGGACGCCCGGCCTTCAGCCGAGCTGTTCGGCCAGTCCCACGACGATGCCCTCGGGACCGCGGACATAGCACAGCCGATAGATGTCCTCGTACTTCGCCAGCTCGCCGACGAGTTCGGCGCCGTGGGTGCGCAGCCGGGCAACGACGTCCTCGATGTCGTCGACGGCGAACATGATGCGGCGGATGCCCAACGTGTTCGCCGGTGCATCGGTCGGCTCGGCGCGGATCGCCGCCGGCTGGTGAAACTTCGCCAGCTCGATGCGGCCGTGGCCGTCCGGGGTCCGCAGCATCGCGACGTCCTGCCGGACGTCGTCGATTCCGATGACACGCTCCACCCAACGTCCCTTGACGGGCCCCTTGCCCTCCAGCTCCATGCCGAGCTCGACGAAGAACGAAATGACAGCGTCCAGGTCCTCGACAACGATGAGGACGTTGTCCATCCGCTGGATCGTCACGATGGCTCCAGAGCCGCCAGCCCACGTTGCTGATCGCGCTGGTGGAGTCGTACTGCACCTTCATCACCTCGGATGGCCGCACCGGATAGCCGGCCTGGTGGCCCATCACTCCGGTGCGTTGTGCGTCGCTCAGGTCCGAGGCCTGGCCCACCGCCTGGCCCAATTCCCTCGCGAACGCTCCGCCGTCGAACAGCGCGCGTCCAGCGCGGGCAAAGCCGACCTGCAGAAGTCATCGTGACTCAGGCGCCGGCCGGCGGCCTGCGATTGCGGACCGCGACACCCACGACGTTCACCGTGGGGAGGTACCCGAAATGGCGCGAGTCGAGGCTCGCCGGGTTGTCTCCGGAAACCACCAGGCAGCCCGGCGGGACCACCGCATCCGCCACTCGGGCAGCGACGCGGAACGCCGGTGGCACCGGGTCGCCGGCGATGGCGGCCACCCGCTTGACAAGTAGCTGAGGGCGTGTGGCGTCGGCGGTCGCGGGCACGCCGAATCCCGGCGGTACGAAGGCCACACAGTCCGTGGTGCTGAATTCGTCGCTGCCTGCCCGCCGGAACAGGAGACGGGCGCCGTCTGCGTAGGTGGGGGACATACTGTGACCGACAACCCGCACGATGAACCACCTGCGCCTGGCCAGGGCCACGGCGACGGCGAGGGCTGCGCTGACCGCTAGAAGACGCATAGCGAGGTCCTCACCATTTCGAGGAAGCGACCGGCTGATAGCCGCTTGCCTGCAGCCGGAACAGCTTGGCGTAGTGGCCGTCCGCGGCCATCAGCTCGTCGTGACTGCCCTCCTCGACGATCCGTCCGTCGGCGAGCACCGCGATCCGGTCCGCCGGCCGGAGAGTGGCGAGACGGTGGGAGATGAGCAGGCAGGTTCGGCCGCGGCGATGCCCCCGCAGCGTGGCGTGGACCTCGTGCTCCGCGACGGGGTCGAGCCCGGCGCTGGGCTCGTCCAGGATCAGGAGGTCCGCATCGTCGCGCATCAACGACCGGGCGAGGGCGACCCGTTGCCATTGGCCACCGGACAGGGTGACTCCGTGGTCCTCCCCGGACTCGTCGGCGAAGACCCGGCTCAGCATGGTGGCGTAGCCCTGCGGCAGCCCGTTCAGCAGATGGTCGACACCGGCCAGCCGAGCGGTCCGACGGACGCCGGGCAGGTCGTCGATCCGTCGCAGGTCACCGATGCCGATGCTCTCCCGTGCCGTCAGATCGAACTCCATAAAGTCCTGGTACGTCGCTCCGATACGGCTGCGCAGCTCGACGACGTCCAAGTCCCGGACGTCCACGCCGTCCCAGCGGATCGTCCCGCGCTGCGGGTCGTAGAACCGGCAGAGGAGTTTGACCAGGGTGCTCTTGCCGGCGCCGTTGAGCCCGACGAGCCCGACCGTTTCGCCGTACCGGATGACGAACGTGGCGTCACGGAGAATCCACGGCCCGTGCTCGTAGCGGAACCAGACGTCGCGAAACTCGATCTCCTGCCGGAGCGCCGGAACCCGCTCGTGTCCTTCCCGGAGATCATCGGTGCCCCGTTCGATGGCGACCAGATGCGCGAAGAGCTGGAGGGCGTGCCGCACCCGGCCCAGGGAATCGATGATCCCGGACAGGCCGGTCTGGAGTCCGAGCACCGCGGCGGTGAGGAACGCGACGTCTCCGACGGTCGACCGGCCCTCGAGCACCCGTCGCGCGACGACAACCGTGCCGACGGCGGCGATGGATCCGCCGAGTACGGCGAACACCGTCTGGATGGCGGCCCCACGCCGGGTGACCGCCAGCTCCGCCGCATTGCCGTGCCGCAGCGCTCGCATCATCCGGTCATGGAAGAACGGGCCGAGGCCGTACAGGCGGATCTCCTTGGCGGCCCGCGAGCTCAGCATGACGTACTGGAACATGGCGCGGCGGCGGTCGCTCGATGCGACGGTGGCCGCGGCCTCGGTGTACAGGCGGGCCAGCCGCCACTGCGCCCACACCGCGCAAGCGGCGCTGATCAGCACCAGCACGACGAGGGGCGACCAGAGTGCCAGGACGATGCCGAGATACGCGCCGGCCGCGAGGAGGCCGCGCACCGTGTCGGTGACGAAGGCCGCCACCGACGCCGGCGCCTCGGTCGCGCCGTCCTGGGCGAGGCGGAGCCGATCCTGGTAATGCGGATCCTCGAACCGGCGGAGGCCGATCAATCGGTTCACCCGGGTGAAGAGGCGCGCGTTGAGCAGGGCGGTGGTCCGCAGCTTCAGGTGATGCGCGAGAACCTCGAGGAGCTGACTCCCCGCCGCTCCCGCCGCGACGGCGCCGGCCCCGGCCACCGCATAGAGGACCACCAAGCGTTCGTTCGCGGCGGCGCCACGGGTGAGTTCGTCCAGCAGAAGCTTGCCGAACCACGCCGTGCCGGCCGGCACGGCGCCGAGGACGAGTGTCAGTACGATGAGCGCCACGCCGGCCGCGGGTGCGGCGCGCAGCCCGACCGACGCGGCTTGCCGTGCGAGGGAGGCGATCGACTCGGTCTGCTCGGTGTCCCTCAACGCCCGGCGCCCGTCAACGGGGCGGGGAACGTCCCGAGAATGGCGTCGGCCCGTACGTGGGACGCCGCCACCACGCCACGTTCGATGCGCATGAATGTGGGAAATGCGGTGATCCTACCGAACGCGCTCAGCTCTGGCCCGTCCTCCGCGGTGACGACCACCGCGGCCCGCGTGCCGAGCTGCCGCACCATCGGCCCGGGATCCACATCGGCGCCGGCGGCCACGAACAGAACGGCGTGCTCAGGCAGCGACCGGATTCCGCGGTTCAGTTCCGCGGCGAACTCCTCGCAGGCCGGGCAGCCGACCGAGAGTACGCCGACGAAACTCTCGTTCCGGCCCAGATCCTCCGAACTGAGGACCGCGCCACTCGTTGTCGTCGCGGTGAATCCGGATATCACGGTGCCCGGTGCCGGCGTGTCGGGCGGTCCGGAGGCCCGGATCGACTCCTCCACGGCGCGAAGACGCCGGACGACCGCGAGGCAAAGCAATAGATTGATGACAGTGAGCACGGCTAGTGCGACAACGCTGACTCCCACCGTAACGATCACATTCATCTCCGGTCTGAGCTCAAAAGATAGGCCAGGTCATGGGAGTGGATCAGGAGTAGCGCGGCAACCACCGCCACACCAGCGGCGACGATCGCGCCGGCAGGTTGTGGACGCGCCGCCGTAGCCTGGGCGAGCAACCCCAGGAGTGCCGCGCCGCCCAGCAGCACGTTGCGCACCACGTGAGCCCGGCCCCACACCTCACCGCCGCCGAGGCACCGGCACCGGACCGGCCGGCCCTGCCTGCTCGCGTCCACCATCGCAGCGGTGAAGGCACCGACCGCGGCGGCCGCGACGGCGAGACCGGCCGGCGCCGTCGGCGACCACGCCACCAGGGCGACGATCGACAGCTCCGTTCCCACCGTGATCGTGGCCACCCACCGGCGCAGGCGGGCGGGCAGCCAACCGAGCGCCCGCAGGGAGACGGTGAACGAACGGAAGGCGTCGAGGTCGCGGACCTTGCCGAGTACAGCGGCGAGGAAGGTCACGCCGACCAGGACACGGCAGGCGAGAGCGAGATAGTCCATCGGAGCCTCCTGCGCGCGGGGTGAGCCGGCTCCCGGCCCACCCCGACGTCGATCCTGCTCAGGCAGCGCAGCCGAACTGAGTGACGCGGCAGACTCCATAGCAGTCGTAGAGCTTCTGCCTGCCGGCGTAACACCCGCAGCCCTTGTTGTAGTACGAGACGCAGGCGCCCGCCCTGTGCTGCTTGAGCAGTACGCCGAGCATCCGGTCGCCGAGCTTTGTCGCGAGCTTCGTCACGTCGTGACTCCTTCCCGCGCCGGCCCCGTGCCGACGCGACGAGCCAACCATGGGCTCCGGCGCTGCGTATTCGCTACGAATCCGCTACGAACGGGCGCGCCGGCGCAGCTGGAGCGGCGTGTGTAGGCGACGTATCAATGTCGTGGCGCAGACTCGCTGCAGCGACGGCAACGGGACGGGGGAATTTCCGTGGCGGAAAGCGGGGCTGTCCACATCCTGATGCTGGGACCGATCGAGGTGTGGGTCGGTGGCCAGCAGGTCGCGGTATCACCGCTCGAGCGCGACCTCATCGCATTGCTGGCTCTCGCACCCGCCCGGATCCTCTCGACGGCTGCGATCATGGACGGACTGTGGGGAGAACGCCCACCCCGGTCCGCCCGCACGCGGGTACAGGCGCTCGTCTCCGGCGTACGCCGGAAGCTCGCCGGCTCGGCCGATGCGCTCTCCACCTGCGCGCCGGGATACTCGCTCGCGGCGCAGACCGACACCGTGGTGTTCAACCGGTTGCTCACGGTGGGTCGCGGTTGGGTGGCCGAGAACGAGGTCGAACGGGCGTGCGCCACCTTCGACGAGGCCCTGAAGCTGTGGCGCGGTCCCGCGCTCGACGGGGTCAACGCACCCTTCGCCGCCGTGGCGCGGGCCGCCTTGAGCGAGGCACACCTGCTCGCCATCGAGGAGCACACCCAGGTGCAGCTGGCCTGTGGTCGGTATCAGACCCTGACCCCGCGCCTGGTCGAGTTCGTCGCCACCCACCCGTTCCGGGAACGCTCCCGCGGACAGCTGATGGTCGCGCTCTACCGCTCCGGGCGCCAGTGCGACGCTGTCGCCGTCTATCGGACGGGCCGCGACCTGCTCAACCGGGAACTGGGTCTCGAGCCGTGCCCCCAGCTGCGGGAGCTGTACCAGCGCATCCTCCTGCAGGACCCGGGCGCCGGCGCCGAGATCGCGCCGGTGTTCACCGGATGACGGCCTGGCCGCCGCCGAGGCGCAGCACCTCGTCGCGTTCGCGACGCACCTCGGCGAGCTCGGGATCGTCGGCGTCCCGATAGAGCCGTACCGCCTCGGACAGGCGTGCGGCGGCATCCCGGTAATTGCCTTGCTCACCATAGACGCCGCCCAATCCACGCAGCGCCCACCGTTCGTAGGTCTGATTACGCAGGGCGCGGGCCATGGGCAGAGCCAACCGATAGTGACGCAGTGCCGTGTCCAGCTCACCCCGCAACCGGCGAAGCTCGGCGATGTTGACGTGCGCATTGCAGGCGAGATCGTCGTCGCCGGCATCCTCCGCGTCGGCCAACACCGCGGCGTTGAGCGTCAACCCCTCGTCGTAGCGGCCGGCCATACGGTAGGCGTACGCCAGATTCAACCGGGCGGCGCGAATCGCGACGGCCGCGTCGGGCATCGTGACGAGGGTGGCGAGCGCGGTCTCGAGCGCCGGCACCGCCTCCGCCACCTGGCCGAGCTCGCTCTGCAGGCAGCCGATGTTCATCGTTACCAGGGCCGCGCCGTACGGGTCGTGCATTCTCTCGCGTACCCGCCGCGCCCGGCCGTACGCCGCGAGCGCCGCCTCGCCCTGCCGCAAGTGGCTGTAGGCGATCGCCAGGCTGTTCAGACACAGGGCCTCGCCCTCGGGGGCATCGTCCGCCTCGGCGGCCAGCGCGGCCGCCCGCATGACCCCGGCCCACGTCGTCCGGGACGCTCGGCGCTCGAGCCAGCCGGCGAGGTTGGCAGCCAGCTGCCAGCATGCCCGCGGATGCCGGGTCGACCACCGCAGGATCAGCGCGACGAGGTTCGGGCTCTCCGCGTCGAACCAATCGAGGGCGGAGTCGGCATCGGCGAAGACAACCGGGTCGAGGATTCGCTCCGGCACCTCGGGAGAGATCCGTTTCGCGGTGGGCCGAAGGAGCGCTTCGCCGGCGGCCGCCGTGGTCAGGTAGAGGCTCAGCAGGCGCCGCTCGGCAGCGGCCTGAAGCTCCGGGCCGTCCTCGGCGGACAGACCGCGTGCATAAAGAGAAAGGAGGTCGTGGAGGGCGAACCGGTTGTCCATGGCCGCGACGAGGTGCGTCGCGACGAGCTCGTCGAGCACTGCGTCGACGTCGCTCAGCGACCATCCGGCGATCGCGGCGCACGAAGCACGGGACGGATGAGGTCCCGGAAACAGGCCGAGCAGGCGAAACAGGAACGCCGCAGGTTCGGACAACGCCGCGTACGACAGGTGAAACGCCGCCTGTACCGCGACGTCACCCTCCTCGACGGACAGGCCGTGTAGCCGCTCATGTTCGTCGTTCAACATCGCCGCGATGCCGCTGATCGACAGCCCGGGAGAGGCGCGCAGGCGCGCGGCGGCAATGCGCAGGGCCAGCGGAAGGTGGTCACACAGGTCGGCAAGTCGCACGATGGCCGGATCGGCCGCGTCGTGACCGATCAGGGCGGCGAGCAGCTGCCGTCCGTGTCGCACCGGCAGCTGGCGCAGAGTGATCAGAGTTGCGTCCTCGTGTACGACCAGGCCATCGAGCCGCCGGCGGCTCGTCACCACGGTCATGCTGGGACCGGCCGCGACGAGCGGGCGGACCTGCTCCGAGTCGTGGGCATTGTCCAGGATCACCAGGCATCTTCGGCCGGCGGTCAAGGAACGGTAGAGGGCGCTGCGCTCCTCGGGATCGAGCGGAAGCTCCGGCGCCGGTACGCCGAGCCCGCGCAGTAGCCGCTCGAGTGCGGCCTCGATCGTGAGGGGCGCCTGCGGACCGAAGCCGTGGAGATCGATGAACAGCTGCCCGTCCGGAGCGAGTCTCATCCGTGAGCGCGCCCAGTGCACCGCGAGCGCGGTCTTTCCCACACCTGCCCCGCCGACGACGGCCGCCACCCGGCCGCCCACCGCCTGATCCAGTCCGCTCACCTCGTCGTCGCGACCGACGAAGTCTCTGACCGGCGGCGGGAGCTGGGCCGGGATCGGGGGACGCCACGACGAGATCGGACGGGACTCGTCCGGAACGGATGAGCGCACCTCCATTCGGCCCGGCGTGGGCCGCACGTCGTCGCCGCGGAGGATGGCCTTCTGCACGGAGACCAGCCGCCACCCGGGATCCAGACCTTGTTGTTCGACGAGCACCGTACGCAGTCGCTGGAACTGCTCGAGTGCCTCGTCGCGACGCCCATCGAGGTAGAGCGCGACCATGAGTTGCTCGCGGAATCGTTCGTGCAGCGGATTCTGCGCGACGAGCTCACGCAGATCGGGGATGACCTGAGCGTGCTCACCCAGGTTCAACCGGCCGTCGACGAGCGTCTCGACGGCGCCGAGCCGGCGATCGTGGAGGCTCAGCCGGCGAGCCTCGACGAACGCACCGGAGGCGTCGGCGAGTGCTTCACCCCGCCACAGGTCCAACGCGGCTCGAAGAAGCTCGGCGCCGGCCGCCCACTGCTGCTTCGCCATCTCTTCACGGGCCGTGGCGACAAGCTCGTCGAAGCGGACCAGATCGAGGTCCTCACCTCGCAGGAACAGCTGGTAACCGCCGGACTGCCCGGTCAGCGCAGCCGTCGACCCGGCCATCCGGAGGTGACGGCGAAGGCTCGAGGCGGTCGAGTGTATTTGTGATCGTGCACTCGCCGGCGCCGACGATCCCCATATCGCCGTGGTCAGGCTGCTCATCGTGACAAGTCGGTCGGCGTTCAGCAGGAGGTACGCCAGCACTCCGCGCCGCTGCGAGCGCGGAACACTGATCGCCGGTCCGTCGGTGCGAATCTCGATCGGCCCGAGGATGGCGAATCGCGGTCTCAACAGCTGCCCTCCGTCGTCCGGCAACCGCCTGTCGACTCTACCGGGACTCTGGCGTGTGGACGGTCCTTCGCTTTCCGGTGGCCTTCGTATCGTGGAGGGGACGTCGGATCGCGGCCGGGTTCGGCCGGTGTGGAGGTGGGCGTGGACACTCCGAGGTGCCCGCCGTGATCACTGTGGCCGCGCACTTGTCGGAACTGGTCACCCGGTACGGCTATCTGGGTGTGGCAGTGACCGTCCTCGTGGAGGGATTCGGGGTACCTGCCCCGGGCGAGACGGCGATCATCGCCGGTGCCGCGGCGGCGGGGCATGGCCGGCTCAACATCCTCGTGGTCGTGCTGGTCGCGTTCGGGTCCGCGGTGACCGGGGACAGCATCGGCTACCTGATCGGCCGCGCCGGGGGCCGACCGCTGGTGCTGCGCTACGGGCGGCTGCTGCGGTTGACTCCGGCCCGGTTCGCCCGGGTGGAGGCGTTCATGAGCCGGCACGGCGGCAAGGTCGTCGCGGGGGCCCGCTTCGTGGAGGGATTCCGCCAGCTCAACGGGCTCGTCGCCGGTGCCAGCGGCATGCCGTGGCCGCGCTTCGTGCTGTTCAACGCGATCGGCGCGACCATCTGGGTGGGTGTGTGGGCCGGCGTCGGTTACCTGGCCGGCGACCATTGGGCGGCGATCACCGCCGTCGTGCACCGCTACCAGCCGTACGTCGTCGCCGGTATCGTTCTGTTCGGCGTCGCCGCCCTGATGGTGCTGCGCGCGCGCCGTCGGCGCCGCACGAAAGCGGCCCGGAAGACACCGCGGGAGCATCGATAACGCCTTCGACGACAGCGCCGGCCGGGCGGATGTGGCCGCTGTACGCGGCGGGGTTCACCACGGCGTTCGGCGCGCACGCCATCGCCGCGAACCTCGGCGGCCTCTCCGAGGACGCGGTCACCTCACTCCTGATGCTCGGCGGGTTGCTCGCCCTGTACGACGGAGCCGAGGTGCTGCTCAAGCCCGTGTTCGGCAGCCTCGCCGACCGCGTCGGCGCCCGCCCGGTCCTCATCGGCGGCCTCGTCGCCTTCGCCATCGCCTCCGCGGTGTACGTCGTCGCGGACAGTCCCGGCTGGCTCTGGGCCGCCCGCCTCGGCCAGGGCGCCGCCGCCTCCGCGTTCTCCCCCGCGGCCTCCGCACTGGTCGCCCGGCTCAACCCGGCCGCCAAACACGGCCGGGCGTTCGGCTCCTACGGCTTCTTCAAGTCGATCGGCTATACGCTGGGCCCGCTATTCGGCGGCGTGCTGGTGTGGGCCGGTGGGCTGCAACTGTTGTTCGCCGTGCTGGCGGTGCTGGGTGTGGGAGTGGCCGCCTGGGCGGTGCTCGCCGTCCCGGTCGTACCGCCCCTGCCCAAGACCCGGCAGACCGTACTCGACCTGGCCCGGCGCCTGGCACACCCCGCCTTCCTGGCCCCGACCGGCGCGCTGGCCGCCGCGACAGCGGCCCTGTCGGTCGGAGTGGGCTTCCTCCCGGTCTCCGGCCGGGCGGCGGGGCTGGACACCGTGGCCACCGGGGCCGCGGTCTCCGTGCTCGCCGCCTGCGCCGCGATCGTCCAACCCCGGGCCGGGCGCGCCCTGGACGACGGGCGCATCACCGCCGGCTCCGGACTGGCCGCCGGCATGGCTCTCACGGCCGCCGGTCTGGCCGCCGCGACGGTGCCGGGCCTGGCCGGCGTGCTCGCCGCCGCCGTACTCATCGGTGCGGGAACCGGCCTGATCACACCGCTGGGTTTCGCCGCGCTGGCGGCGAACACCCCCGCCGAACGTCTCGGCGGGACCATGGGCGCCGCCGAACTGGGGCGCGAACTGGGGGACGCGGGCGGCCCGCTGCTGGTGGCCGCCGTCGCCTCGCTCGCCACCCTGGCCTACGGATTCGCGGCACTCGCGGCTCTCCTCGCGGCCGGCGCGGCGCTCGCCCTGGCCCACCACCGCGTCCGGACGTCCACATCGGACGCCTGACCGAGCCGGTCAGCGGGCGGTGTAGGCCCGTACGCTGATGGCCGCCGGGTCGAAGTCCGCGGGTAGGCGGTCGAGGGTGATGGTCGCCTGGTCGCCGGGCCGCAGGTCCACGTAGTTGTCGCTGTGCCGGACGCCCGGGACCCCGCCGGCGACGCGGGCCTGGTACGTGAGGGACGTCGCACGAATCGTGACGACGGCGCTGGTGTCGCTGGTGCGCTCGACCTCCCATGCCGGCGGTTCGGTGCCGAGGCGAAGGTCCCGGACCTCGCCGCTGAACGCCCGGTTGGCGGGGAACGCGCCGTCCGTGCTCCGGACCCAGGCCCAGGCGCCGGTCGGCAACCGTGCAGAGCGCGCCCAGACGCGACGGGATTCGTTCGGGCCGATGGCGACGGCGACCTCGAAGGCCTTGGTCGGCACGCCGACGGCGTCGGTGAGGGTGACGACGGCCGTGGTGGTGACGGCCCGCGGGGTGCTGTTGCTGACCCACAGTTCGAGCCCCGCGGCGGTCTCGGCGAAGGAGGCGATGACGGGGGCGAAGGCTCGGCGCAGGGCGTACCAGCTTGCCTTGGGTACGCCGTCGTGGTCGACGACGGACCAGCTGAAGCCGGGCCAGACGTCGTTGAGCTGCCAGACGAGGGTGCCGCTGCAGTGCGGCTCGCGCCTGCGGTAGTGCTCGACGCCGAACTTCAGTCCTTCGGCCTGGGCGGCCATGGTGAAGTCGACGTACTGCTCCATCGTCTCCGGCAGGCCGGTGACGATCTCGAGGACGGCATCGCCCTTGTTCTTCGGATGGTCCTTGTTGTGCGCGTCGAAGGAAGGGCTGTGGATCGACAGTGCTCCCGCGGGGATCCAGCGTTCGAGCGTGGCGAGCTCCGGGGCGGCGTGGATGCCGAACTCGCTGATGAACTTGCCGTGGTCGTTGGCGTACCGGCGGTGGTGCCGGGCCTGGCCGGGGTCGTCGTACGGTCCGCCGCCGGCGCCGAAGTCGAAACCGTGCCAGACCTCCCAGGCATGGCGGTCCCCGTCGCGGACGCCGTTGACGGCCATCCAGCCCTCGGTGTCGTCCTCCCCCCACGGGCTGCCCGGCCAGTACGGCACCGCGCCGTCGTAGCGCTCGACCGCCTCGGGCAGGATCTTGTGGAAGAAGTCCCAGCCCCAGTCGCCGGGCTCGTAGCCCTGATAGGCGAAGCCGTGGATGAGCTGGACCTCGTTGTTGCCGCTCCAGAGCGCCATGCTCGGCCGGTTCCGCAGACGCCGTACCTGGTACTCGGCCTCCAGGGCGACCTCGCGCCGCAGAGCGGCGTCGTGGCTGGGGTAATCGGTGCACGCGAACATGAAGTCGTGCCACACCAGAAGGCCGAGCTCGTCGGTGACGGCGTAGAAGGCGTCGTGCTCGTACACGCCGCCGCCCCAGACCCGTAGCATGGTCATGTCGGCGTCGCGGGCGAGCCCGATCAGGTCGCGGTAGCGCGCCTCGCCGACCGAGCCCACGAGCATGTCGGCGGGCAGCCAGTTGGCACCTCGGGCGAACAGCGGGACTCCGTTGAGCAGGAAGCGGAAGTAGCGGCCGCCGTCCGGGTCGGGGGACCTGTCGATGCTTACGGTACGGAGGCCGACGCGGTCGCTCCGGCGGTCGAGGACTCGGCCGTCGCCGTCCGTGAGCTCGATGTCGACGTCGTACAGTGCCGGGTCGCCGAGGTCGTGTGTCCACCACAGCTGAGGGCTGTCGATGCGGAGGAAGGCGCTGTTCGTCGTACCGGCGACGGGGACCGTGACCGTGTGCCGGCCGCCGGTCGGCCCGGCGAGCACGACGTGCGCCGCCAGGCCGGAGGTGGTACCGGCGAAGGTGTCCACGTCGACGACGACGGTGAGGTCGGCCGAGGTAGCGGAGATCGCGTCCGTTCTGATGTGGTGCCCGGTGATCGCGGAACCGGTCTCCCGGACGAGTTCGACGGGGCGCCAGATGCCGACCGAGGGCACCCGCGGCCCGAAGTCCCATCCCCAGGAGAAGGCCGCCTTGCGCCGTAGCGTGGCAAGGGGAAGGTCGGCGGGCAGCCCGCCCTCGGCCGCCTCCCCGCTGCCCTCGGGGTCGCCGAAGACCTCGGGGAACACCTGGGCGAGCCGTTCGGTCATGGCGACCGCCGATGCCGGCGGCGTGAGCCCAGCCAGGGGCGGCTGGAACCGGAGTAGGAGCTCGTTGTGCTCGGCGAGCCGACCGGTGACGTCGTACTCGGCGGGCCGGAACATGTTCTCGTGGTGCCCGAGGTGTTCCCCGTTGAGCCACACGTCCGCGACGGTGTCCAAGCCGTGGAAGACGAGCCGGACCCGTTCGTCGGCGGCGAGCGTCCCGGGACCGGCGAAGGTGCCGCGGTACCACCAGTCGCGCTCTTCGATCCAGCGGATGGACTCCTCGTTGCGGTCGTAGTAAGGGTGCTCGATACGTCCGGCGGCGAGGAGAGACTCGTGCACGCCACCGGGCACGACGGCATCGATCCAGTCCGCCTTCGCGACGTCGTCCGGTTCGCTTCCGGTGGGCGCCTCCGCCAGCACGAAGCCGGTGAGCACCCGCCGCTGGGCGGCGGTGTCGATCATGCGGATCCCTTTCGCTGCGGTGTCTCCCGGTGAGGGTATTGCGTTTCGCCGCCGGCGGACACCGGAGTGAGTTCCGCCACCACAGCTGGTCTCCAGGTCCGAAAACCGCGCGAGATTGTCGTACCCCTTCGGCAGAGTGTCAGGGGTGACGACACAGACCGGTCCTGCCCTGCACGAGAGTGTCCGTCCGCTCGCCGGCACCGAGCCGGCCGAGCTGCGCCGGTGGCTGCCCAGCTATCTGGTCCTCGCGGCGATCTGGGGCACCAGCTTCCTGTTCATCAAGGTCGGCGTCCGCGAGCTGCACCCGCTGTGGCTCACCTTCGGCCGCGTCGCCGCGGGCGTGCTGACCCTGCTCGTGGTGCTCGCGGTGACCCGTGACCGGCTGCCCCGCGATGCCCGGCTGTGGGGGCACCTGGCGGTGGTCGCGCTGCTCGGCGTGGCGCTGCCGTTCACCCTGTTCGGCTTCGGCGAGCAGCGGGTGTCGTCGGTGCTGGCGGGCATCTGGAACGCGGCCACACCGCTGGTCGCGCTGCCGCTGGCGGTGCTGGTGCTGCGCACCGAGCGGATGACCGTACGCCGGTCGGCCGGTCTCGGGCTCGGATTCGCCGGTGTGCTCGTGGTGCTCGGCGTGTGGCGCGGCGTGGGCGGGGCGCAGCTCACCGGGCAGCTCATGTGCTTCGGTGCGGCGATGTGCTACGCCGTCGCGATCCCGTACCAGAAGAAGTTCATCACCGGGCGCGCCGGCAGCGGCGCCTCGATGGCCACGGCCCAACTCCTCGTCGCACTGGTCCAGCTCGCGGTGGCGGCCCCACTGCTGGCCGGCCCGCCGCCGGACCCGACCAGGCTCTCCGCCGAGGTGGTTCTCTGCGTGCTGGCGCTCGGCGCACTCGGCACCGGCATCGCGTTCGTGCTCAATTTCCAGGTGATCCGGGTGGCCGGCGCCAGCACGTCGACGTCGGTGACCTACCTCATGCCGGTGGTCGCCACCCTGGTCGGCGTGCTGATCCTGCACGAACGCCTGCAGTGGAACCAGCCGGCCGGTGCCGCGGTCGTGCTGGCCGGCGTCGCAGTGTCCCAGGGGCTACGGCTCATCCGGCGGACCGGCGTCCGGCCGGGCCGGTAGGCCGCGCCCCCACCGGCAACCGACGACGATTCGATTGAAATCTCATCGTGGCTGTGCTCCGGGGATCCGCCCAGGCTGGTGCCATGAGGACATACGTCAAAGCACTGGCCGCGCTCGCACGACGCCTGCGCCGCAGCGGGTTCGTCACCTGCTCCGTCACTCGGCCGACAGCGGCATAGGCACGCCCTCGTTCTCGCGGGCGGCCGTACCGAGGAATCCGCCGGACTGCCGCGCCCACAGATCCGCGTAGATCCCGCCGCGTCCCAGCAGCTCGGCGTGGGTGCCCTGCTCGGCGGTCCGGCCGGCGTCGAGGACCACGATCCGGTCCATGCGGGCGATGGTGGACAGCCGGTGCGCGATCGCGATCACGGTACGGCCGGTCATCACCTCGCCGAGCGTGTCATGGATGGCGGCCTCCGCCTCCGAGTCGAGCGCGGACGTGGCCTCGTCCAGCACCAGGATCGGCGCATTCCGGTAGAACGCGCGCGCCAGCGCGATCCGTTGCCGCTGGCCACCGGACAGGCGTACGCCGCGCTCGCCGACATGCGCGTCCAGACCGGCCCGGCCGTCCACGTCCCGCAGGGTGGCGACGAAACCGTCGGCGGATGCGCGGCGCAGCGCCGCCTCGATCTCGGCGTCGTCGGCGCCGCCCGGGCCGGCGATGTTCTCCCGGACCGAGCGGTGCAGCAGCGTGGCCTCCTGGGCGACCATGGCGATCTGGCCGCGCAGGCTCTCCTGGGTCACGTCCGTGATGTTCGTGCCGTCGATCGTGATCGTGCCGGACTCCGCGTCGTGGAACCGCAGCAGCAGGCCGACCAGCGTGGACTTGCCCGCGCCGGACCGGCCGACGATGCCGACGCGCTCACCCGGGGCGACGTCGAGGCTCAGCCGGTCGAGCCCGCCCCCGCCGCGGCCGTAGTGGTGGCTGACCTGCGAGAAGCGGATGGCTCCGCCGCGTACCCGCAAAGGTTCTGCCTGAGGTTTGTCGGCGACGGCGAGCGGTTGCGCGATGGTACGCAGAGCCCGCCGGAGAGCGCCGACGGACCCGAACAACGACGACACGGCGTCCAACAGCCACTCCGCCATCGAGGTGATCCGGAAACTGAGCGCCAGCGCGGCCGCGACCAGACCCAAGGGCGCAGAATCGTTACGCCACAGCACGATCCCGTATCCGACGAGTCCGACCAGCAGCGCGCTGCCGAGGACCATCATGGTGCCGTTGATCGTCACCTCGACCCGCTGCAGGTTCAGGTGGGCGCGCCTGGCCAGCGCGAACACCCGGCGGTCGTGCTGGGCGCGGGTGTCCTGGCCGCCGAGCAGCGCCAGCGTGTCGGCGTTGGCGTACGAGTCGACGAGCAGGCCGGTCAGCTCGGACTCCGCCTCCTGCAGGCGCTCCGACGCGTGCCGGTAGCGCGGCACCGCCCACCCCATGAGTAGCGCGTACCCCAGGATCCAGGCGCCCAGCGGGAGCAGCAGGTGCACGTCGATCGCAGACATCAGCCAGACCGAGCCCACTATGTAGGTGATCACGAACACCAGCGTGTGGATGACCGAGTACGCGGCGGTGCTGGCGGCATCCCCGCCGTCGCGGACCCAGGCGGCGATTCGTCCGGCGAGGTCGTCGCGGAACCACCCCACGGACTGGCGGGAGACGTGCCGGTGCGCCCGCCAGCGAGCGAGCTGGCGGGCGTTGGCGCGGAACGCGATGTCGTCCAGCGCCTCGCCGGCCAGGTGGATCACGGGTCGGATCAGCAACACCACCATGGCCACGGCGAGCAGTTCGGGGCCGTGACGGGACCACAGCGTGTCCGGGCTTGTGGCGGCGAGCGTGTCGACCAGACGTCCGGCGTAACCGAGGAGCCACACCTCGATCGCGGCGCCCAGAATCGTGGTGGCCACCGCCGCCACGACGACGAGGCGGAGCGGCCCGAGTTCCCTCAGGAGGAACCGCCGGACGCTGGGGTCCGGGGCGGAGGCGTTGGCGATGGGGAAGGGGTCAACGGGATTTTCGAACAGACCTAACACGAAGTGCCTTTCCGGCGGTGGAGTCAGCCAAGGGACCGGGAAAACCACCGGACGTCCTCATGGTCGATCTCCTCTTCGTACCGGGTGGGCGTAGTTCTCCTCGCGGAAGGCTAGGCGAGATCGTGCGGCGCCGCTTCCCTTTTTGGGCCCAGCGGACGACGTACGGCTGTACGGATTATCGGATTGCTATTACCGGCAATCCGATAATCGAGAAACGGACATAACGCTGCTACACCATAATGACTGTTATGCGCGCCCCACGGCGGCCGGGTACCTGTGGCGCGGGACCGTCTTGACCTTGACCCTGGGGCAACGCCCAGCGTGACTCGTGCCGGTCGCCGTGACCGGCACGAGGAGGATGGCGACGTGGGGCTGCTGACCATCGGGGCGTTCGCGCGGGCGGCACGGCTGACGCCGAAGGCACTGCGCCTCTACGACGAGCAGGGCCTGCTGCCGCCCGCCGCGGTCGACCCGGAGTCCGGGTACCGGTACTACCACCCGGACCAGCTCGACCGTGCCCGGCTGATCGCCCGGCTCCGGGACATCGGGATGCCGCTGGCGGACATCGCCGCGGTGTGCCGGCTCCCGCCCGGTGCCGCGGCCGAGGCGGTCACCGCGTACGCCCGGAAGGTCTCCGCGGACAGCGCACGCCGCCGGCGGCTCGCCGCCCTCCTCGTCGGTCAGCTCGCCGAGGGGAGCACCACCATGTCCGAGAATCATCACATCGCTGTCCGGTACGCCGCCCGCTGCGACGTGGGCGCGGTCCGGAAGACCAATGAGGACGCCGGGTACGCGGGTGAGCACCTGCTCGCCGTGGCGGACGGCATGCGCGGGCCCGGCGGGGACGCCGCCAGCGCCGCCGCGATCGACTCGTGCACCGCGCTGGACACCGCCGGCGCGTCGCCCGCGGACCTGCTCACCATGGCCGCCGCGGCGGTGACGGACGCCGACGCGAGGATCCGCGCCGTCGGCACCGAGGAGCACCGGCCGGTCACCACGCTGACCGCGGTCCTGCGATCCGGCAGCCAACTCGCGCTGGTGCACGTCGGGGACACCCGGGCGTACCTGCTGCGCGGCGGCGACCTGGTCCCGCTCACCCGGGACCACACCTATGTGCAGGCGCTGGTGGACCAGGGCAAACTCAGCCCGGCCGAGGCGGCGGCGCATCCCCGGCGGGCGCTGCTGACCCGCGCGCTCGGCGCCGGGAGCGGGCCGGTCGAGGCGGACCTGGCGCTGCGTACGGCGCTGCCCGGGGACCGGTACCTGCTGTGCTCCGACGGCCTGCACGCGGTGGTCGCTTGGGAGGCGCTGTACGAGACGCTGACCAGCCGGACCGATCCGGATCAGGCGGTGGACCGGTTGATCGAGCTCGCGTACGCGGCCGGGGCGCCGGACAACATCGCCTGCGTCGTCGCCGACGTCACGGGACAATGATCGCTGCGACCAACCCGAAGGAGCATCGATGACCTCCGTGATTCGAAACGTCACGTTCGACGTCGCGGCGCCCTACGAGCCGTACGACATCGCGCAGTTCTGGGGCCACGTGCTCGGCCTGCCGGTGCATCCCGAGAGCCGGGCCGCCGACGACGAGGTCAGCGTCGAGGGGGAACCGCGGCTGCTGTTCATCCGCGTACCGGAGGCCAAGTCGGTGAAGAACCGGGTGCACCTGGACCTGCAGCCGGACCGTACCCGCGACGCCGAGGTCGAGCGGCTCACCGGGCTCGGCGCGCAGGTCGTCGACGACCAGCGCCGGGTGGACGGCACGGGGTGGGTGGTGCTGGCCGACCCGGCGGGCAACGAGTTCTGCGTGGAGCGCAGTGCCGCCGAACGCGCCGGATGACCCGCCGACGGCCTGGCTCTCGTCGATCTTGGACTTGTGGCGCCCAGTTAAAACCGTTATGCGGCTTCTATGAGGGGCCACAGCTCCAAGATCGACGCAGGGTGCCACTCGACGGGGCGGTCTCTGCCACGAAGGGCGTCAACCTGGGGTTGACGTGGCTGCTGCGTCAACCTAGGGTTGACGGATGACGCAGATCCAGCCGCCCGTACGGCTCGACGACCTCATCACCGCGATCACCAAGAACCGGCCGGACGCGCTCGACCGGCTCAGCGACGCGGTCCTGCTCGCCGACCACCTCGGTGACGTCGCCGACCACCTGATCGGCCACTTCGTCGACCAGGCCCGGCGGTCCGGCGCCTCCTGGACCGACATCGGCCGCAGCATGGGCGTGACCAAACAGGCAGCGCAGAAGCGGTTCGTGCCCCGGGGCGACGCCGATCCGTCGCAGGGGTTCGGCCGGTTCTCGGCGCAGGCCCGCAGCGCCGTCGTCGCGTCCATGAACGAGGCCAAGGCGGCCGGTAACCCCGAGATCCACCCCGAGCACCTGCTGCTGGGTCTGCTCGACGTGCCCGACGGCACCGCCGCCCGGTCGCTGGCCGCGCAGGGCATCGACGCGGCGTCAGCCCGGCAGGCGATCGAGGCGGCGCTGCCGCCCCGGGTGGACCAGGTGCCGGAGCTCGTCCCGTACGACGGGCGGGCCAGGAAGGCGCTCGAACTGACGTTCCGGGTGGCGTTGCGGCTGGGCAGCGACGGCGTCGGCACCGGGCACCTGCTGCTCGCCCTGGCCGAGGAGGAGGCGCTGACGGGGGAGCGGGGCCCACTGGCCCGGCTCGACCTGGACCCGTCGGCCGCCGAGCGGTACGTGACGGCGGCCGATCCCGAACCCGCGGCGTGACGAACCGGCGTCGATCGTGAAGAACCCGCGCCGATCGTGAAGAACCGGCGTCGATCTTGGACTTGTGGCCTCCCACATAAATCGCCTATCGGGACGATCCGGGCGCCACAAGTCCAAGATCGACGCAGCGCCCCACGGCGACGCAGCGCCCCACGGCGGCGCCTCAGCCCGCGGCCAGGATGCGCGCCTCGATCTCCGGGCCGAGGCCCACCGCCGGCCGGTCCGCGCGGGCCGCCGGCGGAGCGGGCAGGCTGCGCAGCCACGCCCAGGTGCCGGCGACCGTGTCGGCGACCGGCCGCACGGACAGGCCCGCCGCCACCGCCCGGGACACGTCGCCGCGGTGCAGGTAGTCGTGGTCCGGGCCGGGCGGCAGCCAGATCGGCAGGTCCGTCCACTCCTCGACACCCGCCGCCCGCAACGCCTCCGGGCTCGTCCAGCGCAGCTCGGCGCGACCGCCGGTGACCGCGTTCGCGGTGTCCAGCAGCTCACCCATCGTGGTGTGCCCGGACGGACCGACCACGTTGTACGCGCCGGCCAGCCCCCGCCCGGCCGCGTCCAGCAGGAACCCGGCCAGGTCCCGTACGTCGATGTACTGCAGCGGCAGGTCCCGCGGCCCGGGCGCCACAGTCGGGCCGCCCCGCGCCAGCCGGCCCAGCCACCAGGGCAGCCGGCCGACGTCCTCGTGCGGGCCGAGGATCAGGCCGGCCCGGGCCAGCAGCACCGCGTCGCCGAACTCGGCCGCGCCCAGCTCTCCGCCGCGCTTCACCGAGGCGTAGTCGTCCCCGCCCGCGTCCACCAGCGGCGTGTCCTCGGTGAGCGGCGCCGGCGCCCCGTACACGTACACCGACCGGCTCGACACGTACGGGAAACGACCCGCCCCGCCCCGCAACGCCCCCGCCCCGTCCCGGACCGCGCCCGGCGCCGCCGCCCCCGG
>Ga0081539_10001927_pt1 | contig 31993 bp, 21 predicted proteins | sample TabmetS4T2R2_FD_71023 | JGI IMG/M metagenome (GOLD analysis project Ga0081539, IMG submission 71023) | Tabebuia heterophylla rhizosphere microbial communities from the University of Puerto Rico - S4T2R2 | ecosystem: Host-associated > Plants > Roots > Rhizosphere ... | reverse complement strand
TGGCGAACGGGCGGCGTGGGTGGAAGTAGCAGCCGCTCGGGGGGTTCGTCGGGTCGGCGACCTCGCCGCGGGGTGGGGTGAACGTCAGCCGGGCGGTCGGGTCCGGGCGCGGCACGGCGGCCAGCAGGGTCGAGGTGTAGGGATGCCGGGGGACGAACAGGACCTCGTCGCGGCTGCCCAGTTCGACGACCTGACCGACGTACATGACCGCGATCCGGTCGCTGATGTGCTTGACCACGCTGAGGTCGTGCGAGACGAACAGGTAGGTCAGCCCGAGTTCGTCCTGCAGTTCCAACAACAGGTTGAGGATCTGCGCCTGCACGGAGACGTCCAGCGCCGACACCGGCTCGTCGGCCACCACCAGGCGTGGGTTCAGGGCGAGCGCCCTGGCGATGCCGATCCGCTGCCGCTGACCACCACTGAACGCGTGCGGGAACCGGCGCAGGTACTCCGGGCGCAACCCGACCAGCTTCAGCAGTTCGGCCACCCGTTCGGCGCGTTCCCGGGCCGTGCCGACGCCGTTCACCTTCAACGGTTCGGCGATGATGTCCAGCACGGTCATCCTCGGGTTCAGCGACGAGTACGGGTCCTGGAAGATCATTTGCAGGTCCGTCCGGAGTGGACGCATCTGTTTGCGGGTCAGCTTCGCCAGGTCCACCACGTCACCGCCTGCGCGGCGGAACAGGATCTCCCCGGAGTCGGGGTCCGTCGCACGCAGGATGGTCTGCGCGGTCGTGGTCTTCCCCGATCCGCTCTCCCCCACCAGCGCCAGCGTCTCACCCTGCCGCAGGTCGAACGAGACCTCGTCCACCGCGCGGACCCTCGCCCGCACCCGGCCGAGCAGTCCGGAGCGGATCGGGAAGAACTTGGTCAGGCGCCGCACCTGGAGCAGCGTCGGGTTGTCCTCGCGTGCCGGCATCGCCCGGGCGCCGACCACCTCGGGCACCTCGACGAGCCGCGGGTTCAGCAGCGGCAGGTCGATCCGCTCTCCCCCGGCCCGGTCGCCGTGGAGGTGGCACGTCACCTCCTGCCGGGCGCCGAACCGCCTGAGGTCCGGCTCCGCACGCTCACACAGACCGGCGATCGCGTGCCGGCACCTCGGGTGGAACGCGCAGCCCGACGGCCGGTTGAACGGGTGCGGCACCGAGCCGCTGATGCTCGGCAACTTCTTGCGGGCCACGGACTGCATGCTCGGAATGGAGTCGAGCAGCGCCCGGGTGTACGGGTGGCGCGGCGCGCTGAAGATCTCCTCGACCGGGCCCCGTTCGACCACCCGGCCCAGGTAGACCACCAGCACGTCGTCGGCCATCTCCGCGATGACGCCGAGGTCGTGGGTGATCAGCATGACGGCCATGCCGGTGTCGCGGCGCAGCCGGCGGATCAGCTCCAGGATCTGCGCCTGGGTGGTGACGTCCAGCGCGGTCGTCGGCTCGTCGGCGATCAGCAGCCTCGGCTCACCGGCCAGTGCCATGGCGATCATCGCGCGCTGGCGCAGGCCGCCGGAGAGCTGCCAGGAGTACTCGCCCAGCATGCCCTCCGCGCGGGGGATGCCGACCATCCTGAACAGTTCGAGCGCCCGCTGCCCGGCCTGCTGCTTCGACATCGGGTGGTGCAACCGGATGGCCTCGGTGAGCTGGTCGCCGACGGTGTGCACCGGGCTGAACGAGCTCATCGGTTCCTGGAACACCAGGCCGATGTCACCGCCGCGGACCTGGCGGATCTCCGGCCCGTTCGGGGGCAGCTTGGCGAGGTCCACCCATCCGCTGTCGCGCCGCAGCAGGATCTCGCCGTCGAGAACGCGGCCCGGCGGTGGGATCAGGCCGAGCAGCGAGCGTGCCGTGATGCTCTTGCCGCAGCCGCTTTCCCCCACCACGCCGAGGGTTCTGCCGGTGGTGACGTCGAAGCTCACGCCGTCGACGGCGCGGGTGGTGCCCTCGTCGGCGAAGAAGTAGGTCCTGAGACCGCGCACCGACAGCAGGGTGGTGTCGTCCTGTGGGGGCCCGACCACGTCGGGCTCGGGTAAGTAGCTAGAGGTCATAGGGATCCGCCGCGTCTCGTAGGCCGTCACCGAGGAAGTTGAACGCGAGAATGACCACGACCACCGGGATCACCGGCACCAGCATCCACGGGGACAGCGCGACCGCCTGCACGTTCTGGGCCTGCTGGAGCATCACCCCCCACGAGATCGCCGGCGGGCGCAGGCCGAGGCCGAGGAAGGACAGCGACGTCTCCGCGACGATCATCAGCGGCAGGGCCAGGGTCGTGGCGGCGATGATGTGGCTCGCGAACAGGGGCACCATGTGCGCGAAGATCACGCGGCGGGGCCGGGCCCCCGCCAGCTCGGCCGCGGTCACGAAGTCCTCGCGCCGGATCTGCATCATCCGGCCGCGGACCACCCGGCCCAGCTCGGTCCAGCCGATGACCGACAGGATGACCGTGAGTGCGAAGTAGACCTGGGTGACGCTCCAGTCCCTCGGCATCGCCGCGGCCAGTCCCATCCACAGTGGAATGACCGGGATGGACCGCAGTATCTCGATGACCCGCTGGATGACCGTGTCCACCGCGCCGCCGTAGTAGCCGGAGATCCCGCCGAGCACCACGCCGAACAGGATGCTCAGCGCCACCCCGGTCAGCCCGATCAGCATGGAGGTGCGGGTGGCCTGGATCAGCCGGGAGTAGATGTCGCGGCCCTGCTGGTCGGTGCCGAGCAGGAACAGCGACCGCTCGGCCGGCGTGCCCTCCGTGCCGATCAGGTGGATGTCGGTGGTGAACAGGCCGAGGAACCGGTACTCGTAGCCGTGTGCGAACAGCCGGACCGGGATCCGCTTCGTCGGGTCGACCGCGTACGTCCGCTGCAACGTGACCGGGTCGCGCCGGCCCACCACCGCGTAGACGTGGGGTGAGTACGTGGCGCCCTCGAACAGGTGCACCGACTGCGGCGGCATCAGGGACCGCTGCCCCTCGGACGCCTGGGGGTCCGAAGTGGACAGGAAGTCGCCGAACAGGGCGACGAGGTAGAACAGCACGACGATGACGCCGCCGACCATCGCCAGCCTGTGTTTGCGGAACCGCCACCAGATCAGCTGGCGCTGGCTCGCGACAAAGACCCGCTCCTCTCCCGCGGCGGCGACGTCGACCGGGTCACCGGGCATGCCGGATCCTCGGGTCGAGCCACATGAGGACGAGGTCGGAGATCAGCGTGCCGATCACGGTCATCACCCCGAGCAGCAACACGATCGCCCCGGCCAGGTACATGTCCTGGGCCTGCAGCGCACGTAACAGCAGCGGCCCGACGGTCGGCAGGCTGAGCACGATCGACACCACGATGGATCCGGACACCACCTGTGGGAAGAGGAAACCGATGGAGCTCGCGAACGGGTTGAGCGCGACCCGCACCGGGTACTTGGCGACGACCCGCCGCTCGGCGAGTCCCTTGGCCCGGGCCGTGATCACGTAGGGCTTCCTGAGCTCGTCGAGCAGGTTGGCGCGCATGATGCGGATCAGCTGGGCGGTGCCGGCCGTGCCGAGCACGATCGCCGGGATCACCAGGTGCTTCAGCAGGTCCCATGCCTTGGCGAGACCCCAGTCGGCGTTCTCGTACTCGGGTGAGAACAGGCCGCCGACGCTGCCGTCGAACATCGCGAACCCGATGTACATCAGGATGAGCGCGAGCAGGAAGTTCGGGATCGCGAGGCCGAGGAAGCCGAGGAAGGTGAAGACGTGGTCGCCGACGGAGTAGCGCCGCACGGCGGAGTACACGCCGATCGGCAGGGCCACCGCCCAGGTGAAGATGATCGCCGCGACGGAGACCACCATGCTGAGAACCAGCCGGTCGCCGATCACGTCGGCGACCGGCCGGTTCCAATCGAAGGACATGCCGAAGTCGCCCTGCACGACCTGGCCTATCCAGGTGAGGTACTGGACGAACATGGGTTGGTCCAGCCCGTACTCGGCCCGCAGCCGCGCCGCCTCGAAGGCCGACGACGACTTCCCGTCCGCGGCGAGCTCGGCCAGGTGCGTCGTGACGAAGTCCCCCTGCGGCAGCTGGATGATGACGAAGCTCAGCACCGACACCGCCCAGACCGTGAACAGTCCGAGCGCGAGGCGCCGCCCGATGTAGGTCAGCATGCCGGATCACGTGTAGAAGAACGTGATCGGATAGGTGTTGGTCATGCTCTTCATCTGCAGCGAGTTCACCACTCTCGCCGGCACGTTGCCCAGCCGGTCGCTGGTCAGGTAGACGCCGTTGACGGCGAGCCCGAAACCCACGATGCCGATCGACCACACCTGGTCGGCGTGCAGCTGGTAGAGCTTCTTCCCGATCCGCACCCGCTCCTCGTCGTCCGGTTCGGACAGTCCCTTCTCGTAGAGCGCCATGGCGTCGGAGAGCACCTCGAGCGACGCGGGCGGCTTCGTGCCCTGCTGGCCGTCGGAGGCGAACCACTTGGCGTACGGGATGCCGATCATGCCGGGGTAGTTGTTGGTGACGGTCGGCAGGAACGTGTCGCCCTTGAGGAACGGGTCGTCGGTGCCGAGCGACTGCCCGGACAGCATCAGCTGGTTGGCCGTGGCGCGCTGGATGAGCAGGTTGGACTCGACGGACTGCACGTTCAGGTCGATGCCGATCGACTGCCACTGCCGCTTGACCATCTCGCCGATCCCGACGAAGTCGGCGCCACCCGCGTTCGCCTGGTAGTCGAGGAGGATCCGGCCGGCGCCGTCCTTGCGCATGCGGTAGCCGGCGGCGTCCTTGGTGGTCAGGCCGATCTTGTCGAGCAGCTTGTTCGCCTGCTTCGGATCGTGCTGGGCCCACTTGGTCCGCCAGGCGGCGCCGGGGTCGTAGATGCTGCCCTCGGGGGCCGTCGTCGCCGTCGGCGTGCCGGTGCCGAGGAAGAACGCCTCGTTGATCTGGCCGCGGTCGATGCCGAGCGAGAGTGCCCGGCGGAACTCGACCGTGCGGATCAGCTCGCCGAGCTCCGGGTCGTCCGCGTAGGCCAGGTTCAGCCGGATCCCGCAGTCCACCTCGGTGAACGGCGCCCGGTGGACCTTGTAGGAGCCCTTCTTCTCGTTGTCGATGAGCACGGGCAGGTTCGTCACGCCGAGCCAGCGGTCCTGCACGTCGTACTCGCCCGAGGCCGCCCGCAGGGCGAGCACCTCGGTGTTCTCCACGTTGCCCATCGTGATCTTGCCGATGTAGGGCAGCTGGTTGCCCTTGTCGTCGACCCAGATGCTGTACGGGTTGGGCTCGAACTCCCATGGCGGGTCGTTGATCGGGCGGATGACCACCCAGGGCGTGACCACGGGCAGGGCCGGGTTCTGGTGCCAGGCCGCCCGGTTGCGGAAGTACGCCGGCCACCCCTTGAAGCCGGCGTCGGCGGCGAGCTTGTTCGCCGCGTCCACCGAGGTGTAGGTGGGGTGGAACTGCGACAGGTAGTGCTTGGGCAGGAACCCACCGCCGCCGAGATGGGCGTTGGCCGCCATCCCCGCCAGGTCGCTCCACCCGGCGAGCCGTTCCGGCAGCGTGGGGTTGGGCACCGTCGAGACGTATCGCACGGTCAGGTCGTCGACCTTCTCGACGGTGACCTCGTCACCGCCGATCCGCATCGACGACGAACCGCTGCCGAGGTCGGTGGACCTGCTGACGTCGTCGCGCCAGAACAGGATGTCGTCCGCGGTGAACGGCTGACCGTCCGACCAGCGCATCCCCTTGCGCAGGTGCAGGGTGAGGACCCGGTCGTTGTCGCTCAGCTCGTACTCGCGGGCGATGTTCCCCACGACCTTCTCGAAGCGGAAGTCCCAGTACAGCAGGCTGTCCGGGCCGGAGCAGAACCGCACGGCGTTCTGGTAGTCGCCCTGCCCGATGAAGCCGCGGCGGATCTGGCCGCCGTACCTGCCGGTCCCGTGGACCGGCCTGAGCACCAGCGGCTCGGCCCCGAGGCGGTCGGCGACCGCCGGCAGCTTTCCGTCCGACACGAGCCTCGCGAGCTCGGGAGCCTCGTGGAACGCCTTGGGGAACAACGCGGGGTCGGTGACGACCTCGGCGCCCTCGATGTCCGGCAGGCCTTCGAGGGCCCCGCCGCCGCGGCTGCCGGCCTCCGGCCCCGAGGCCTGCACGACCGGCGTCGACGTGCACCCGGCGGGCAACAGCAGCGTGCCGCTGGTCGCCAGGATGGCGTTACGCAGAAAAAGCCGACGCGAGTAATCGCTGCCCGTCATCTCCTGACCCTTTCGTCACGGCGCCCAGTCGAGGAGATTGGATTTCAAATCGCGGTCACAAACCTAAGCGCTCCACCTAGGAGGAAGTGACACGAGCGGTGGTAGGGCCATGCGCCACTCAGCGTGGCACCGACCCCCTAGGTGGCGCCTGCGGTCAGCTCAGCACGCCCACCCGGTCGGCCAGCGGGCGCAGCTCCGAGCGGGTCAGCGAGTTCTCCCGGCGCAGCTGCTGGCGGACGATGGCCTGGACCGCCGTGTTGCACCGCATCTCCTCGAGCGACTCCCGCTCGGCCCGCAGCAGCATGTGCACGGCGGCGACGTCCTCGCCCCGCATGCTGTACGCCCTGGACAGCTCGACGAAGTAGGAGAACCGCCGCTCCACGCTGGGCAGCGCGCAGACGTCGCAGTTCTGGGCGGCGCGGATCGCCTCCCGCGGCTTGGACAGCTCGACCGCCAGCCACACCCGGTAGATGCCGACGTTGGTCGGGCCGAAGACGGTGCGGAAGTCGTTGCGCTCACCGACCTTCGCGGCCACCCGGTCGGCGATCTCCAACGCGGCGGCGACGCCGTGCTCGTCGCCGAGGCGGGCGAACTGCGCGGCCCGCAGCAGGTGCAGGGCACCGTAGACACTCATCCGCCAGGGCGGGGCGTCGGCCAGCGTCGGCTCCAGGATGGCGGTGGCGTCGGTGGCGAGCTCGGCCGCCACCTCGGTGTGCCCCTGCCCGGCCAGGATCATGCCCTCGTTCCAGGCGGCGGCGGCGCGGTAGTCCAGGTCGTCGGCCTTGATCGCCGCGGCCATCGCCCGGTCCGCGGCCAGCATCGACACGTCGAGGGCACCGACCCGCGAGGTGAACGCCCTGGCCAGGAAGTACAGCGTGGACACGGTGCGCAGCAGCTGGTCCCGCTCCGGCCCGTCGACCAGCGGGATGGTCGCGCGGGCCTCGGTGATCAACCTGGGCAGCAGCATGCCGATCTGCCGGAACGGCCTGCGCTCCTGCCAGATGTCCCACGCCGTCTCCACCGCGGCACCCAGCTGTTTCACGGCCGGCTCGCCGGTCAGCCGGGGGTTGAACGACACCATCGCCGCCCGGATCGCCGGCACCGTGTCGTGTTCGCCCTGTTCCTCCGGTATCTCCCCCACCGGCAGTCCGGTCAGCTTGTACATGTCACGCACCCGCAGGATCCTGGCGATCTCGATCCAGTCGGCGAACGACGCTATCTGCCGTTCCCCGGACTCCCATTTGCGCCAGGCGGACACCGTGCAGCCCTTCAGCTGCGCGCACTGCTCCTGGGTCAGTCCCATCCGCCTGCGGAACAACCGGATCCGTTCACCAGGTGGTAAACCTGCCTCCGTAGTCGCCACGTCGCACCTCGCACCCCCCGTAGGTCCGACCATGCTAAAGCCGGTGCAGGTGCAGCCGCGAGGTCTGTTCAGTTGACGTCGAGTCTGGTCAGCGCCCATGCCCGCCGGGAGGCCGGCACCAGGGAGGCCACGATGATCAGCGCGCCGGTGCCGGCCAGCACGTACACGGTCTCGGGCGGCAGCAACCCGACGACCATCGCGCCGAGGCCGTACGCGACCAGTCCGGCGGCCCGGTGGACCGCGGTGAAGCTGGCCATGACCCGCCCGATCGCCGAATCCGGCGTGCGCAGCAACAACAGGGTCGCCACGGACACCGACACCACGCTCATGCAGACCCCCGCCACCACGTACAGCACGAACGCGGCGGAGAGCGACCCGAGAAGTCCGATGAGGACGATGGCCACGGACATCACGGCGGCCGACACCGGTGTGCCCATCACGATCCGGCGCACGGTGTTGAACCGGCTGGCGACCGCGGTACCGATGAGCAACCCCATCATGTGTGTGGTCTGGAGCAGGCCGAACGCCAGCCCGCTCGCGCCGAACGTGTCCCGCACCAGGTACACCTGCGCCACGTAGATGAGGTGGACCACCAGGGGAAGCAGCACGGCGAGGGCCACTCCCGCGGCGAGCACCCGGTCGGTGAACAGCATGGTGATCCCGGCACGCGCGGTCGGCGCCGAGGACGACGGCCGGCGGCGGGTGCCGATCAGCAGCCCGGTGCCGGCCACCAGGACGAAGACCAGCGCGTCGAGCAACAACGGAACCTGGGCGCCACCGGTGAGTCCGGTCAGCAGACCACCGATCGGCGGCCCGGCCATCGTCGCGATGGTGACGGCGCCCTGTTGCACGCTGTTCGCCGGCGCCAGGTCGCCGTCGGGCACCATCGCGCCGATCAGCGCGAGGAACAGCGGGTTGGTGACCGCGGTGCCACACGCGTTCAGCGCGACCAGGAGGAGGACCACCAGGGGCTGCCCGACGAAGGCCAGCGCCAGGCAGGCCGCGCCCTGCCACAGGCTGCTCACCACGATCAACTGCCGGCTGTCGAACAGGTCCACCAACGACCCGACCAACGGCGCGAGCACGACGATCGGCACCGCTCCCGCGGCGAGCAGCCCGGCGACCGCCCACGTGCCGGTACCTCGATCGTGGAAATCGAGCATCAGCGCGGTGACCGCGACCGCATTCCCGAGGATGGAAAACGCACGTGCACCCGCAACTACATAAAGGTCGCGCGGAAGTCGTCGTACGACGTCATATGCCATTCCAAATCGCCCCCGACACCTAGGTGGATAATCCCCTAGGTAATAAGGCCCACCGCTTCTGACTCACCCCCCAGATGATCTTCTCCTGGTTGCCGTGTATATCGTCCCCACTTCGACGTTACCTCAAACCTGCGGGGTCCGCATACTGTATGGGGTATGTTCCCTGTTACCGGATATCGATATTAGTTTCATTGCGCAACTCATCACTGAAGGCGGCTTCGGGCTCAGCCTGTCGCGAACAAAAGGGCAACGACGGTACCCAATTGTCTCAACGCGAGCCGCGAAATGGAAATCGGCGGGCTCATTTCCGAGCAGGACGCGCAGAAGTGGCTATTCCGCGCTCACGAGCTGGCCGTCCGGGACAGCGCGACGCGGGCAAGCTGGCCGACCACGACGTGCACCGGCCACTCCGGAAGCGAAGCGACCCGCGGGTATCGCCGTTGCTGCGGGTGGCGCGGGCGGCCGGGCCGTGGTGGCCGATGCACGAGTCCGTCGTGCTGACCGAACGACCGACCGAGATACACCGCGGCGAGGAGTTGGACCCGTCATGAGCTCAGGGCCGCGGTCGGCGGGGTCCTGGCCGCCCGCACCGCCGGGTACAACCCCGCCGCCGCGCCGATCGCGAGCGTGGCCGCGAGGGCGATGCCCAACGACTCCGCCGGGAGGGCGACCGGCCAGTGGTTGGTCAGGGCCATGCCCGCGGTCACGGCGGCACCGAGGCCGCAGCCGGCGACCCCGCCCAGCGCCGACAACAGGAGCGCCTCGGTGAGGAACTGTGTGCGGATGTGCCGGCGGGTGGCACCGAGGGCGCGGCGGAGACCGATCTCGCGGCGGCGTTCGAGGACGGAGATGATCATCGTGTTCGCGACGCCGATGCCGCCGACCAGCAGGGCGACGGCGCCCAGCCCGACGAGGAGGCCGGTGAAGGCCTGGTTGGCGGCGTTCTTCGCGGCGAGTGCGTCGGACGGCCTGGTCACCTCGACCTCGCTCGGCGCCCGCGGTGAGATGGTCGGGCCCAGGAGCGACCGGACCCGTTCGACGTCCTCGTCGGCCGAGCGTTCGTAGACGGTCGTCGGGCTGCCGTCGAAGGCGAACAGCCGGGTGGCGACGGGTTCGCCGACGAGGGCGGCGCGGTTGAGCTCCGGGGCGAGGGCCACCGGATCAAGGATGCCGACGACCGTGAAGTGGGTGCCGCCCAGCCAGACCTGCGTCCCGGGGGTGACGACGCCCAACCGGTCCGCCGCGGCGCTGCCGAGGACGACGGCGGGGAACGCCGAGGTCGCCGGGTTGAGCCACGTGCCGGCCCGCACGTGACCGGCGACGACGTCGAGGAGGCGCTGGTCGGCGACCATGGGCGTGAGCCCACCCGTCGCGGCGGGGTCCGTGAGCCGGCTGCGGTAGACCGAGACGGGCAGCGTGGCGACGCCGCTGGCCTGCTCGACGCCGTCGACCAGGGTGACCTTCCCGACCGTGTCCGGCGGCAGGGTGGTCCGCTGCCCGGTGAGGCTGGTACCGGCGGTCGCCCGCAACAGGTTCGTGCCGAGCCGGGCCAGCTCGTCGTTCAGGCGGGCCTGGCTGGAGGACGAGATGCCGACGACGGCGATCATCGCGGCGATGCCGATCGCGATGCCCAGGGCGGAGAGGATCGCGCGGGTCGGGCGGGTGCGTAGGCCGGTGGTGCCGATCCGGAGAACATCTCGCCCGAGCAGGCGGGAGGGCGCGGTCATGACACCCCCGGCGAGTCGCTGACCACGCGGCCGTCGCGGAGTGCGATCCGGCGGGGCAGCCGCTCGGCGAGCCCGGTGTCGTGGGTGATGACGACGACCGTCGTGCCCTGCCGGTTGAGCTCACCCAGGAGCTCGACGATCGCGGCGCCCGACGCCGTGTCGAGGTTGCCCGTCGGCTCGTCCGCGAGCAGCAGCGGCGGGTCGCCGACGACGGCGCGGGCGATCGCGACCCGCTGGCGCTCTCCCCCGGACAGCTGGTTCGGCCGGTGGCCGAGCCGGTGCGCGAGGCCGACGCGTTCGAGCGCGGCGACGGCCCGGCGCCGTCGCCGGGCTCGGGGGACGCCGGCGTAGAGCAGCCCGTCCGCCACGTTGTCGACCGCGGACACGCCCTCCGCGAGGTGGAACTGCTGGAACACGAACCCGATCCGGTGGGCCCGCAGCGCCGACAGCGCCCGGTCGTCGAGGCCGCCGACGTCGAGGCCGTCGATGCGGACGGCACCCGCGGTCGGGCGGTCGAGCGTGCCGATCATGTTCAACAGCGAGGACTTGCCGGAACCGCTCGGCCCGACGATCGCGACGAACTCCCCCGGCGCGATCGTGAGTGAGACGCCGTCGCACGCGAGCACGGGCGGGGTGCCGTAGGAGCGCTGGACGTCGGACATGGAGATCACCGCGGCACCACCACTCGCTGGCCTTCCGCGACACCCGCGCCGGAGATCTCCACCCGTCCCCCGGCGAACAGCCCGGTCGTCACCGGGACCTTCCGCGTCAGGCCGTTCCCCGCGACGACCTCGATGCCGAACCGGTCCGGGTCGATCGCGACGAGGGCGCCGACCGGGACGGACAACACGTTCTCGCGCCGTTCGCTCGGGACGTCGACCGTCACCGACGCCTCCTGGAACGCCGCGGCGGCAGCGGGATCGTCGAGGGCCGCGACCAGGGGGATCACCATCTCCTGCTGGCCGCTCGCGTTCTCCTGCTCGGTCGGGGTGCCGACCGACGAGATCGTCCCCGTGGTCTCGGCCCCGCCGGGCAGCCGCAGCGCGACCTTCGTGCCGACGACCGCGAGCTGCTGGTCGGCGAGCTTGAGGGTCACGTCCACGACCTGCGTGGTGCTGGTCGTGTCGAAGAGCCCCGTGCCGGGGCCGACCTGATCACCCACGTGCGCCGTGACCGTGCCGATCCGCAGGTCCCCGCCGGTGAAGACGACCGAGCCCAGCGACAGGCGACCGGTCCGTTCCAGGCCGCCCGCCTTCTGCCACCGCCTGATCGCCGCCGTCGTGGCCGAGGAGAACCGCTGGTCGGGTTCGCCGGAGAAGAAGCCGAGGGCCCGCAGGCTCTGCTCCAGCTGCCGCACGTCGGGCCCGTCGGCCATCCCGGACCCGAAGTCCCGCCACGCGGGCACGTCGCCACGCAGCAGGAGCACGGGAACGTTGTCGACCGCGTGGAGCCGGTCGCCGAGCCTCTTGACCGAGCCGGGTGCCGGGAGCTCCGTGACCACCCCGCCGCGTGCGGACTGCACCGTCCGCCCGTCGGCGAACCGCAGCGTGCCGGATGCGGTGGTGCTGCCCGCGAGGTCACCGCGAACGACCTCGCCGGTGGCTCCCCGGTAGGCGCGCGTGGCGTCGTCCGCGGGCTCGTCGGGTCCCGCGGCGGCGCTGACACCCGCTCCCGCGGCCACGACGACGGCCCCGGCCAGGCCGATCAGCAGACCGCGCCGTGACGGCATCACTGGCCACTCGGGCCGGCGGGCCCGGAGATGCCGCCGGGCGCGCAGGCCTCGAGGACCTCGCTCGGCGCGTCCATCGGGATGGTGATGCTCTCGCCGGGCTTGGGATCGGGCACCTCGACGCCGTGCTCACGGAAGCACTCGGCGGTCTTCACCAGCTCCGCGAGCCGCTCCTCGTCCGACTTCGGGGCCGGCCCCTCCGCCGCGGGTGGCGGCCCCAGCTTCTCCCGGCACGCGTCGGACGCCTTGGTGAACGCCGTCATGTCCTTGACGGCGGGGACCTTGACGCTGCCGTCGCCGGCGGGGTCGGGCATGTCGATGCCGTGCTCGCGCATGCACCTGGCGAACGCGACCTGGTAGTCCTCGAACGAGCCGGCCGAGGTGGGTGCGCCCGCGGTGTCCGGGTCGTCGCCCGCCGAGCCGCACGCGCTCAGGAGCACGCCGGCCAGCAGGACCGTCACGAGCTTCAGGGTGTGTCTCATGGCCGGGGAGTCGATCATCCGGCCCGTTCCCGGGACGTTCAGGAAAACATTTACGTTTCCGGAACGCCGGTTCTGGTTGGGTGCCGGGAATGCGTGTCCTGATCGTCGAGGACGAGCCGTTCCTCGCCGACGCCATCCACACCGGCCTGCGTCGCGAGACCATCGCCGCCGACGTCGTCCACGACGGCGCGGCGGCGCTCGAGTCGGTCGCCGTCCACGACTACGACGTCGTCGTGCTCGACCGCGACCTGCCCGGCGTCCACGGCGACGAGGTCTGCGCCGTCATCGCGGCCGAACACCCACGGGTGCGGGTGCTCATGCTCACCGCCGCCCGCACGCTCCACGACCGCGTCACCGGCTTCGAGCTGGGTGCCGACGACTACCTCGCCAAACCGTTCGAGTTCCCCGAGCTCGTCGCCCGCCTGCGCGCGCTGGAGCGCCGCACCCAACCGGCGCGCCCACCCGTCGTGGAGTCCCACGGGGTGCGGCTCGACCCGTTCCGCCGCGAGGTCTACCGCGACGGCCGCCTGGTGCGGCTCAGCCCCAAGGAGTTCGCCGTGCTCCAGGTCCTCATGACCGCCGACGGCGGGGTGCTCAGCGCCGAAACCCTGCTCAGCAGGGCGTGGGACGCCAACGTCGACCCGTTCACGAACACGCCCCGGGTGACGATCTCCAACCTCCGCAAACGCCTCGGCGAGCCGTGGGTCATCCAGACCGTCCCCGGCGCCGGCTACCGGTTCGGGAGCTGACATGCCCCACCGGTTGCGGATCCGCACCAGACTCACCCTGAGCTACGCGGGCCTGGTCACCGGCTGCGGCGCCGTCCTCATCGCGATCGTCTACTTCTTCATGCGCTACGTCCCCAGCTACCACCTCCTCAACACCACGAGCGAGCCCCTACCACCCACCACCGAACTGCGCCGGGCCGCGGCGGTCGAGATCACGAGCGCCGAGGACTTCCTCACCCTCTTCCTCATCGCCTCCTGCGCCGCCCTCGTCCTGCTCGCCGCCCTCGGCGGGACCGTCGGCTGGCTCGTCGCCGGCCGCATCATCAGGCCGCTCGCGGCGATCAACGCCGCCGCCACCCGCGCGGCCACCGGCGCACTCGACCACCGCGTCGGCCTCGACGGTCCGCAGGACGAGATCCGCGACCTCTCCGACACCTTCGACCGGATGCTCGCCTCCCTCGAACGCTCCTTCGCCACCCACCGCCGCTTCGCCGCGAACGCCTCCCACGAGCTACGCACCCCCCTCGCGACGACCCAGACGATGATCGACGTCACCCTCGCGGACCCCGGCGCCGGCGCCGAGGAGCTGCGCGCGCTCGCCCGCCGGGTACGAGAGGTCAACCGGTCCAACATCGAGACGGTCGACGCCCTGCTCGAGCTCGCCGACGCCGGCGCCGGCGAGCTCGCCCGCGAACCGGTGAACCTGTCGGACATCACCGACGCCGTACTCCGCGAACTCGCCACCGAGGCGTCGACGGCCGGCGTCGCGTTACCGGCCAGGACCGGGGACGCGGCCACGCGCGGTGACCCCGTCCTCATCCGCCAGGCCGTCGCCAACCTCGTCCGCAACGCCATCCGGCACAACCGGTCCGGCGGTTCGGCGACCATCCGGCTCTCGATGCGCGACGCGATCGCACGGACGACCGTCACGAACACCGGAGCCGTCATCCCGCCCGACACCGTCGAGTCCCTCGTCGAACCGTTCGTCCGCGGCACCGGCCGCACCCTCACCCGCGGCTGTGGCCACGGCCTCGGCCTCGCCATCGTCTCCGCCATCACCACCGCCCACGACGGCACGCTCACTCTCCACCCCAACCCCGGCGGCGGACTCACCGCACACCTGGACCTCCCGCGAGACGCGTGAGGGGCCGTCCGAGTCCTTCGCCCGGCCACGCCACACAAAGCCGTGTCCCGGGGGCCGGTGCGGCTCCCGGGACACGGATCCGTTCCGGAGATCAGGACGGGGTGCAGGTGTAGCCCGACGGGAGGGCGGTGCTGCCGTCCGGGCGAGTGCCCTGGAAGCCCCACTCCGCCCGGCCGCCGGGGGCGACGGTGCCGGTGTTGGCGTTGCCGCGGACGGTCACGGTCTGGCCGGTCACGGTGAGCGTCGCGTTCCAGTAGCCCGTGACGGTGTGTCCGGCCGGGAGGGTGAACGTGACGGTCCAGCCCGAGATGGTCGCGGGCCCGGTGTTGGTGACGGCCACCGGTTGGACGACGTACCCGGTGGACCACTGGGTCTGCGTGGTCGCGGCCACGGCGCAGCCACCGCCACCGCCGGGCAGGGTGGTCACGGTGACCGTGGGTGAGACCGCCGAGAGGTTGCCGGCGGCGTCGCGGGCCCGGACCTGGTAGCGGTACGTCGTGTTCGCCGCGAGGCCGGTGTCGGTGAACGACGTGGCGGTGGACGTGCCCACCTGGCTGAGGGCCCCGGTGTCGGTGCCGCGCAGGACGTCGTAGCCGGTGACGCCCACGTTGTCCGTGGACGCCGGCCAGGACAGGGTGGTGCCGGTCGCCGTGGTGCCCGACGCGGTCGGTGTGCCCGGTGTGGACGGTGGGGTGGAGTCCGGGGCCGAGGGGGTGCCGGCCTTCTCCGCGGCCCAGAACGCCAGCCAGGTCAGCGCGGAGTTCCAGTTGATCGCGACCTCGTTCAGCGAGTACGCGTTGATGTCGTCGAGGTAGCACTTCTGCGGCCGGCACCCGGCCAGCTGCGCACTGGCCGTCGGGTCCTGCAGTTCCACGTTGGGGCCGCCGGCCAACGAGCCGGCCGGCGGGTTCGGCCACGCGGAGTTCAGCTGGTTGGCCCAGAACCGGTGGTGCATGTTGTGGGCGGCCCGTTCGCCGTAGCCGGCGACGTAGGAGTAGTTGAACGGGTTGCGGCCGAACAGGTAGTCCAGCGACTGGTACACACCGGCGCGGTAGCGGCCCTGACCGGTGAAGTCGTAGGCCAGCGCCAGCGCGTTCGCCGAGTTGGCGACCAGCCCGTTGGATCCCCAGAAGTAGCCGCCCGACGGCGTGGTCGCGACGGGATAGCCCTGGCTGTTCGCCTGTGCCAGCAGCCGGTCCGCGTAACCGGCGAACGCCTGCCTGGTCGCGGACACGTCCGCGGCGGGCAGCCCGTTCGGGACCAGGGCGAGGGTGGCGTCACCCAGCCCGGCGGTCCATCCCCAGTCGAAGCCGCCCTGGTTGAAACCGGCGCCGCGGAACAGCGGCGAACCGGTCACGTCGGCGCGGTAGTTGCTGGCGCCGGTCGTGGCGAACAGTTCGGCCGCGGCCCAGTAGAACTCGTCGGTCACGGTGTTGTCGGCGTAGGTGCCGCCACCGTTGCCGTCGTTCGCGTCGGCCAGCCGGTTCGGGTTCGCCTTCGCCGCCGTGTACGCGCGTTGCGCCGCGGCCAGCGCGCGGTCGGCGAACGCCGCGTCGATGCCGCGCCACACCCGCGCGGCCTGGGCACCCACGGCGGCGAGGTTGAGCGTGGCGGCCGTGGACACCGCCGACAGCACCCGCCGCTGCGGGTCCTGGTCCGGACGCAGCGGCATACCGGTCCAGTTCTCGTCGTTCACCTTGTGCCGCGCCATTCCCGCGTCGGCGCGCCCGTCGGGCACCTGCATCCGGAGCAGGAACTCGACCTCCCACCGCGCCTCGTCCAGGATGTCCGGCACCCCGTTGCCGCGTTCGGGAACCGCCAGCGTGCCGTCGGCGAGCGCGGCCCGGTCCGCACCGCTCACGTGCAGCGTCCGCTCGTAGGTGTTGATCAGCTGCCACGCCGCGATACCGCCGTTCACCACGTACTTGCCGTGGTCACCCGCGTCGTACCAGCCACCACGCACGTCCTGGGTGTAGCCGCACGACACCCGGCACGGCACGGTGTTGTCACCCTGGTTGGGGGCGACGTTGACGTGTCCGGCCGGCCGCGCGTACTGGTTCCCGACGTACTGCGACAGGATCGGGGTGCCGCTGCGCTGGTGGTAGAAGAACGCCACCGCGTCGTACCGCAGCCGCCGCAGCGGCTCCGCGGAGATGTCGAACGGGTTGCTGTTCGTCCCGGCGACCGACAGCACATAGCCGGTGCCGGCCGTGTCGAACGAGGAGAAGTCGGCGATGTGCACGCTGTCGCCGGACAGCGAGTCCGCGCCGCGGACCGTGGTCTGCCCGGACGCGACCGTGGCACCGGCCGAGTTCCGCAACGTCCACGCCAGCGGCGAGGAGGACGTGCTGACGACCGTGGCCTGCTTGGGCAGCCCCGGCACGTAGGACACCTGGTTCACCTTGACCACCGGCCCCGGATCCGGAGCCGCGGTGGCCGGGCCGGCCGCGGTGACGGTGGCGCCGAACGCCACCAGCGCCACGGCGACCGTCCGCCACCAGTACCTCTCACGACGATGTGCGAGCACGAAACCTCCTCGAACAGCGGACCGAACGCGTCCACGACAGGTACGGACGCGGGAGAAGCAGGCCCGCCGACGTGCTTCGCTCAGAGCATCGTCACCGACGCACACCGCGACAGTCAACATATGTTTGTGGCGGAGATAACGGGTGGTACCCCAGTCCTGGGGCACCTTGCCACGCAGACATCTCATGTCTCGGCTGGTGGTGAGCGCTACCGGGTCAGTGGGTACGCGGCGTCGGCCAGGGCGTGGCAGACCGCGATCGCGTCGGTCGCGAGTGCCAGCGGCTCCCGGCCCAGACCGCACGCGGTGCTCACCGCCTCGGCGTGCCGGCCGGCCGCCGCCTCGAACAGCCCCAGCGCGACCCGCGAGACGTCCGGGTCGCGGTGGTCGGCCACGCCGGCGTAGAGCGGGTATCCGGCGTCGAGCCGGGTGAGGGGCTGGTAGAACCCGCGGCCGACGGGTGGGGGCTGGTCGCCGAACGCGGCCGGGAGGTGCACGGCCGGTCGCTCGCGGCCGGCGCGCCGCAGCAGGTTCGCGAGGGCGTTCAGGAACAGCACGGCGGGCATCAGGCTGTCGGGACGCACCAGGGCGAGGTGGTCGAGGTCGCCGTAACAGAGGTGCACGACGACCTCGGCGCCGGCCGGCAACCGGGTCAGCACGCCGGCCATCTGCCGCGCCAGTATCCGTGCCAGCGCCGGCCGGACCGCGCCGGGAACCGACCACAGACCGACCAGCACGGTCGGCGCCTCCACCTGGAACACCAACTCGTCACCGAAGCGGTCGTGCAACTCGGCGACCTCACCCACCAGGGCGTCCCGGAACACGCCGCTGTGCCGCAACGCCGCCGCCACGGCCCGGGCCTTCGTGAGAGGTCCGACCGAGGCCCTCGGGCTGGCCAGCGTGAACAGCGCCAGGTCCAGCGGGAAGGGCACCGACACCTGGTGGCGCAGCCGCGGCCGGCCGTAGGCCGCGCGCAGTGTGCGGAACACCGGCATCACCTCGGCGACCTGCCGGACGCGGCCGAGCGCGACGTGCTCGGGCTTGAGCGTGACGCCCCTGGCCACCCGGTGCAGCGGCACGTTCTCGTACCGGGTCGCCGTGCCGTCGACGACGACCTCGAACACGGGATCCCCGTCGACGACGCGCCGGCGGTCGATCAGCCAGGGCGCGATCCACCGCGGGTCCTCGCACGGCAGCGCCGTCAGCTCGTGCCCGCCGGCGCCGTCGAGCAACCACCGCATCGCCTGCTCCGGCTCGGCCGAGACCTCCGCCGGCACGCTGCCGACGAAGTGCAGTGCGCGACTGGGCACGTCGATCCCATCCCTCCGCGTGCTGGCACCGGTCACAGGTGATGTCGCCGGGTACCGCGCGGTCGTGACGCGCCCTCACGGGTACCTTCGGGCAGACCGGACGTCCGAGCCGGCCAGCTTCGTGGCCGTGTGGACCAGGAACTCCAGCGGGCCGCGCCGGAAGAAACGGGACCACACCAACGCGAACACCACCGCGCCCCCGATGAAACCGAGCAGGACGGGCAGCGGCGGTCCCTGTGCCGCGTCGAGTCCGAACACCCCGATCGCGATCACGTGGCCGGTGTAGGCGGTCAGCGACATCGACCCGACCGCCGCGACCGGACGCCAGAACCAGGACCGGTAACCGGACAGTTTCTCCGTCACGACCAACGCGAGGACCAGCACCGTGATCGCCACGCCGACGGAGCCGGCGATCTCGAACGGGGTGCCGCTGTGTGGCGACGAGTCCAGCAGCCACAGCGGTGACTCCAGGTCCGGCCAACCGGACTTGTCCTTGGGGTCGAGCGGGTCCGGGACCCCGACGAGGTGCGTCGCCAGGCGGGAGCCGCCGTAGCCCAGGACGGCCAGCGCCGGTCCGGTGATCGCCAGCCGGATCCGGTTCGCGGTGGCGGCGAGGTCGATCCGCCCGAGTGCCATGCCCGCGAACACGAACGGCAGCCACGTGACGGCCGGGTACGTGCCGGTGAACAGCAACCGCAGGACGCCTTCCCCGCCGATCGCCTCGACGGGGTCGTGCGCGGTGATCAGGTCACCCCAGCCGCTCCGGTCGAGCGCTCCGCGCACCACGAGGGACAGCACCGGTCCCGCGATGGCGGTGACCGCCGCCAGCACGGCCAGCGCCGGTGCCCGCAGGCGCGTGCACGGCAGCGCCAGCAGGAAGTACACGCCGTAGTAGGCGAGGATCACCGCGACCGAGGTGCCGGTCATGGTCAGCGCGGTCCCGAACAGCAGCAGGATCACGCCGCGGATCGCGATCCTGCCCGCGGCCCGCCGCCAGGGCCCACCGGTCAGTGGCTCCCGGCGGCCGGACATGATCGCCAGCGACAGACCCGCGAGCGTGGCGAACAGCACGGACGACCGGCCCTGCACGACCTCCATCAACGCGCCGGTGACGCCACCGACGGACGGATCGGGACCGACGTGCGCGCCGAACATGCCGAATACCGCGAGACCGCGCGCCAGGTCGACGCCGGCCAGCCGCGCGACCCGCGGTTCTGTTGTGAGTTCGGTGACCGTCATGCGTGCCAGCGTCGTGAACGGCGGCCCTCGTCCACATCGGTCACCGAGCGGTACGCACCCCGCCGACCGGCTGGTGACGTCCAGCCGGTCGGCGGACCGCGGGGCGCCGAGCCCCGGATGGCACGCCGGCGCCGTTCCCGGCGAGACTGGGCACATGGTTCGAGTGATCGTCGTCGACGACGAGGAGCTGGTGCGCTCCGGGTTCCGCCTCATCCTGCAGGCCGCCGGGGACATCGAGGTCGTGGCGACCGTCACCGGCGCGGAGGCGGTCAAGGAGGCCGGGCTGCACCGCCCGGACGTCGTGCTGCTGGACATCCGGATGCCCGACGTCGACGGCCTCACGGTCCTGCGGCAGCTGCACGGCCTGCCGAACCCGCCCGTCGTGGCGATGCTGACGACGTTCGACGCCGACGAGTACATCGCGACGGCGCTGCGCTCGGGGGCGGCCGGGTTCATCCTCAAGGACACCGCGCCCGACCAGCTCGCCCAGCTCGTCCGCACCCTCGCCGCCGGCGGGGTGGTGCTCTCGCCGAAGGTCACCCGCACGGTGGTGGACGGCTACCTCGGTTCCGGCGCGGGATCCCCCGCCGCGTCCCAGGTGGACCAGCTGTCGGAGCGGGAGCGCGAGGTGCTCGTCCTCGTCGCACATGGACTGTCCAATGGGGACATCGCGCGCCGGATCCACGTCAGCGTCGGCACGGTCAAGGACCACGTGTCGGCCATTCTCACCAAGCTGCGGGTGGGCAGCCGCGTGCAGGCCGCGCTCGTGGCGCAACGCGCGGGCCTGCTCGGCAACGGCGACCCGTCGTGAACCGGGTGCGGTTGCTGCTCGCCGACGCCGGGCTGCTCACGATCGCCGCGGTCGAGGCCGTGGTGGACGAGCCCATCGAGCCGCTGACCATCGGCGTCGCCGCCCTGGCCGTCGGCGCGCTGGTGTTCCGGCGCCGCTGGCCCGTCCCGGTGTTCGTGGTCACCCTGCCTGGGATCGCCATCGTGGGGTCGGTGTTCGCGACGCTCATCGCGCTCTACGCCGTCGCGGTGCGGTACTCGAACCGGTACCTGCTCGCTGCCTGCGGGGTACTCGCCGCGGTGGGGTACTTGTTCCCCGGCCTGGACTTCGAGTTCCTGGACCTCGACCTGGTGTTCGTCATCTACGCGGTGATGACCGCAGCGGCACCGATCTTCTTCGGCGGGTTGGTGCGCGCCCGGCGCGAGCTCGCGCTGCGGCTGGAGGACATCCGGCAGGCCCGCGAGCTCGAGCGGGAGCTGGACGCGCAGGCCATCCTGGCGAAGGAACGCAACCAGCTGGCGCGCGAGATGCATGACGTCGTGTCGCACCAGGTCAGCCTGATCGCCGTCCAGGCGGGGGCCATCGGCGTCTCGACCACCGACCCGGCCGCGAAGGCCGCGGTGGAGAACGTCCGCAAACTGTCCGTGGACACCCTGGACGAACTGCGGCACATGGTGAACCTTCTTCGCGCGGCCGGTAGCTCCGCCACCGAGCTGACACCACAGCCGACCCTGTCCGACCTCGACCGCCTGGTCTCCGGCAGCGGCATCGAGACCCACCTGACCGGCGCCGCGCCCGAGGGCATCGACACCGCCGTCCAGCGCACGATCTACCGCACCATCCAGGAGGCGCTCACCAACATCCGCAAACACGCCCCCGGCAGCACGGCCACGGTCGACATCGCCCACGACGACACGGATCTCACGGTGACGGTCACCAACACCCCGCCCACGCGACCGGTCCTGTCGCTGCCCAGCGCCTGGCACGGACTCGTCGGCCTCCAGGAAAGAGCCGCACTGCTGGGCGGAAACGTCAACGCGACCCCCACCCTCGACGGCGGATTCCAGCTCCGGCTGCGCCTACCCCTCACCCGCCAACGCGGCTGAAGTGGTTGACGTGGTTGAAGAACCCGCGGCGCACGAGACCACCCATGCCTCACGACGAAGCGGCCGCAACCACCCCGACGGCCCATCCCAACTCCAACCGCGCCCACCCCTCACCCACCCGACGCGGCTGAAGTGCTTGAAGGGCAACGGTGTCGACCCAAGCATTGCGCGAGACCCACCCCGTACCTCACGCCGTCCCTCACGACGGGGCGGTCGCGATCGCCCTGAGTTGGTGTAGGCGGAGGCCGAGTTGGAGTTCCAGGTCGTTGTCGTGGCGCCAGTCGAGGCCGAGGACGTTGCTGGCCCGGTCCAGTCGCTTCAGGAGCGTGTTGACGTGCACGTGCAACGCGCGGGCGGTCGCCGCGATGGTGGCGCGGTTCGCGTAGTACGCGCCGAGGGTCTCGACGAGGTTGGTCCCCCGGCGCTGGTCGTAGTCGAGGAGCGGGCCGATGGCGCCGGCGATGAAACGGTCCAGCTCGCGGGCCCGGTCGGTGTCGAAAACCAGGGCGTAGAGGGCGTATTCGCCCGTCGTGGCGCCCAGGTCGGTGTGTCCGATCGCGCGCATCACCGCGCCGCAGCGGCTGGCCAGTGAGTAGGCGCGTGCCCAGTCGTGGTTGACCGCCCGTTCGCCGACGACGACCAGGGGCCCGCCCAGCGTGCGACGCAGGCGCCGGTGGACCTCCTCGACGGTCTGGTCGTCGTCGGTGCTGTGCAGGATCATCGTGGCCCTGCCCAGGTGTTCGCCGGCCAGTCCGGCGCGGTCGCGGGCGATGTCGTGCAGGTGGCGGGCGAGATCGGTGGACGACAGGGTGAGCGAGTCCGCGACGAGGACCAGGTTCAGTCGGTCGGCGTCGATGTTGCGGGCCCGGGTGCGGGCGCGCTGGGCGGGGCTGATCCCGGGGCTGCCGACCATGAGCTCGGTCAGCAGCTCCCCGCTCAGCCGCTCGCTCGCCTCGGCGACGGCCCGCTCCTTGAGGATGAGCAGCCCCAGGATGTGGGTGGCCCGCTCGAGGGTACGCAGGTCCATGTCGTCCGGGGCGCCGACCGCGCTCCACGCCAGTGCCCCGAGGTAGCTGTCGCCTGCCTGGATCGACGCCACGCTGTGGGCGACGCCGGCGGAGTCGACCGTGGTCGTGCGGCGGCCCGCGCGGTGCGTGTCGGCCAGGTCGACCGCCGACGGCGTCCGGCACGGGCTCGACGCCGAGTCCCGGCGAACGAGAACGGCACCGGTCCGGTCGAGGAGGGTGACGCTTCCGCCCAGCTGGTCGGCGAGCAGCTGCACGACCTCGCCCGGCGTCCCGCCGCCCAGCACGACACCGGTCAGCGCCTCGTGGATCGCCTGCGCCCGCTGCACGACGGCCATGTGTTCCTCGATCTTCCGGTACGCGACCTGCAACTCCCGCAGGGCGGTCCGGCGCGCCTCGTACAGACGGGCGTTCTCGAGGGCGACCGCGGCGTGGTCGGCGAACGCGCTCAGCAACGCGATCTCGTCGGCCTGGAAGGACCGCTCGGCGCGGTCCGCGGCGAACAACGCGCCCACCGCCTCTCCCCGGATGACCAGTGGCACACCGAGAAGCGCGACGAGTGCCTCGGTCTCGGCCAGGCGGTCGAAGTCCGGATCGTGGTCGATGAGGGTCGAGGCGGTGTAGTCACGCACCCAGTGCGGGCTCCGGGAGGCCAGCACCTTGCCACCGAGCCCCACATCCGCCGGGATGGACGCCGCCAGGAAGGACGCGGAGATCGTGCCCTCCGACGCCCGGGCCGACAGTCTCCCGTCCGCGACCAGCGAGAGGTAGGTGAAGTCCGTGCCGATCAGCTCGTGGGCGTGGTGGACGATCGACTGCAGCACGTCGTCGAGCTCGCCCAGCGCGGTGAGCGACTTCGCGGTCGCGTACAACGACGCCAGTTCACGCTGCCGCCGCACGAGCGCGTGCGACTCCGCCTCGCCGATGGGGTCGCTGGCCACGGCGCCATCCCCTCTGCCTCAGGGTGGAGGAAAGATCCACCGAATCACCGCGAGGCGTGTGTGATCCAGACCTCAGCCACAGCGTAACGCCGCCCTAACATCACGGTCATCACCTGCCCGTCCTACCGACGAAGGCGGCATGTATGGCCATCCCGCTCGCCCAACCCGGAGAACAGTCCGGTCACCCCGACACGGCGTCCACGACCCGGCGCCGCGCCTTCCGCAAGCTGCTGGCCGTGGGGCTCGTCGGGAGCTCGATCGAGTGGTACGACTTCTTCCTCTACGGCACCGCGGCCGCGCTGGTGTTCCCCACGGTGTTCTTCCCGCATTCCTCGGCGCTGACGGGCACCCTCCTCGCCTTCAGCACGTTCTGGGCGGGCTTCGTGGCGCGGCCGATCGGCGGGGTGCTCGCCGGGCACCTCGGTGACAAGTACGGGCGCAAGCCGGTCGTCGTCACCTGCCTGGCGCTCATGGGGGCCGCGACCTTCCTGATCGGCTGCCTCCCCAGCGCGGCGGCCGTCGGCGCGCTGGCCCCGGTGCTGCTGGTCGCGCTGCGGTTCGTCCAGGGCCTCGCCGCCGGTGGCCAGTGGGGCGGCATCATGCTCCTGCTCACCGAGTCCGCCGGTCCCAAGCGGCGCGGCTTCGCCGGGACCTTCGGGCAGACCAGCGTCCCCGTCGCCGTGATCATGTCGAACCTGATCTTCGTGGCGGCCAGCGGCCTCATGCCGGACGACGCCTTCCTCAGCTGGGGCTGGCGGATCCCCTTCCTGATCAGCGTGGTGATGCTGCCGGTGGTGCTCTACATCCAGGCCAGGGTGGAGGACACGCCGGAGTTCCGCGAGCTGCGGCGGGAGGTGTCGGCGAGCGCGGTGGTCCGGGCTCCGCTGGCGAAGGTCGTGCGCGACAGGTGGCGCACCATCCTGCTCGGCTGCGGGATGCTCTCGGCCACCAACAGCCTGTTCTACGTCAGCATCTCCGGGCTCCTGAGCTATGGCACCAACTCCCTCGGGCTCGACCGCGACCCGCTGCTCGCGGTCGTGCTGATCAGTTCCGTGGCGATGCTCGTGGTCATCCCGTGGTCCGGCCACCTCTCGGACAAGGTGGGTCGCCGGCCGCTGATCCTCGTCGGCGGTCTGGGCGTCGCCGCCTGGGCGTTCCCGTACTTCGGGCTCGTCGACACGGCGTCGCTGCCGCTGATCCTCGTCGCCGTGCTGGTGGGTTTCGTGTTCCAGACCCTCACCTACGGCCCGATCGCGAGCTTCCTCGGTGAGCTCTTCGCGCCCAACGTCCGCTACTCGGGTGCGTCGCTGTCCTACCAGCTCTCCGCGATCATCGTCAGCGGTGGCACGCCGTTCCTCATGACCGCGCTCATCGCGCGGACCGGGAGCACGATGCCGGTCGCCGCCTACATCATGCTCATGGGGCTGATCACCTTCGGCTGCGCGTGGTTCCTGCCCGAGACGAACCCCGCCGAGGTCCGCGACGATCCGCACGCCGTCCCGGGCAGGCTCGCGTGAGCGCCCGTCGGCTCGCCGCGCTGACGGCCACGGTTCTGTTGGCGGGCACGGTCTTCGGCGCCGGACCCGCGACCGCGACGACGGTGCCGGACTGCACCGGGCTGGCTCAGCTGAGGATCCCGGCGTCGGTCATGAGCCTGCCGACGACCGGCGGTCGCGTGACGTCGGCCTCGGTCATGACGAGCGTCATCAGCGGCGAGACGATCACCTACTGCCAGGTCGACGCCGACATCTCCCCCGTCGACCCGGCCGCGCCCGCCATCAAGCTGCGCGTCGCCCTGCCGCACGGCTGGAACCGCAGGGCGATGATGTTCGGCGGTGGCGGCTACAACGGCACCATCCCCAACCTGGCAGCGAACGTGCCGTTCGGCCCCGCGGACCGGCCGGTGCCGTTGGCCCGGCGATACGCGACCTTCGCCAGCGACTCCGGCCACCAGGCGAGCACGACGGCGCCGCCGTCGCTGGACGGGTCGTTCGGCGTGAACGACGAGGCCGTGCGCAACTTCTCCGCCGGTGACGCGCTCAGGAAGACCCGCGACGCGAGCCTGTTCCTCATCCGGCACGCCTACGGGTCAAACCCCGCCGACGTCTTCTTCGCGGGCGGCTCGACGGGCGGCCGGGAAGCCCTCGTCGTCGCGCAGCGGTGGCCGACGGCGTTCGACGGCGTGATCTCCGCCTACCCCGCCTGGAACAACCTCGCCGAGGGCCTGGACCTGGGGTACCTGACGCAGGTCCTGTCCCGTCCCGGCGCGTTCCCCGGACCCGACAAGCAAACCCTCCTCTACACCAGCGTCGTCACCGCGTGCGACGGTCTGGACGGAGTCCGGGACGACGTCGTCTCGAACGAGCGTGGCTGTCACTTCGACCCGCGCACGCTGCGCTGCCCGGGCGGCGCCGACGGCGGTCCGGCCTGCCTGTCGGATCCGCAGCTCGGGGCCGTGATCGCCATGTCGTCCCCGTTCCGGTGGCCGTACCGGGTCGCCAGCGGCGAGACCCAGTACCCGGGCTTCCCGTTCCTGTCGGGAGCGGACATGCGGACCCCGTTCCTCGGGTTCGGCACCACCGCACCGGCCAACCCCATGCCGGTGACGAGCGGCTACGGGATGCAGTACTGGGACCAGTGGGTCAGGTACTTCCTGACCCGCGACCCCGGCTTCAACTCTCTCGACGTGGATCCCCGGCATCCGGGGAAGTGGCTCCCCCGGATCAGCTACCTCTCCACGATCATGGATCGCAACAACGCGGATCTGCGCCCGTTCGCCCGTGCCGGCGGCAAGCTGATCCTCATCCACGGCGCCGCGGACGAGCTGGTCTCGCACCGCTCGACGAACGACTACTACCAGCGCGTGCGCGACGTCGCGGGCCCGTCGGCGACCCGCGCGTTCCTGCGGTACTACCTCGTGCCCGGGGCGAACCACGCGAACTTCGGCACGCCGGCGTTCGCCGCCGGCTGGGACTCGCTCTCCGCGCTCGAACACTGGGTCGACAGTGGACAGTCGCCCCGGAACCCCGTGGTGGCCGACGTGAACCACAACCGCACCCGGCCACTGTGTGAACACCCGGCCTGGCCCCGGTACCGCGCCGGCGATCCGGCCGACGCCTCGAGCTTCGTCTGCACGCGCTGACATCGGGAAGAGAGGAACAGGTCGGGTGCTCGGCTTGATGCAGGACCGTCCGCTGTCCCTGCCGCACGTCTTCCGGCGGGTCGAACGCTACTTCGGGCACAAGACCGTGGTGTCCGGCCGCGTCGGCGGGGAGACGACCATGACGTGGGCCGACGTGTGCGCGCGGGTGCGACGCCTGGCCGCCGCCCTCGACGAGCTCGGCGTGCCGGGCGATGCCCGGGTCGGCACGTTCGCGTGGAACAGCCACCGGCACGCCGAGCTGTACCTGGCGGTGCCCTGCACCGGGCGGGTGCTGCACACCGTCAACCACCGGCTCTTCGGCGAGCAGATCACCTACATCGTCAACGACGCCGCCGACGACGTGCTGTTCGTCGACCGCTCGATCCTGCCCACCATCTGGCCCCTGGTGGACAGCTTCACCACCGTGCGCGTGGTGGTGGTCATGGACGACGGCGGCGACGCCGAGCTCCCCGACGACCCCCGCGTCGTCGACTACGAGGACCTCCTCGCCCGGGCCGGGGACACCGGGCGGGAGTTCACCGTCGCCGACGAGAACACCGCCGCCGCGCTGTGCTACACCTCCGGCACCACCGGCAATCCCAAAGGGGTGCTCTACAGCCACCGGTCCGTGGTGCTGCATGCCAGCCTGCTGCTGATGGTCGACACCTTCGGCCTCAACGAACGCGACGTGGTCATGCCGATCGTGCCGATGTTCCACGTCAACGCCTGGGGCCTGCCCTACGGCGCCATGCTCTGCGGGGCCGGGCTCGTGCTCCCCGGACCGGCGATGACCCCACCGGAGCTGGCGGGGATGCTGGCCCGCCACCGGGTGACCTTCGGGGCCGCGGTCGCCACCGTCTGGCGCGGCCTGCTGCCCCTGCTCGACCGGCACGACCTGTCCGCCGTGCGCCAGATCGTGAGCGGCGGCGGAGCCGTCGACGAGGGGCTCACCCGCGCCTACCAGGACGCGATCGGGGTGCCGCTGACGAACGCGTGGGGCATGACCGAGACCAGCCCGGTGGTCACCACGTCCCGCGTCGGCACCGCACACGACGGGTATACGCGCGACCAGCGGCGCGCACTGCTGGGCACGCCCGGACCGGCCATCCCGCTCACCGAGATCCGCATCGTCGGCGACGACGGGCGCGAGGCCCCCTGGGACGGCCGCACGCCCGGTGAGCTGCAGGTCAGCGGGCCCACGATCGCCGCACGCTACTTCGGTTCGCGAGCCGCGGACGCGTGCACCGACGACGGGTGGCTGCGCACCGGCGACGTGGCCACTGTGGACAGTCACGGCTACGTGCGGATCGTCGACCGCACCAAGGACCTCGTGAAGTCGGGCGGTGAGTGGATCTCCTCGGTCGAGCTGGAGAACGCGATCATGGACCACCCGGACGTCGCCGAGGCCGCCGTCATCGGCGTCGCCGACCCCAAGTGGGGCGAACGACCGGTGGCCTACGTCGTCGCCCGGCCCGGGGCCACCCCGACCGCCGAGACCGTGCGCGACCACCTCCGCACCCGCGTGGCCTCCTGGTGGCTACCCGACCAGGTGTTCTTCCTCGACGCGATACCCCAGACGGCCACCGGGAAGTTCTCCAAGCAACGGCTCCGGTCCCGCTACGTCGCCGGCAACCGGCCGGAGTCCGCCTGAGCACGCGGAAGGCGCTCGGCTCAGTGGGCATGCACCGCGAGGTCGTAGAGGGAGTACCCGTAACTCGTCCCCCGCCGCACGCCGACCATGCGGACGTAGCGCGCGTCGGTGGCCTGGAAGGTGATGTTGTCGATCCCCCCGTTGCCGGTGCTGGTGGCGTAGACCTGTTGCCACGCGCGGCCGTCGGTCGAGGTCTCGATCCGGTAGGACGTGCCGAAGGCGGCCTCCCAGTCCAGCCGGACCCGGGCGACCCGTCGCGTGGCGCCGAGGTCGACGGTGATCGACTGGTCGTCGACCCATTCGCTGGCCCAGCGAGTCGTCGGGTCGGTGTCCACCGCGTGGGCGGCGGGGTGGCCCGACTGCGAGCCGGTCGCGGTGGCGGTCCTGCCCGCGGCGAGGTTGGTGATGTCATCGCCCCGGCGGGCGGGGAACTCCACCACCTGCTGGTAGGTCGGGCGGTTCTGCCAGGAGATCTTGTCGTGGCCGATGCCGCCGATCTTCTGCTGCACGATCGAGTCGGCACACCACTGGTCGCCGGCGTCGCAGTTGCCCTCGTCGCCGGGGTAGGTCACGGTCCGCGGTTCGGCCGCCGCGGCGAGCAGCGTGTCGGACAGCACCTTCCGGCAGGCGCTCAGGTCACCGCACAGCGGGGTGGTCGTCTTGCCGGCCGGGGTCCCGCCGAGCACCGCGCGGAGATCCTGTGACACCTGGCCGAACCAGCCGTACTGGAACGCCGAGCCGCTGTGCGGGTGGCCGGTGTTCAGGCCGGGTTCGCCCAGCTGCCAACCGGACGGCGACTCGTTGATCCGCATGACGCCGGTCAGCGCGCGGTAGGCGTCGGCGCCGACCCTCGGCTCGTAGATCCCCCTGACCAGCCGGGGCCACCACGCGTCGAGCAGGGCGATCGCGTCGGCGTGGGCGTAGGTGTGGCTGCCCGGGCCGGTCTCGATGCGCCTGCCGCCGTCGGCCAGCCAGGCACGCAGCGCCGCCGCCTGCGTGGCGGTGGCGGGGTCGCCGTCGAGCACGCGCAGCAGGTCCGGCAGGATGCGCTCGGCACGCAGGTCGGTGAGCGCGGCGTCGGCCATCGCCTGGACGAGGGTGACCCGGGTGACCTTGCCACCGCCCGCGATCAGGGCACGCACCCGCCGGTCGAGCAGGTCGCCGCGCTGCACGGACGACTTCTCCGGGCTGCCGCTCATGCCCGGCGCCTGCTTGTTGTTCCAGCTGATGTAGTAGTCCTGGTTCACCGAGTTCGGGTGCTGCGCGAACGGGGTGTAGGCCGCCGTGTTGCCGTTCGGGTTCCAGTCCTGCCACTCGTTCGCCGCGCCGGACCACGCGGGCAGCGCCGGGTCCATGGTGGACCTGCGGACCGGGTTGTCGCCGGAGTTGACGTACGCGGTGTCCCGCGCGTCGGCGTAGAACCAGTTGAACGTGTAGTTGACGTCCATCGCCGCCTGCTGGAAGTCCTGCGCGGACCGGATCGCGTCGGGGTCGTTGAACTTCTGGAACCCGATGATCGAGTCGGCCTCGTGCAGGAACGTCGAGCGCACCGTCGTGTAGGCGACCGGTTTGCCGCCGACCGTGGCCCGGTGCGTGACCGGGCCGTACCTGGTCCGGTAGGAGCGGAGCGTGTACGAGCCGGCCGCGGTGTCGTCGGCCAGCGTCGGCGACCACGCGTTCTTCCGTTCCACGACGTCGAACGGCACGCACTGGTCGCGGAAGCGGTAGTACGCGGAGTCCTTCGCCGGTGTGCCGCCACTCGGGTCGCACAGCTCGACGGCGTAGGTGTCGATGATGTCCTGCCCGGCGGTGGTGGCGCTCCACGAGTAGTCCTGGCCGCGGCCGAGCAGGGTGTAGAAGCTGAGCCCGGCGAACGACGCGCCCTTCGAGGAGATGCCCGGCCCCTGCAGCTCCTGCAACGTCAGCAGCTGCGGCGCGAAGTACCCGGTCTGCGGGCCGAACACGGCGACCGGGTGACCGGACTCGGTGTGCGCACCGGACACCACCAGGGCGTTGGACATCCCGCGGGCCTGGAACATCCCGGCGGGCAACCCGCCGTCGAGCATGCCCCGCAGCCCCTCGGTCGCCGGCGTCGCGGCGACCGTCGCGGTCCGCTGCTCCTGGCCGGCGACCGCGGACCCGGTCTGGTCGAACACCAGCTGCTGCGTGGTCACCGATCCCTTGTCCGGCAGGGCGAGCCCCTGCGGGTCCGCCGGCGAGCCGGCATAGGGGAACGAGTGCCCGTCATGGATGGTGCTGACCGCCTCGGGGTCGTTCTGCGACTGGAACTCCCGCCAGCGCCGCTCGCCCTCGGCGACGCCGTACCGTTCCTGCAGCGCCAGCTTCGCGACGGCCTGCTGTACCTCGTTGCCGCCGCCACCGCCGAACTGCGCGCCGACCAGCGAGGCCAGCACGACGATGTCGTTCAGCGTGAAGGGCTCGATGGTGCCGGCGTTGGTGATCGCGTCGATCTTGCCGGTGGCCACGTACTCGCCGGGGAAGTACCGGCCGTCGTGGGCCTGCCGCGCGTAGGCGTTGATACCGTCCACATAGGCCTGTGCGTCGGCGTAGGCCTGCTCACCCCGCGTCCCCTGCCGGCGCACGTTGTCGATCTGCGCCGACAGTTCCGCCTCGGTGTAGGGCGAGGCGGCGAAGAAGCCCTGCTCCAGCTCACGGTTGCCCTCGGCGCCGCCCGCGAACGGTGTCACCTGGCCCCGGCCGGCGTGGCGCATCACGTCCATCAGGAACAGCTTGTTCTCCGCCGTGGCGTACCCGGCGCCGAACATGGTGCCCGCCCGGGTCGTGCCGTAGACGTGTGGCACGCCCGCTTTCTTGTCCCGCACCACGGTGACGTCCGCGCGTGGCTGGTAGGTCCGCTCGATGTCGTCGGCGGCGACCCCGAAGGAGTTGTCGTTGAAGAACTGCGTGATGGTGTCCGTGGTCAGGGTCCGGTACCCGCCGGCCAGGTTCGCGTACATCCCGAGCTGGTCGGCGGAGTGGGCCGGCCTGGCCCCGGTGACCGTGTGCGCCAGGAGGTCGGCGAAGGTGGCGTTGCCGTTCTGCCCCGGCGGCAGGATGTCCGCGCACTGCCCGAGGCAGTAGTCCACCGTTGCCGCCGTCCGCACCGTCAGCGGCTCGGCCGACGCGGGCACCGTCACCACCGCGGCCACCGCCGCCCCCACGCTGAGCGCGCCGAAGGCACGTTTCGTCCACGAACGACCAGACATCGTTGTCCTCTCGTAGCACGACGAGCAGATCGTGACTTGAACGGTCGTCCAAGTCAAGGGCAGGATGGCGCAATGGCACGGGTACCGGTCGTACAGCGCAGGTGGCAGCTCATCGAGGCGACCATCGCGCTGCTCGCCCGCGAGGGCGTCGGCGCCGCGTCGATCCGCCGGATCAGCGAGGAGGCGGACGTCCCGCTGGGGCTCGTGCACTACTGCTTCAGCTCGAAACAGGAGCTGCTCGCCGAGACCATCCGGCAGCTGAACACGGAGAACACGGCGGCGGCCCGGGCGGCGCTCACCGTCCCGGCGGGCGCCGGGACGGACCTCGCGAGCATGCTCACCGCGGCGTTCCGGGCGTACTGGGCGCTGGTCGAGCGGGCCCCG
>Ga0081539_10001926_pt1 | contig 32014 bp, 26 predicted proteins | sample TabmetS4T2R2_FD_71023 | JGI IMG/M metagenome (GOLD analysis project Ga0081539, IMG submission 71023) | Tabebuia heterophylla rhizosphere microbial communities from the University of Puerto Rico - S4T2R2 | ecosystem: Host-associated > Plants > Roots > Rhizosphere ... | reverse complement strand
GCAACTATAGGCGTTGTTCATTCCGTCGCCTCGGCCAATTCCTGCTGAATCGGTCTGTAAAAGACCGCCCGGATACGGCTCTCAGGCTCAAATGGAAATTCAGGCATGACGATCACAGCAGCATGGTACGGCAGGTTGTACTCGTAAGTGACGATGGTGGCGGCGCCACTCCCGCTGGAGACCAAGGCGTAACCCAAGCCTCGTTCAGGATTGATCGGCACCTTTACGACTCGCGAAGGATCTCCGGCCTTATCAATAACCTCCTGAAGGGTCGTCTCATGAGTAATAAAGCGGAATTCAGTCGGGAGGTGGTCTAGCTGGAGCTCGCGCTTCTCGAAGGTTTGAGCCAACTCTTCGGCGACAACATGTGCCACCGGGGTAGTGCGGATGAGTAATTTTGAAATCAGACCCAGCACAAACATGATCCCGAAGAACCAAAGAAAGCGACGGACTCCAGGCGGCATGGTTGGTTCCGCGTACGATGGATTGCCGGTGTAGATGTGCCACGCTCGAACCTTGCCGTCCTGAAACCAGATTCGAACACCGACATAACCTTCTTTTGCAACCGTCAAGTTCCCGAGTGGTGCCAGGTATGTGAAGGTGCAATCGAGACACGGGCCGGCTCGATGATTGTTAGGCTCGCCGAATAATGCTACCACCTGATCTGCTGTCAGCCCCGGTCGTAGCCTTGATTTCACGTCGTCTTCGCGCGGAAAGGCGTAGGCGAGGAAAGCAACGAACAAGAGTAGCTTCGGATGAAACATCTGTTTGGTACTACGTAACAAGCCTGTCCGTTTGCAACATTATTTGGACCTTCAAGTACTAAGGCGGGGTGGCGCGAGCGCACTTTTCCCTCACAGTTCCTTACATTGATTCTAAGTTGATTTCAGGTTGCGCGACCCTCGCTTTCTGTCACGGTCGCGAACGTGAAGGAAATGGCAGAGCCCGAGATCGCTGAGGCGGCGAGCAATGTGCCCGACCCGCGGGCGCCAATCCCGCGGCAGATCCGTTACATTATCGGCAACGAAGGATGCGAGCGGTTCAGCTTTTATGGGATGCGGAATATTCTCACCGTGTTCCTTGTCTCCTCGCTCCTCCTCTATCTTCCCGAGTCGGAACGCGCCAGAGGCGCAAAGGATGTTTTCCATACCTTTGTCATTGGGGTTTATTTTTTTCCGTTGTTAGGCGGCTGGCTGGCGGACCGCTTCTTTGGGAAATATCAGACCATCTTCTGGCTCAGCCTGGTCTATTGCGTCGGGCAAGCGTGCCTGGCCTTGTGTGTCAGTAATCGCACCGGGTTCTACATCGGACTCGCGCTGATTGCGCTTGGCTCGGGCGGAATCAAGCCGTGTGTGGCCGCTTTTGTCGGCGATCAGTTTGATCAGACAAACAAACATCGGGCCAAGGTGGTATTCGATGCCTTCTATTGGATCATCAATTTCGGGTCCTTCTTTGCTTCGCTCTTGATGCCGATGTTTCTGCGCTATCTCGGGCCGGGGATCGCCTTTGGTGTGCCAGGCGTGCTCATGTTTATCTCGACCGGCGTCCTGTGGGCTGGTCGAAAAAAATACGTGATGGTGCCGCCAGCCCCGCCAAATCCACATTCGTTTCTGCGCGTCTCACGCGATGCGCTCGCATCCGGTGTGCGCGGCCAGGTGCTCGGCGCGCTTGCCATTGCTCTTACGGTCGGGTCTTTCCTTCTCACGCCGAGCTTCGGCTTTGTCATCGCCGCCTGTCTTGCCCTGGTCGCGCTGATTACTTTCGGCGGGCTCGGTGTCTGGCTCCAGCTGGAAGCGGTGCGCGACAAACATCCGTCGGAGGCCATCGCCGGGGTGCGCTCGGTGTTACGGGTGCTGGTCCTCTTTGCGCTGGTCACACCTTTCTGGTCGTTGTTCGATCAGAAAGCATCGACCTGGGTCTTGCAAGCCAACGCGATGTCGAAACCGAACTGGTTTCAGCCGGCACAAATGCAGGCGCTCAATCCCGCGCTCGTGATGCTGCTTATTCCTTTCAATAACCTCCTGCTCTATCCCGCACTCGGACAGCTCGGATTTGAAATGACCGCGCTCCGCAAAATGACCGCAGGCATCGCTTTCGCCGGGCTCGCCTGGATCGTGGTCGGTGGGATGCAGTTAGTCCTCGACCGCGGTAACGTCTTCACCATCACCTGGCAGGTGTTGCCTTACATCCTGCTTACCTTTGGCGAGGTGCTGGTCGCGACGACCGGACTCGAATTCGCCTACAGCCAGGCGCCGCTCTCGATGAAAGGAGCGATCATGGCCTTCTGGAATTTGTCGGTTACGATCGGCAATCTTTGGGTGCTGGTGGCAAACGCTGGCGTGCAAAACAACGCCGTAACCAACTTCATCACCTCGACAGGCTTCGGCGTGACCGCATTTCAGATGTTCTTCTTCGCCGTCTTCGCTTTTGTGGCTGCACTGGTCTTTGGCCTGGTCGCTCGGAGCTATCCGGTGGTGGATCATTACCGGCGGGAGTAAGGCAAAAAGACGGCAGAAGGTGGAAGGCGAGCCCGCCTGACAGTGGTGGTAGCGGCGGTTGTCCTTTGGAGTGGCTTCTTCTTCGTCCCGGTCGAACCGCCATTTTCCTTAAACATAACAGCTTTTATGTTTATCACGAGCATCGCTGGCGTTCTAGAACGGGTCCTGGTCCGTAGCCTTTATCAGGCTGGGGCAATTTATCTAAAGAGGCCTATTATGACTAGCAGTAAAGTTTGCTTGATTCGCGTGCAGATTCAGACTGCAACCCGAATTGTAGTGGCGGCCATGCTCTGTTCGGGATGGCTTTCGGCCCATGCCCAATGGGGCGCGGATGATTTTAATCCGGGAGCCAACGACACCGTCCGGGCAATCGTCGTCCAAGACGATGGGTTGCGCGTAAATTGTCCGGTGCCCCCGCCACCGAGCATTGTGAAATCGCCGCCGACTATGACCCACCGACGACAATTTTGTCATCGGATTGCAGAGCGAGCGTAAGGTTTCACTAAGCTGGGCGGCGGAGTAGGAACAATCATTCGCAATTTTATCGGGCGACTAAATAGCGATGGAACTCTTGATATGAGTTACAATCCGGGTGCGGACACCATTGTCACCTCGCTAGCGGTCCAAGCCGATGGCAAGGTTGTAGTCGGCGGCCAGTTCCAAGGTCTAGGCGGTGGCACTGGTACTACAACGCGCGAGTTTATCGGGCGCATTAATACCGACGGAACAGTCGACCCCGGCTTTGACCCGGGCGCGGAGAATTTCGTCCAAGTCGTCTCCGTCCAGCCAGACGGCAAGATATTAGCCGCTGGATGGTTCGAAGGCCTCGGCGGTGGGACCGGAGTTACCATCCGAGAGTATATTGGTCGGATCAACGCCAATGGCACCGTGGACACGACTTTCAATCCCGGGGCGGATTTTGTCGTTTACACTTTGGCCACGCAACCTTATGGCAAGATCTTGTTTGGTGGAGACTTTACTACCCTCGGCGGCGGCGGGATGGGAACCGCCAGCCGCAGCCACATCGGACGAGTGGGCGAAGATGTGCTCGCGGCTGGCTCTGGGTTACTCAACATCTCTACGCGCCTCGCTGTCGGCACGGGTGATAACGTCCTCATCGGCGGTTTTATTATTACCGGGAGCGACCCAAAGACTATCCTGCTCCGAGGGATCGGACCGTCGTTAGGCGTTGCCGGCGTCGTCGGCGCACTCGACGATACTACCCTTGAGCTACATTTTCCCGATGGCACGGTTGTGAGTAACGACGACTGGCGCGACAGTCAGGAACAGGAAATCATCGATACAACTATCCCGCCAACCGACGATGCCGAGTCAGCCATTCTCGCGACACTGGATCCCGGCGCCTACACAGTTATCCTCCAGGGCAAGAATTCTACGACCGGTATCGGCTTGGTCGAGGCCTATGCTCTAGATCCGGTATCGGACTCAACCCTGGCCAACATCAGTACACGCGGGTTTGTTCAGACCGGCGACAATGTTATGATCGGCGGCTTTATCATCGGCGATGGCAGCGATAGCACCGTCGTTGTGCGCGGGATTGGACCATCATTGGCCGGCCTGGGAGTGGCTGGCGCAATGGAAGATCCGATGCTGGAGCTCCACGACGCAAATGGTGACGTCATCGAATCGAACGACGATTGGGGTGACAGCCCGGATAAACGAGAGATCATCGATGCCGGTTTGGATCCGAGCGAGGAGAAAGAATCCGCCCTCCTGGTGACTCTCGCGTCAGGATCCTATACCGGAATCGTGCGTGGTGTGAACAGCACGACAGGTGTAGGGTTAGTGGAAGTGTATCATCTCAAGTAATAACAACTGCCGGTGGACTTTCTTAGGCCTCCCTATTTGCGCTTGAGCCGCTACCGATAAACTGCCGGAGGTAGTCTTCGAGCGGCTTTGAGGTGGCGGAATTCTCTTGGTGGTCGCGAACGCTGGTGTGCAAATGCCGCGATGACCAGCTTCATCGCCGCAACCAGCTTCAACGTAACTGCCTTCCAGATGTTCTTTTTGACGTTTTTGCTTTCGCCGCCACGCTCGCCTTCGGCCTGTCGCGAGTTATCCTTTAGTAGATCACTATCGAGGGGAATTGTTGCGGTGACACGGACCTTGAGCGACCACCAGGCTACCACAGATCGGATAGGTCAAGCGTTTTCACTGTGGTTGGGATCGTGGGATTGAGGGTCTGGTTTCGGAGCAACAAGGCATACCGTCGGTCGACGCTGTGAATAGTCTCGACAGAGCGGGCGAGGGGGAACCAACACCCAAGAATCATGCACAGTCGGCCGACGTCAGCAGATTTGAACAGTTCCTTCGGGCGGCAAGCCGGTGTTCCCTCAGCGGCCTTCAGATCCTGGAGGGCGCTTCGGCCGTCCATGCGTCCCAGGAGACAAATTGAAAATTGCCCCCGCGTTTGCGCCGGCTGTCGTTGCTCGCGCAGTCGAACCATTCCCTTCCTGCTACGGCAATCCTCAATCGAAGTTTTGGGAATTTTGCGAAATCTTGATCCGGTGGAGCGGAGTGGATTCCGTCTGCCTGCCACGCGCCGCTTCGCTTATCTTGATTGATTCGCGGCCGTCTTGCGAGTAGACGTGGCGCGATTGAAGGGGCACCGGTGACGATGTCTGCGCGACGTTTTCCGAAGCTGGCGGCGATGGTTGTGCTCGCGATCGTCTACACGATCGCCGGCAAGCTCAGTCTTCAACTGGCTTTCTATAATCCCAGCGCGTCGCCGGTCTGGCCCCCGGCCGGGATCGCAGTCGCGGCGCTGCTCGTGCTCGGATATCAGGCCTGGCCGGCAATTTTCCTCGGCGCGTTTCTCGTTAACCTGACGACCGCCGGGAATGTCGTTACCTCGATCGGTGTCGCGGGCGGGAACACCCTGGAAGCACTTTGCGGCGCGTGGCTGACGAATCGTTTTGCCAGCGGAACACGGGTCTTCGATCGGGCGCAGGATGTTTTCAAGTTTGTCCCGATCGCAGCCGCAAGTAATGCGGTCAGCGCTACGGTCGGTGTCACCAGTCTTGCCCTGGGTGGGTTTGTTCGCTCGGGGAATTTTAGCAACGTCTGGTTTACCTGGTGGCTCGGCGACATGGCCGGTTATCTCATTGTCGCTCCGCTTGTCTTACTCTGGTGGACGCGGCCGCGGTGGGAGGAAAACCGCCGGCGGACGCTGGAGGCGATTCTTTTGCTCATTCTGATTGTCGCACTGACCAATCTGATTTTTGGCGACCGGCTGGCGCACTTTATCAGGAGTTATCCGCTGGGATTCCTCTGCTGGCCCTTGATAGTCTGGACGGCATTTCGCTTCAGCCAGCGCGAAACTATCACCGGAATCATCGTGATAAGCGCGATTGCGCTCTGGGGAACATTGCATGGCTATGGGCCCTACCAGATGGGATCGCCCAACCAGTCGCTCCTGGTGCTTCAAACCTGGGCTTTGGTCCTGACCTTGACCTGCATGATCCTGGCCGCGGCCATGGCCGAACGGCGCCGGGCGGAAGCGGCCCTCGCGACGGCGAACAAGACCAAGGATAACTTCCTTGCCATGCTCTCACATGAGCTGCGCACTCCACTTACCCCGGTGCTGGCCCTCCTCGATCTCCTGGAAGATGAAGCGGCCCAGAGTAAGAGCGCCCGCGAATCTCTCGAAGTGATTCGGCGCAATGTGCAGTTGGAAAGCCGTCTGATCGATGATCTTCTCGACCTGACGCGGATCGCGCGCGGTAAGTTGGTCCTGGAGCGCAAACCGATGGACGTCCATGATGCCATCGAACACGCAATCGAGATGTGCCGCGCCGAGGCGGAAGCGAAAAGGCTTCGGTTGAAGATTGGCCTCAACGCCCAGGCATCGCATATCAATGGCGATGCGGATAAGTTTCAGCAGATCATTTGGAACCTGTTGCGGAACGCGATCAAGTTTACTCCCGAGGATGGCGAAATCACGGTCGCATCGACTAACGACGGGCCGGGCCGCCTGGTGATCACGGTGCGCGACACCGGAATCGGGATTGAGCCCGATCGCATCGCTCGCATTTTCCAGGCTTTCGAGCAGGGCGATGAATCATTTCGACAGCGCCATGGCGGTCTTGGTCTTGGTTTGGCGATCTCACAAGCAATCGCGAGCGCGCACGAAGCAACCCTGGAAGCAATCAGCGACGGGCTCAATCGAGGCGCAACCTTTCGCCTAACGATCCCGACGGTCGAGCCGGCGGCAATTGTCTCTGCACCGACTTCATCCGCCGGACGCGACGGTCACGGACCTTCCTGGCGAGTTCTGCTGGTCGAGGATCATGCCGACAGCGCCTCGGCGTTGAGGACGCTGCTCATCCGGCGAGGTCATCACGTCCGCGTGGCGACCGATCTCTCTTCGGCCCTCGAGATCGCGCAGGCGGAACGGTTCGATCTCTTGATCAGTGATGTGGGTCTGCCCGATGGCACGGGCGCCGAATTGATGGCTCAACTCCGGGGTGGCGGGATTCGCGGCATCGCGATCAGCGGTTTTGGGATGCGCGGCGATGTCGAGACCAGCCTCGCCGCTGGCTTCAGTGAACATCTGGTGAAGCCGGTGAAATTCGGGCAACTGGAAGCAGCGATCGAACGAGTGATGGATAAGGTTACGACCTCGGCGCAGTAAGCGCGGTTTATCGCATGAGAGGTGTGGGCGCCCGACTCGGCGGCAGCTTTCGAGCCAAAGTCGGGTCCGTGGGCACGACAGCTCGCGCCTGGGAACCGCGGCGGTTTTCCGGGCGTCCGGGTTGGTTATTGCGGCGAAACGCTCTCGTTATTCTGTAGTTGGGTCGCTGGTGCGTTGCGTTTGAAGATCTTGCGGAACCAGGCCGCGATGGCGACGACGCCGACGATGACGAGCTTCTTCGCCCCAAGCAGCGCGACCCAGAGGCCTTTGAACAGCCCCATTTTGGCGGCGACTCCACCGGCCACGAGGGCAGCCAGGCCATACTCAGCGACTTTGTCCGAACTGGGATTAAAGTCGGCGTAGCGATGGCCGGGATTAAACTCAATCGCGGATAGGACCTCCGGTGTAGCTCGGTTGATTTGAGGCAGCTGACTCATGCTGGCAACCGCGTTCAATACCAGGACCCCGCCGCGACCCAGCATGCGAATGTTATAGTTAAGCGTGTTTTCCGAGTTATGGCCGAACTTGATCTCCTTTGCCCAGTAAAGCTTGTGAGTGGAGCGGTCGTAGTGCGGTGTCTGCGCCCAACCAACCAGTTGAATCGGTGGGTAACCTGCTTTCTCCCGCTCCTCATTATCGGCAGTCACGCGCTTTTGCATCTCACTCAGCAACTCAGAGTAATCGATCTTCTCCGCATCCGTATCTTTGACGTAACCGTCTCCTTCGTAGGTAATGATAACCGCCCAACATTCTTCGCTCAGCGGGCTGGTTTCCCTCGGCATTAGCATGCCGAGGGGCGGATCCTGTGGCGGATTCCCCCAGATTTTGACCAGGACGGTGTTAGCATCTGCACCGTTCAGGAAGTGGAAACCCGCCGGCACCCGCAAGGTCGCAAGGCCGTCATGCAGATTGATGACGCCTTCCTGAAAATGCAGACTCGAGACCAATCCTTCAGCCTGTTCCTGGCTGAGTGGTGTCGGGGTGGCGCGAGCCGGTCGTGAGATGGCGAAAAGGAGACCGATGAGCAAAGCCAGGCTAACAAGGAGCGAAAAGCGATTAGTGGTTTTCATGTGTGTTGGGCGTGAGATGATTGGTTGGAGCCGGGAAAGAGATAATGGCGTAAATAAAGAAAGACGAGAGGCGACGGGTGCCGATGCGGCGATTCTGAGCATTTTCGAAGCCCAGAACAATCAAAAACAACAGGTCGGCGACTCGTTTTTCTCGTTGATTTGCTCGCGCGCAACGTTTAATCGCGGATGTAGCGAAAAAGAATCCATGTCGATGAGCGATCCCGCGCCCGCCGTTACTGAGCAGACTCTTTGGACAGGCAGGGTGTCGAGCGTGCACTATGCCGGTAAATGGCTCCTGGCCGTCATTCTCCTCGTCGCCGTCGCGGCGAGCTTCCTGTTCGATTGGTCTGAGCTCGGAGCAATTCTCTGGTTCGGTCGCGCCGCATTACTTCTCTATGCGCTGGTTCTGATTGGCTGGATCCTGCTCGATCGGCAACGACGCCGTTACCGAGTCACGAACAAACGGGTGAGCGTTGACTTCGGCATCATCAACCGGGTCTCGAACGAAGTGCGAATCTCCGACATTCGCAGCATCAATCTCCAAAGGACCGGCTTCACCGGCCTGCTCGGAATTGGTCGGGTCGAATTTTCCTCCGCCGCGACAGAGGACGCCGAAGTCATCTTCTGGAGTACGCCGGAGGCCGAGAAGGTGCGAGACCTGGTCCGTTCACTCCAGCCATAACCTCACTGGCTGCCGCGTTACTACCGATTTCGTCGAGGCTCTTGCTTCCAACCGGTTTCGGGGCAGGGGATGAACGAGAAAAAGGAGAGGAAAGATATGGAAAAGCAGACTGAAACGGAAAATCAGGTGGGACGACTCAGCGCACGCTCGGTAGCGATCGGGACGGAATCAATGGGGGCTGTAGCGATCGGGGCCCTTGCGGCCGGAGCCTTGGCGATCGGGGCGCTGGCAATCGGCCGCCTTGTCATCGGCCGGGCCAGGATCAAACGGCTGGAGATTGGGGAGCTGGTCGTCGATCGCCTCCGGGTCACTGAGTCAGTAGACTAAAATCGCTTTCAATCTTAGCTCTCGCCACCACGGCGAATGTCCCTCGCCCAAATACAGACAAGCGACAAGTCCTGACCGTTTGCCCTTGCGGTGATCTGCGACGCCAAGTGTTTGGCGATGGCAGACAAGAAACAATCACCCGGTCACTCGCGGGTCACTGTATGCTGGCTTCGCCGAAGGACCGGGGAACGATTAAAGCCCTCGCCGGCAGGTAGGGCATTCGGGTTTTCCACTGTTTCTCGAAACCAACAATAGGCCGCACGATGCGCGTTCCAGAAGCGCTCAAAATCTCTTACAAAAGGAATTTTTCTTGAGGCCCCCAACCAAAAACCAATTTTTTCCGCCTTTTTCTGGCAAGCCGATTCGACTATCTCCACAGGGATTTGCAAGACATGTATCTTTCCGTTTTCGTCGTCGCCCGGTGCCTTAGCGCTGGTTTTTGCCAGAGGGAGAACGTCCCGGAACGGAAGCTCCCAGGTGGAATAGGAGGTGAGATAGAAGTCGGTGGGCCATTGCCCCGGGGGCGCTTTCATTATCTGCTCGTCCGGTTCCGGAGTATCGAGAATCGACACCCGGAGTAGCCCGGAATTCTTAGGCACGATGCCAAGCTCAGTTAACCGGGCTGCTACCCGGGCGACTACGAATCCGCCGGCACTATGGCCGACAAGATGGAACGGCACGTTTCTCGGGAGTTCATTTCTTAGAATGATACCCGCCAGTTGGAAAGCGACAATATCGCCTACGCGATAAGCCTGGGAGCGAATCGCCGGGAGGTCTGCCAATAAATTCTTTTTTCCAAAGACCTCATGATAAAAGTTGGATGGCATGGCTGCATCCGACCAGTTCACAAGACATATCGCCGGCTCACCCTGGCCCGACATCCTTGTTTTGATCGCGTTCGCACAGCCCTCCATCCAATTCCGTTGAGCTTCGAGGGCTGTGCCACTTTCGAACCCTCGTCCATAAAGGCCATGAACCAGGACGACATAACCATGCTCGGCCCGTCCACGAAGCAGGGCTACTTTTGCGCTGCGTTTAGATGCCTCCAGCGTAACTACACCCTTATTGGACCCCGGCCCGTAGCGTGGTTCGAAAGGATCGCTTGAATCCGAGCCCACTAACATAACAGAACTCTCCAGTCTCCGCGGGTCGGTCCCTGTGTCTGCGACCCTGTAGGATACCCATACCATAACTGCGATCACGGATGCGGCGATCCATGGCAGTCGCCCGACGACTACTCGGAGAATAAACAATCCGGCCGTTCCGAGCTTTCCGGGCAACGCCCCCGCGACCCTGCCCATCGAGCTGGATGGCCTGAGCGATCGGCCTAACTGCCACTTTCCAGACGATTCTCGCGCCTCGACAAACCGCTCCGCGGTCTCTGCATGAAAATACCATTCAAATACCTCAGCCAAGAGCTTGGTCTCCGTGTCGGCAATTACCTCGAGAGCTAGTTCCGGGGAGGGGACCCGACTGAGCCGCCTTCTCGCTTCTTGCAAGACCAGTTGTTGTTGAGCAAACCGCGCGGTCCGCCGGTTTAGTTCCTGCAACTCTCGCACCACCTGGATAAGGAGCAGGCCAAGTAAGATCAGAATGCTGATCGATCCAAGCGTGCTCTGTGCAAAGCTCCCCCCAACCATCCACGCCTGATCTCGTGGCTTGAGCGCGATGACTAGACCGGCCACGCCAAAAAGCAGGGCAAGATCAAGCAAAACAGTGGTCCAGGAGCTCAGCTTTTGACGCTGCTTTTCCGCTTCCCTTTGCTTGTCCGCGAAATAACGCTCCTGCCCCCCAAGGCGATTCTCGAGATAGCCCCCAAGCCAGTCCTTGAAAGACATTTCGGCCGCGGAAACTTTGCCGATCCAGCGAAGCGGTCGAAGGGATGGGATGGTCGCGAAAGTCTGCCATGGCCAGGCGACAGGGTAGCGAAAGGTGGCGAGAAGAGAGCGAGTGACCTCGGTCACAAGCCGGGCGCGAGCCCAGGTTTTCTGCATGCTTCGGTAGCGCAGCCACCAGTGCAGACTCACAAGGACAACCGTGGTGACGAACGCGGTCACGCCGACCATTGTCACGGGAAAACCCAGCAGCCACCCAAGCGGAACACAAACGGCCAGTCCTTGAAGGAAGACAACCCAGTTCCATTTCGCCCGCGTTAGCGGCGCGCTCTTATCCGCAAGCAGACTCACTTGCGCCATAACTGTTTCCAAGTCGGGATTCGGGGGAAGGCCGGCCCGCCCAAAGAGTTGGGGTAACCAGCCCTGGTCGATTTCCAGTTGTTCGGGAAGGGTTCCGCGCAAAACTCCGGTTTGTGAGTCTAATATCATCGTTGGGCGATCAATCGCCTCTGCGTAGGCAAACAGGTCCTGATCACGCGCCCGGCCATCTGTCATTTGCTCTCCAGAGATAAAAAGCGCGAGGTCACTCATCTCGATCAAATGCAAAGTGAGACGGTTACCTCGACCGGTAGATTCCTGTTCATCCTTCGCCGTGCCGCCTAATTGCAGATACTCAAACCCTGCCGCCTCGACCTCGCGAGCGATCTCAGTTGTAACGCCAGCGGAAGTAAACTGAACCGCCCGGACCCTGCCTTGGAATCTTTCGCGCACCTTTGTCAGTAGCTCTCTCAGGCTGGCGCGCGCCTGTTCCGACAATCTCCGCACCGACGGGGCGATGACCGCAAACACCAATGGAAGCGATTCGGGGCGTCTAGCCATTGGCGAAAAGGTTGGAGCACGGAGGAATGGATTGCGTGAGGCGGTGGTTCACGGCTTCAGCGAAATTGAGAAAATGTCCGCTCCTGAGTCAAGAACATTCCCGCGATCAATACCCCGCTGCCATCCCGTCTTTGCGTGACTCGCTTGCGCCGAGATAGACGCGCTGGCCGTGATGAACCTCCAGTTTGATCGCCTGATAACCGCCGTAGCCGCCAAGATCATAGCGTACATTGTGGCCGCGCTTGATTAGCTCGCGCGCGCTTTCGTAAGGGATGCCGCTCTCCAGATTAACCAACCCGCCGTTCTCCATCTTTTCACCGGTGGGTTCGGCGGCGCCTTCGTGTTGCCAGCGGGAGGCGTCGCCGGCTTCCTGTACGTTTAGGCCGAAATCAATCTGATTCGTCAGGACCTGGACGTGTCCCTGCGGTTGCATCCCGCCGCCCATAACTCCGAATGCTTCCCATGGGTTCCCATCTTTCATCACAAAACCGGGGATGATGGTGTGAAAAGGGCGTTTCCCCGGGGCATAAACATTGGCGTGACCCGGCTCCATCGAGAAGAGTTCACCGCGATCCTGTAACATGAAACCCAACCCGGGCACAACAATGCCGCTGCCCATTCCGCGATAGTTACTCTGAATAAGTGACACCATGTTGCCCTCGTCGTCTGCAGCGCACAGGTAGATGGTATCCCCGCGTTCAAGCGCGGGGTTACCAGCCCGCACTGTTTTCGCGGCATGTTGCGGGTCGATGAGCTTGCGTCGCTCCGCTGCGTAACCTTTGGAAAGTAACCCTGGGAGCGGAATTTTGGAAAACTCCGGGTCGGCATAAAACCTGGCGCGATCAGCCCAGACGAGCTTTTTCGCCTCAATCATGCTGTGCAGCGTGTCGGGAGAGTTGCGTCCCATCGCTCTCAGATCGTATCCTTCGAGGATGTTGAGGATTTGCAGGGTCGCGACCCCCTGGCCATTTGGCGGTAACTCAAAAACATCGTAACCGCGGTAGTTAGTCGAGACCGGTTCGACCCAGGTGCTGGTATGCTTTTCAAAATCGACTTTGCGCAGGTAACCGCCGTTGCTCTTCATGAAAGAATCGATCTTGTCTGCGATCTCGCCTTTGTAGAAAACGTCTCGGCCTCTCTCCGCGATCAGCCGGAGGGTGTGGGCAAGAGCGGGATTCTTGAAAACATCGCCCTCCGCCGGAGTTTGCCCTTTGCCGTCGAACGTGTAGGTCTCGAGAAATGCGCCGGGCAGGCCTTTGTAAAGATGTGGCGCGGACGACCAGTAAGAGGCGATTAACTGACTAACGGGAAAACCTTCCTCGGCGTATTTGATTGCCGGCGCAAGGTCGTCGCCTAACGAGAGCTTGCCAAACTTCTCGTGCAGCTTCGCCCAGGCATCGACACAGCCCGGGACGCTGATCGGCAACATGCCAGTGGGCGGAATCAGGTCGCGTTTAAGCTTTGCAAGCTCAGTCTTCATTTGTTCGTAACTCAGGCCGAGAGGCGAGCGGCCGCTCCCGTTAAGTCCGTAAAGTCTCTTTTCGCTGGCGCGGTAGACGATTGCGAAGAGGTCGCCCCCGATGCCGTTTGAAACCGGTTCCATCAACCCGAGAGTTGCGTTCGCGGCAATCGCAGCGTCCACCGCGCTCCCGCCCCGTTTCAAAATGTCAATGCCTACCTGCGTCGCCAGCGGCACACTGGTGCAGACCATCCCATGCCGCGCCACGACCGGCGAGCGTGTGGCGAAGCTTCTTCCAGTAATCCGATCTATCTGCGCACAGGTCAGGCTGACGGTGAGAAGAGTGAAGACGGTGACAAGGAGCCGAAGTTGCATCGAGCAAGCTACGGCTCTAACGGACAGGCGCAACGCGGCGGATGCGCTGGGGCCAAAATGCGAGATATGGCTACTTTGGCAAGCCCTCTGAGCCCATGGCTGCGAGTTCTTTTCTTACAGCTTCCCCGCGCGAGCTGTTTGGGAAGCGGGCGAGAAACTCTTCCGCGGCCTGAGTTGCCTTCTCCCGATCACGGAGAAGCTCGGCATAAAGACTTATCTGATTGAAAAGACTGTTCTCGTGTTGCGGATTTTGGTTCTGCGCAATCCGGTATTGTGCGAGGGCCTGCTGCAGTTGGCCGAGGAACCGATAACAGTTGCCCATGTCGGTCCGGACATCCGGAGTGTCGGCGCCGCGAGCGATCGCTTTCTGGTAATGATCGATCGCGTGTTGCCAGTTCTGCTGATCGTAATTCCAATCGCCCAAGACACGTTCAGCATCGGCAGGACTTAGTTTTGAAACATCCGGCGGCTCGGCGGAAAGAGAAGTCAACGGCTGTGAGTTAATGGCGGGTTGATCTGTCTTGTTTGGCAGAAAGTGCTCGATCGCGGGCGGGCGTTGGCTCGAGGAGTTGCGCATGAGAAGCCAGGTCGTGCCGGCCCCGAGCCCGAAGGCGAGGAGAATGAGGAGTGGAACGGATCGGTCGATCCCTCTGGTTGATAAATTAGGCTTTCGCCTCCGCTGCGCCATCGTTACTGTCGTTAAGAAAGTGGAAACGGCTTCAGAATCAACTTTGAGAACACGTCTGGTTGTCCTCCCTCTGATCATATTAATGGTGACGGCCTCCGCTTGGGCCGAGGCACGCATGGATAGGATCTTAATCCAGGGTAACCCGGCTGGAACGCAAACCCTGGAAACCGGAGCCGGCGGGCGGGTGCGCGCGGAGTATTTCTATAACGATCGTGGGCGTGGCGATCACATCGTTGCCACCTGGACGGTCGATGGGGCGGGAGTGCCGATCGCCTACGACGGCCAGGGCAATGACTATATGAACGCGGCCGTCGCGGAACACTTCGAGATGAAGAACGGCCGCGCTACATGGAAGAATCGCAGCGAGCACGGTGAACTAACTGTGCCGGGCGCTGCGTTCTATCTCCCGATGAATGCGCCGCCCGAGTTTCTCGGGGTCCTCGCGCGCGCGTTACTAAAAACGCCGGAGCACAAACTCCGGCTGCTTCCAGCCGGTGAAGCGCGGCTCGAGCAAGGAGTAAGTCTGGGCGAGTTGACGGAGTATCGGATTAGCGGGTTGGCATTTTCGCCGCAGGCGATCTGGCTTGATCGGGCAGGGAATACCGCCGCCTCGGTTTCGTCCTGGTTTTCGACGGTCGCATTAACCGCGGAGAAATTGTTGCCCGAGCTACGCGCCGCGCAGGAAAAGGGCGAAAACGCCTGGTCGGAACAGCTGGCGCGCAGCCTTGCGCATCATCCCAGGGGAGCCCTGCTGATTCGTAATGCACGTTTGTTTGATCCTCGGGATCTAACTGTGAGTCCGGCGATGAGTGTGTTGGTCGCGGGCGAGCGAATTGTGCGGGTAGGACCGGATGCGCAGTTCAAGCCACCAGCGGATGCTGAACTGATCGAGGCGCGTGGTCGGTTTCTCATGCCGGGTTTGTGGGATAATCATCAACACTTCAAGGATATGGATGGCGCGCTTGACCTGGCGAATGGGGTGACCAGTGCGCGCGACATGGCGAATGACACCGATAGCTTTCTTCAGCGGGTGGCGCGATTTGATAATGGAAGTGAGCTGGGTCCGCGGGTGCTGAAGGCTGGTATCATCGACGGCAGCGGTGAGTTCGCCGGGCCGACCAAGATGCGAGTCGATACCGCCGAGGAAGCAGTCAGGGACGTCGATTGGTATGCCGATCATGGCTATGCCCAGATCAAGATCTACTCCTCAGTTAGACCCGAGCTAATGCCAATCATTGCCGAGCGTGGTCATATGCGAGGCCTGAGAGTTAGCGGGCATGTCCCGGCATTCATGTCGGCGAAAGAATTTATCGCGGGCGGCGCGGATGAGATCCAGCATCTGAATTTCATCGAGCTGAATTTCCTCTATCCGCAGGTCAAAGAGACGCGAAACCGCGATCGCTTTACGAAAGTGGCAGAGCACGCACGCGAGTTTACGCCGGACAAACCGGAAGTACGCGGTTTCATTCAGTTTCTCAAAGCGCATCATACGGTGCTGGACCCGACGATGAATGTTTTCGAGGCGCTCTTCTGTGGCGATCCAACGGCAGTCATGCCTGGCCTGGAAGATATCGTGCCGCGTTTCCCAGCGCAGGTGCGCCGGACGATGCGAAGCGGCGCGCTGGAGATTCCACCAGGAAAGGAGGCAGCCTATGGTGAGGCTTTTCCTGCAATGGTACGTCTGCTCAAGGGACTTTACGATGCCGGTCTCACAATTATTCCGGGCACCGATGCACTTGCGGGTTATACCCTTCATCATGAGTTAGAGTTATATGTGCAAGCGGGTATTGCCCCGGCGGAGGTGTTGCGGATGGCGACGTTGACTCCGGCGCTGGTCATGGGCGTGAACAAAGACTGCGGAGTTATCGCGGCGGGCAAGCTGGCGGACATGATCCTCGTCGATGGCGATCCGACTCGGAACATTCGAGACTTGAACAAGGTTACGACCGTAATCAAAGGCGGCGTCGTCTATGACCCGACGAAGATTGAGCAGGCCCTCGGCATTGCGCAAAGGAGCAGCCCTGTTTCTTTATTATGATCCGCCAGGGCTCACGGAAAGCTCTGGACCGATCATCGTGGCTGGCGAAGACGAAGCGCGCTACGAGACCGGTTGCCGGCGAGGACGGCGTTGGGGCAGGATGAGGCATGATGCAGGTCGGATTGCCGCCAAAGATTCCGGCAAATCCGGTGTGCGCCGACGCAAGGCGGGCCCACGAGGCGGGTGGCGAGAAAGAAGCCGAAGGCGTATTTAGGAGCAGGGCGGTTGCAAGGGCCGAAAACATCGCGAGGGGATTGTCGAGCACGATCCGGGATGGGATTGACAGAATCAGCGCAACGCGATTTTGAATATTTCCGATGGAAAGACTGTCAGACGAAGTCGGATGCGCATGTCGGACTGGAACGGATTTTGGAGCAGGCAGAGGCCGAGGTTGTTCTTCGGGCTCCTGTGTCTGGCGGGCGCAGTGGCGCTGGCCCGGGTGGCGATGATCGTGCAAAAACTCGATCCCTGGCAGGCCTTTTGGGCGGTTTTTTTCGCCTCGCTCTTTCTGATCTGGGCGGTGGTGGCGACTTTTCTTGCCCAGGATCGCCTGCGCGAGGTCGTCTCGAGCGAAAACATCGAGGCCCGTTTGAACGAATGGTTTCTCACGTTCCGCTTTGCCAACCAGAAACTGGCAGACTCCGCCAACCATCGGTTTGCTTATCGAGTGACCGCTCCCGATGGTCAGGTGATCATTATCGCGCGGCCGGCAACGTTGGATAACTACCTTCGATATCGAACGGATGTAACCATTCTCGATCGTCATCGTCGGATCTTGAACGACCTTGGTGAAAGCGGCCGAAAACGCTTCATGACCGAGTACACCGCGGAGTGTGCCAAGGCAAGGGTGCACGTTACCTCGGCGCGCGCTCTGCCTTTTACCGTCAGGCTGGAGCGAATTCTTCCCATCACTCGCCATCTGAACGCGGGTGACTTATGGAAAGCCCTGGAAGCAATGCAGCAGGACGTAGTGATAGCTGTTACTCAAATCGACCTGTGCGTCGCACGAGTCACAGAGTCACCGTCGCGAACTCCGCTGGAAATCTTCTCGTCTCGTTCTTCTGCAGCCTCGGAAGCGGAAAGTGCGACGGGCGAGGCTGCATCCTAACAAATCCGACAGGACAAGGGATAGGAGCCATCTCATAAATGGAAGGAGCCGAAGTCAAACCTTGTAGCGGCGGTCTGTGACCGCCGAACGCTTCCCGCGCATTCTGGGCCTTCGGCGGTCACAGACCGCCGCTACAAATGAGTATTTCAACCGTCTCCTAGGACTCAACCGAGTCATTCTCGCCCAGGAGGATGCCGACCGTGCGGCGATCAACCGCCGGCTCGAGTCGCCGGACAAACTGACGAAAGCGAGCGGAGAAAAGCTCGCTGCGTATTTCCCAATAGCGTGCGATGCCCGGGGCGAAGATGTAATGGCGAAGCAATTCCTGCCACCCGAGCCAAAGTTCTTCGTCCATCAAGCCACTGAGGTGATGAAAGTGAATGGTCTCGAGTGCCTTGAGAAACTGATGTGCGGCATGGAAGAAACGTGCCTGATCCTCGCGCGACAAGCTCTTCAGGTTCTCCAGGCCGCTTCCCCAAATCCGGGACATGTCCGCGTTTTCCATGAAAGTGTTGGTCACGTCACGAACCGCGGAGGCGGCCGCATCTTGGGCCGCGACCTTGGCCACGCGGGTGCTGCGCCGCACCTCCATCGCGAGATAAAGAAGAGAAAGGACGACGGCGATCGAGCTGACGAATTGCGAAATCGCGCTGATCGCGTCCCAGTTCATATCAAGCTGGCCTCCCGCATGGATTGGGATGGCTAAGATAAAGGACTATCGAGCGAAGCCATGTCGATGACAAAGCGATATCTCACATCTTTCCGCAGCATCCGCTCATAGGCTTCGTTGATCTGATGGATCGCGATCCGCTCGATCTCGCACGTAATCCCCCGGTCGGCGCAAAAGTCGAGCATCTCCTGCGTCTCCTTGATTCCTCCTATGAGAGAACCAGCAAGCTGCCGGCGCGGGACGATGAGACGAAAAGGATTGATCGGGAGCGCCTCGGCTGGAATGCCCACCAGAACAAGCACCCCGTCTCGCTTGAGCAGGTCCAGATAAGGATGTAGATCGTGAGAAGCGGAGACCGTATCGAGAACAAAGTCGTAGCGTTTGGTCCGTTCCTCCATGGCTGACCCATCGTTCGAGAGAACGACTTCATGCGCGCCAAGGCGTCGGGCGTCCTTCCTCTTTGCTTCGGAGGTGGTAAAGAGAGTTACCTCGGCGCCGAAAGAGCGGGCAAACTTCAGCGCCATGTGTCCAAGGCCGCCCAACCCGATTACCCCGACCTTGTAACCATTGCCGATTTTCCACTTACGCAGCGGCGAATAAGTCGTAATCCCCGCGCAAAGAAGCGGGGCGGCTGACGCTGGGTCAAGTTCTGGCGGCAGACGCAGCACGAAATCCTGGTCGACAACGATGGATTTCGAATAGCCACCATAGGTCACGCCTCCGGTATGCCGGTCGGTGCTGTTATAAGTCAGCGTCGCGCCGCTTTCGCAAAATTGTTCCAGGTCAGCCTGGCAGTTTGGGCAGGTGCGATCGGAATCGACGAGACAGCCAACCGCGGCGAGGTCGCCTTCCTCGAACTTCTTCACCTTCTGACCGGTTTGAACGACCCGCCCCACGATCTCATGGCCAGGCACGCAGGGATAGAGGGTCCGGCCCCATTCGTTGCGCGCAATGTGGAGGTCGGAGTGGCAGACGCCGCAAAAGAGAATCTCGAGCTGGACGTCGGTTTCGCCTGGTTCCCGCCGCTCGAATGAGAAGGGCCTCAGGGGCTGATTCGCGGCATAAGCGGCATAACCTTTGGTTGGTGACACGGTTTTTCTCACCGCAGGAGTAGCTTTTGGCAGCCAACGGGCTGGATCTGAGATTCTACTGCCTCTGCACGATGCAACAAGAGTCGAAAGGGCTTGACTTGCGCAGCGTTTTTTGAGCCACTCGCGGTTTATGAAATTTACACGAGCAACTCACCTGCTCGCGGCGGTTGCGTTGGCGGTTTCATTTTCGAGCAGTTCTTTCGCAGCTGGTTCCCGCGGGTCACTTCACGCGGCGTCACAAGCGCCCGGGTTCGTCAGAACAAAGCCATGGATTCCAAGTTCATTACAAATCAGTTCGGCGTATGTCCTCGACGACGGCACCTCAGAGGAGGCGGTCGGATTCGGAAACGGCGAACAGAATTTCGAAGCAATTTGGTTTAATCAGTTCAACGTCATTCCCGGCGAAACGACGGTGCGCGCGGTTGAAATCGCCTGGGGCTCGCCGGTTTTGCCTCAGGATCTTGTCGGCATTCCGATCCGGGTTGGCATTTGGAGCGATCCGAACGGAGATGGCAACCCGAGCGACGCGGTTCTTCTCGCATCCTTCGCCGAGACGATCCACCATGCGAGCACCGATACCTTTGACGTCTACCGATTGTCACCGGCGGTCGTCTTACCGGAAGGGGCGACCAGTTTCTTTGTCGGCGATGTCACGCCCATGCTTGATCGACGGAGGCAGCTGTTCTTCCAGGCATTGGATCAAACCAGCACGCACCGCCAAAGCTGGGTCTCCGCACATAGCGACGGCAGCTCAGTCGATTTTGTCTATCTGGGCACGAATGACTTTGTCGGCATCATTGATGACTTCGGTCTTCCCGGAAACTGGATGATTCGTGCGGACACGGGGACCGACGGATTCTTTCTGGAAAGCGCGGCCTCGGTTAAGACCAACTTCGCGATCGACTCAGGCACAGTCGAGGACCGTTCAGCGGGATCGAATGGCCTCTACACATTGGTCCTGACGTTCAATCAGGAAATTGCCTCGGTTGAGGGAGCAAGCGCGAGCTGCGGCGGCGTGCGACGGGTTAGCATCGACAGCATGGATCCGCACAAGGTTGTGGTCACTCTGGCGAGACTTAGCAGTAACTGCAATGCGACGGAGATAACAGTGACGGTGGGAAATGTGATGGATACGGCCGGCGATCTGCTCGAGAAGGCGCCGGTAACGTTCGGCTTGCTGATCGGCGATGTAAACGGCGATCGAACCGTGGATGAAGACGACCTGGCCGCGATCGAAGCAGTCAAAGGTCAAACGACGGATGAGACTAACTTTCGCGCCGATCTGAATGTCGACGGAATCATTGACCTGTTTGACTTCAATGCCGCGATGCGAGCGCTGGGAACCTCTCTACCTTAGACGACCAACAGATTACGGCTCGCGATAGATAACTCCGCTTTTCATGACGAGGCGGACTCGTCTGATGGCACTAACATCTTTGGTCGGATCGCCTTCCACCGCGACGAGATCGGCCAGTTGGCCGGGGCGGATGTTGCCGCGGTCCTCGAGATGAAAGATAGCGGCGTTGCCGCTCGTTACCTGACGCAGAACTTCAAGCGGGCTAAAGCCGTACTCATGCACGAGTAACTCCATCTCACGCGCGTTGTCTCCGTGAGCGAAGACTCCCACATCGCCTCCCATGGCAAAGGTCACTCCAGCCGCGCGCGCGGCTCTCATACTCGCGCGTTTTTGCTTGAGCTGGTCCGGCTCGGGGTCGGCTGCTTTTTTCCAGCCGCGATATTGCAGGATCGCGTCCGTTGCGGCCACGGTCGGACAAAAAGCGACATTGTGTTCTTTCATTAACTTGAAGACTTCGGGCGTCCCTTCGTCACCATGCTCAATTGTCTCCACCCCGGCGAGGATCGCGCGGCGCATGCCTTCGGCAGTGGTGGCGTGCGCCGCGACCGGCCGGCCGGCGTCGTGCGCGGCCTTGACCGCGGCGGTCAATTCTTCGAGGGAAAAGGTGGGTCGTTCAGGTTCGCCGCGGCCCCAGCGGTAGTCAGCGTAAATTTTGACCCAGTCGGCGCCTTTGCCGATCTGTTCGCGCGTCGCCTGAACAATCCCATCGATGCCGCTGGCTTCCTCTGCGCCCTGGGGTAAATCAAGGTCGGTCGAAAGCTTTGGCCCATAACTTCCCCGGCAAACAATCGCGCGGGTGACTACGATCATCCGCGGACCGGGGATGACTCCCTGGTCGATCGCTTGCTTCAGTCCAACATCGCCATAGCCGGCGCCTTCGGTCCCGAGATCGCGCGCGGTCGTGAAGCCGGCAAGAAGGGTAGCGCGGGCGTGCGCCGTCGCTCGGGCGGTGCGGAAAGAAAGGGACTCATTCGTGACCTGATCGTTCCAGGTCGTTTCGTTGTAAGGATGAAGGAAAAGGTGAGAGTGACCTTCAATCATGCCGGGCAGGAGCGTGGCGCCAGGCAAATCGACTGTCTTAGTCTCGGTAGGCACGATCACACCTGGCGCCGGGCCCGCCGCTTCGATCTTGTTGCCGCGGACGAGCACGACCCAGCCAGGATGCAAATCCGTCCCATCGAAGACGGCCGCGGGCCGCAACAGGTAGAGGGTCGGGTTGGCCGAGTCCGCCGCCGGGCTTGGAGTCGCACTGGACATGGCGATGATTGCAGCGAGGAAAACAGCTTTCATCATCAAGCACAATCCCTCGCCCCGAGAGGTCGAGGCGAGGGTTGTAGAAGGACCGTTATCTCAGGATCGCGCCTGACCTCTACTCGCCCGGAACGGTAACGGCAACGTTGCCGCTTTGGTACTCCGGTGAATTGAGGATGGCCTCAGCCGTGACGGTTTTGTACTTGCCGCCGGGTGCGCTCACCGTGTTTGTGATCCGGGCTTCGCCGGTCTTGCGCGGCTCGGTGCTGGCCTGGATGGGCGCCGTGATGCGAACCTGCAAACCATCGACGCCGATCAAAGGCCCGCCGGGTCCGTCCTTATGAGCGGCGGCGCGCGCGGTGATTTCCTGCTGATCGCCATTCATGGTCTGCTCTACGGTGACCACGAGCGCGACCATGCGAGCGAAATTGGGATCGTTCTCGTTGAGGACTCGACCACCGCTGTGATTGAGCATGATGAACTTCTGCGCGGAATGCGGGCCAAGCTGCGTCTGAGCAGTAGCGCCGCCGCCCGCGCCGCCAGGCGCGGCACAGGCACCCAGGGCAAGAGCGGATGCGCAGGAGAGAAGGAAGTGCGGAAGGTATTTCATACGGGCAGTTTGGTTAGGCGACTGCCCGGCGTCAATCATTGTTTGTGTGAGGAAAAACTGCGGCGCTTCGAGGTGGAAGTAAGCCCCTCTACCGGTCGCTCCTCTCTTCTCCGTTTTCCGGCGGAGGCGGGGGCCGGCGACGAGGCAGATGCCGCGGACCCGCGCGAAGATGAGCCCGGGGATCGAGCCGTTGCAGGCGAATGCGCTGCTCTTCGGTCAGGATAGGTTGCAGGGACTGATTGGTTTCCCTCATTATCTGGCGCACCTGGGTCCCGGTCTCGGCGCGAATCTTTTGCAGTTTTTTTGAGGCTTCGTCGAGGATCGGGCCGATTTTCGTCATCTGCTCCGGAGTCAGATCGAGTTGCGACCTGAGCCGGTCGCGCATCCCCTCAGCCAGGGAGTACGGGTGATGACGGAAGTGCCGCCGCCAATCGCGCGCCTGATGAAAGGCGAAAAACGTTCCGGCGGCGCCGCCGGCGAGGAAGGCGAGGATGAAACCGGCGATCAACTTTGCCTTGAGCGACGCGGTCATGGGTCGAGAAGATCGCCAATCGCGTTGTCGGCGATGGCGTATTCATCGCTCAGCGGCGCGACCAGCTCGCCGCTCTGGCGCAGTTCGCGGTAAAGTCCGCTACCCGCTAAGAGAATTACGCCTAACGAGACAAGGACCACCCGCCGGAGAAGGCGCCCGACTGCGACCAACTCGCCATTGCGCTCACCCGCGGAGCGGGCGAGGACGCGGGTGTCGAACCCGAAGGGCATTTCCGCCGCCGGGGTTCGCGGCGCGGAGGCCGCGGCCCGCAGCAAACGTCCGAGGTGACGATCTGAATTTTTCATCGAAATCCTTCCGCAGTGAGCTGTCTGAGTTGTTGCCTCAATTTCTGCCGGGCGCGAAAGGCCCGCACTTTGACCAGAGAAGCGCTCCAGCCAGTAAGTTGCTGGATTTCCGCGACGGAACGCTCTTGGAGATAAAGCAAATCGATGACAAGCCGCTCGGCTGGTTTGAGTAAATCGAGAAGACGCTCGACGAGGTCGCGCGCGCCCAATGCCTGATCCGGGCTAAGCTCCTCGGCGGTGGTGCTCAGGTTGTGAACGACCGCGACTTCCTCTTCGCTCAAGTCGGCATGTCGAAATTCGGGGCGGACTTTTTCGGCCTGGATCTGATTAAGACAGGTATTGATCGCTACGCGGGAAACCCAGTGCTGGAGCGGCACCCTGCCCGAGAACTGGTCGAGTTTCTGAAATACTTTGATGAAAATCATCTGGCACAAATCTTCTTCGGCAGCGCGGCGGGGACGATGGGAGCGGACGAGCTTGAGGACGAAAGGGTAAAGGCGACGGACCAGTTCGCGCGCGGCGGCTTCGTCGTGCCGGCGAACTGCCGCGACGAGGGCATCGGCCTCGAAATCATCCGCCATCTGCTCCAAGACACTGCCACACTAAGGGGAACGACCACCAGGCGCGCGCCCGGGTTACATTTTTTTCTCAGGCGGCAAAGATTCTTGTAACCCGGCCGAGCGCTCAAAGGTCATGATCCGCAACTATGAAACTGAAACTCATCTCAGCGACTACGCTCAGCGCTCTTGCCCTGGGTGGCCTCGTCTGGGCAAACGACTCACAGGATGCGGGCGATGATCGGCGCGGCCGGCGCGGTTTTCGCGGGGGACATGGCTCACTCGAAAGAATAACTGATGACCTAAATCTCACGGCCGATCAGAAGACCAAGATTCAACCGATCCTCGATCAGGCGCGTCCGCAGCTCGAACAGATTCATCGGGAAGCGATGGAGAAAGCAAAAGCGGTGATGGAAAATGTCAGGACGCAAATCCGCCCGCTTCTTACGGCCGAACAGCAGCAGAAGCTGGAGGCGATGAAGGATGATCGGATGCACCGGCGTGGCGATCAAAAACGTCATCGCGGAGAGGCCGGTGCCCAGGACGATTCCGGCGATTAATAGCGCCCTTGCGCCGAGGCGAATGGCCGCCGCTTCTCGCAGGTTGAACAGAGTGGGGCCGGGCCGGTTTTTTTGACGAAGGGAGTCCAGCCGCTTTTCGTTAGGCACGGACCCCCTCCGGGTCCGCCTGCCTAACGAAATCGGAAGGCGAGAGAGAAATCTCTATTTGTCGAAGACCTTCTTCACGTCGCCGACCTTCTTTTGGACCTTGCCTTCGGCTTTTTCCAAAGTGCCTCTGTCCTGCAGATTTGGATTCCCCACGGCTTGGCCGGTCTTTTCCTTCACGGTTCCAGATGCTTGCTTCGCCGCGCCTTCAATCTTATCCCTTGTGCTTGATTTCATGCCCTTAATTTCGCATTTGGCGTAAGCGGGGGTCGTATCGACATTTGGCCCCGCATGAAAACTCGGAAAGCCGCTTTGGCTTTCATCCTCATCACCGTCACCCTCGACATGATCGCGCTCGGGATCATCATCCCGGTGCTGCCGACCTTGATTCTCCATTTCCTCGGCGGAAACGCGACCCAGGCTGCCGCCTGGCTCGGAATTTTCGGGACCGTTTTCGCGCTTATGCAGTTCCTTTTTTCGCCTGTGCTCGGGGTGATCTCAGACCGGGTGGGACGGCGCCCCGTCATTCTTCTCTCGAATCTCGGACTGGGGCTGGATTATTTTGTCATGGCGCTCGCCCCGACGATCGGGTGGCTCTTTCTCGGGCGCATTATCTCCGGCGTGACCGCGGCCAGCATCGCGACGGCAATGGCTTACATCTCCGATGTAGTCGAACGGGAAAAACGGGCTGGAGCCTTCGGAATGATCGGCGCCGCCTTCGGGCTTGGATTTATTATCGGTCCGGCGGTGGGCGGCTGGCTGGGGGCATATGATCCGCGGCTGCCCTTCTGGGTGGCGGGCGGGCTGAGCCTGCTCAACGCGACCTATGGCTTCCTGGTTCTGCCGGAATCGCTCGCGCCGGAAAACCGGAAAGCGTTTTCGTTAGGCAGGGCCAATCCGGTCGGGTCGCTCGTTTTGCTTCGCTCGCATCCGGAATTGCTCCGGCTGGCGACGATTCAGTTCATCAGTTACACCGCGCATGAGGTGGTGCAGATTTATGTCCTCTACGCGATCTATCGTTATGCCTGGAACGAGAAGGCGGTTGGGTTATCGCTTGCCTTTGTCGGCGTCTGCACGGTGATCATCTCCGGCGGAATGGTGCGACCGCTGGTGGGTGGGCTGGGCGAACGCCGCACCCTCTATCTCGGTTACTTCCTCGCCACGATCGGGATGTTCCTCATGGGTTGGGCGACCGGCTCGGTCCTGTTCATGATCGGGGTAACCGTGATGAGCATGTGGGCGATCGCCGGTCCGGCTGCCCAGGGAATGATGACCCATCGAGTCAGCGCATCCGAGCAGGGCGAATTGCAGGGCGCGATCAGCAGTCTGCGGGGAATTTCGATGCTCATCGGGCCGGGTCTTTTCTCCTTTGTCTTCGCCTGGTTCATCAGCCCGCACCACGGGTGGACGCTGCCGGGCGCGCCCTGGTATCTGGCCGCGGCGATGTTGTTCGTCGCGATGCTTATCGCCTTCACCGTCGAGCAGCCGGAGATGAAGCAACTAAAGGCGACCCGGAGGGTCCGGCGTCTGTCTAAAGCATCGTAGCCCACTTTGCTTTCACACGAGCGTGCGGATTGACTTCACACGCAATAGTCGCGGGCCGCTTGGGCGAAAGCGGTGTAGCTGTAGCGGCGGTTGAAAGCCTAGCGTTGCTTTGGCATCCATTACGGGCGACCGCCGTGGCCGCGGATTCCATTCCATTCTGCTACTCACGGGCGGTCACGTATCTGTGTAGCCTGGCGCGGCGGTTTTGTGGCACAGGCATCTTGCCTGTAAGCCCGCCGGGCATCTCGCCCGGTGTTTCGACACCGCAGAATCAGTCTCAAGGTCTTGACCGTGCTGAGTGGTTAGGTCAAGCGATCGTGCGACAGGAAGGAGTCACCGGGCGAGACGCCCGGTGGCTTCACAGCCGAGGCGGCTGTGCTACGCCGTGGCCGCAAGGCTAAACAGGTACGCGTTGCAGGCCGCCGCTGACAGGCTCGCCTCCGCCTAACGACTCTGCGGCACGATTTTGAAGATATTCCCGGCCGCGTAATCGACGATGTAAAGTTCGCCCGCGGCGTCTTCCCCTAACGACGTCGGATTGGCCAGATCAAACCCGCCAATCTGGGTCGGGAAAAGCAGACTGGTCGCGTCGTGAATCTTCGGGACGCCGCTGCCGGTATAACGAAAGATCAGAATCGTGCCGGTGAAATCTCCCGTGATCGGTCCAAGATAATCGGCAAAGACATAAAGTCCGCGCAGGCTGCTGACGGCGCGGCCCCGGTAGATGTAACCGCCAATCACCGTCTGGCCGGTCTGTTGATGGGTGTAATCGACAATTGGATCGACCGCGTTTGGCGGCGGTGGGTCGTTCGGGAAAGCCGGGTTCTGAATAAAGCCTTCCCGCACCCGCCAGCCGTAGTTTTCGCCGCCGCCGGGGTTGGAGGCTGGCTGGAGATCGACTTCCTCTCGCGCCGCCTGGCCGACGTCCCCAATCCAAAGATCGCCGGTTTGCCGATCGAAGCTGCACCGAAACGGATTGCGCAGGCCGTAGCAAAATATTTCCTCCCGATCGGTCCCGGATCCGAAAAATGGATTGTTCGTCGGAATCGTGTAGGTCCCGTTATCTTCGATGTGGATGCGCAACATTTTGCCGAGCAGCGTTTCCGTGCTTTGGCCGTTGCCACCCGGTTCGATATGACCGGGTCCCTGGTCGTTGGCGTTGCCCCCGTCGCCGGTGGCGATGTAAAGGTTGTGATCATCGCCGGTCCGCGGGCTGAACCCAATCCAACCGCCATTGTGATTGGTCTGCGGCTGATCGAAGGCGAGCACGATCCGTTCGCTCGCGGGATCGGCCACATTGGGATCCGCCGTCAGGTTGAAACGCGAGATGCGGGTGATGCCCGCGCCAAAAGCGCCGCCGGGCGCGGTGTAGTTGACATAAAAGCGGCCGTTCGTCGAGTAGTCGGGATCAAAGGCGAGGCCGAGGAGCCCCTGTTCGTTCCCCTGAAGGGTAAGCCGGTCCTGAATGTCGAGGAACAGCGTCGGGTTTACCGTTCCGGAGGGAAGGTTGATGATGTGAATTTGCCCCGTCTTTTGCACGACAAAGAGCCGGCTGGTGTCTCCCGGAGGAGCCCCGGCAAAGAGCGGGTTGGTAAAACCGCCGGCTAATCTTTCGGCCGCAATCCGTGGAGCAGCAGAGACGAGGGGCGGAGAAAAGCTAAGCCCCACCGAGCAAACGACCGCCGCGAGGAGCACGCCTCGCAGCACAACGGAGCGGAATGGTGTGCGCATGCTCTTCTTTCGGCCCCGCTGACGGAAAGGTCAATCGGTTTAAGAGCCAAGGCCTGGCACACTGGTCGACGCGAAATTTAGTGTGCCAGGAAAACGTGATTTTACTGATAGAAAGCAGCGGAGCCTGCTGCGGCCGAACAGCGCCGGCACTGCATCAGAGAACGGTTACCGGTTGCCTGAGACGAGCCGCTACTCCGAATATTGGACGATGAGTTGTGGCGGGGTGGAGTAGCGCGAACTTCCAGCTTGCGGTTTGAGCGAGTGTTCGCCACGCGAATCCGATCCACGGCAAGCTGTGGGATCGCGTTGCGCTTGGCCAATTCAGCACCCGCTTTTATGGGTTGGTGCCGCGGATTTCCGCTGCGAGCCAAATCCCGCTCAAGGTGGTCCAGTTGATAAAATCTTCAGGCTCCTGATAAGCAGCGGGTCCCCCACAGAGCCCGTAGCCTCATTGGTATCGTAAAGCCCGATATCGACCAGCTTTTCCCCCGAAATTCCCGAAATGTTTCCGATGGCCGCGAGGAGCACTTTGGCTTGGAAATCCACCTCCGGGACAAAGCGAATTGCTTTCCATGTCTCCGTCTGGCCAAAGACGTCCTTTCCGATGATGGTAGTCCAGGCGCTCGAGTGGCGTTCGCCCGGCGTTCTATCCAAGTTGTTGAAGATAATGTCCGGAGCGATCTCTGCGTAGATCGTGTCCAGCTCATCATAAGGGACACCGTCCATCTCCAGCGACTCGTTAGGCTGGACAGTTTCCTGCGCCAGCGTGGCTGTGCCGGTCAAGCAGGTCACCAGCATGGCGAGGAGAATTTGTTTGATGGTGGTTCTGGTCGTTTCCATGAAATCATTTGCGTCCTCTCGAGGAAGCATGTCAAAGCCTTCTTTCGGTCCGCAAAGAGCAATTGAAAGCCGCTTCCGCAAGATTACTATGAGCCGCGGTGGCGAAACAACGCGCTCAGCAACATGCCTGGAATGAAGTTTACTCCCTGATCCTTCTCGGAACCGGGACCCTCCTCTTCCTCGCCCTCATTTCCTATCGGCCTCAGGAAATTCCGACCTGGTTCCCGCCGCTCAACGTCACTTCCTCGCCGCATCCCGGCCAGAACTTCCTCGGCCCGCTCGGGGCGATCGCCGCCGGGATTTGTTATTTCCTGATCGGCGCAGCCTCCTATCTCCTCGCCACGGTGCTCCTCGGATTTGGAGCGGCCAAATTGTTCCATCCCGAGCTGCGCGTCGTCCGGCGACTCGGCTGGATTCTGCTTTTTCTCATCTCGGGCGCATGCCTGCTCAGTTTGCAGCACTGGTTTCTGCGGGATTGGCCGCACCTTTTCAACAACCAGCACGCCGGCGGCTGGGTCGGCGATCAGATCGGCCGCCGGTTGTTCCGCTCCGCGATGGGGCGCGGCTCATTCATTGTTTTAGCGGGGCTATATTTGGCCAGCCTTATCCTCATGACGGGCCTCCGCCCGATTCATCTCGTTAGGCAAAGCGTCCTGGCAATGCGCAAGGGGTTCGTCGCGCTTCGGCTCTGGCTTCTGCGCCGCAAAATGCGCCGGGCCGACCTGAAACAACAACTCGAGATCAGCCAGCAGCAGATCGCCAAACAACAGCGCGCCCTGGAAAAGAGGCTGCGCCGGAAAGGCGCCGCCTTGCCGAGGGAAGAACTGACTCCCGAGGCGGTCCTGCTCGAAGAATTCGCCAACCGCCCCGAGCCGAAAGTGGTCGATACGACCGCCCTTCCGCCCGAGCCGAAGCGAAAGCCGTCCCTCGCCGAGCTCAGACGCAGTGAGAAAAAGCCTGCCGCACCCGCCTTCGCGACCACGCCGTCGTGGGAGGGCAAGAATTACCAGATTCCGCCGCTCGATCTTCTCGCGACCCACGATGCTCTGGGCCGGGTTGCGACTCATCCTTCCGAGCTGGAAGAAATTCAGCGGATTCTCATCGAAACCCTGGACCAGTTTGGGATCGCGGTGGCCCCCGGCGACATCACCAAAGGGCCTACCATCACCCGCTACGAAGTCTATCCGGCCAAGGGCGTCCGGGTGGACAAGATCGTTAGCCTGGAGCGCGACCTTGCCCGGGCGACGCGGGCCGAGCGGATCAACATCCTCGCGCCCATCCCCGGCAAAGACACGGTCGGGATCGAAATCGCCAACAGCCGCAAAGTCACCGTCACTCTGCGCGAGCTGCTCGAGTCCGACGATTGGGAGGAGGCGAAGACGCGCGCGAAAATTCCACTCGCCCTCGGCAAGGACGTTTACGGCAAAACCATTATCGCCGATCTCGCCCAGATGCCGCATCTGCTCGTCGCCGGCACGACCGGGAGCGGCAAGAGCGTTTGCATCAATGCACTCATCGCCAGCATGCTCTTCCGCTTCACTCCGGAGGAACTGCGCTTCATCATGATTGATCCCAAGGTGGTCGAGATGCAGACTTACGAGAAACTGCCGCACCTCTTTTTCCCGGTCGTGACTGACCCGAAAAAAGTGCTCTTCGCCTTGCGCGCGGTGACCGACGAAATGGAGCGGCGCTACAGAATTTTTGCCCAGGTGGCCGTGCGCAACATCACCGGCTTCAATGGCCGGCCGAAGAAGAAGATTGTAACCGGGGGCGCCGATCCCGGCAGCGATGACTTGGACGAGAGCGTGGAGACGACGCCTAACGCCTCACCCAGTGACGCGGCTACAGCGTTAACGCCCCCGGCTGCAAATGCGCGCGATGGCGATGTCATCATTCCCGAGCGTCTTCCTTATGTCGTCATCATTATCGATGAGCTGGCCGATCTGATGCAGACCGCGCCGGCCGATGTCGAGAGCGCGATCGCCCGCATCACCCAGATGGCGCGCGCCGCCGGTATCCATCTCATCGTCGCCACCCAGACGCCGCGAGCCGATGTTGTGACCGGCGTGATCAAGGCCAATATCCCGAGCCGGATTGCCTTTCAGGTCGCGAGCAAGATCGACAGCCGCGTCATTTTGGATGAAAACGGGGCCGACCGATTGTTAGGCCAGGGCGATATGCTTTATCTCCCGCCCAGTACCTCGCGGCTCATCCGCGCCCAAGGCGTGCTTGTGACCGACGAAGAAATTGGCCGCCTGGTCGATTTCGTTTCCGCCCAAAGCTCGCCCGGCTTCGACGCCGCGATGCATGAGAAACTTGAAGCGGCCGCCCTGCCTAACGAGGAGGTGACCGAGGAGGATGAAGAGCTGGTCGAGAAATGTCTCGAGATCATTCGCCAGGAAAAACGCGCGTCCACGTCGCTTCTCCAACGCCGGCTCCGGCTCGGCTACACCCGCGCGGCGCGGATCGTTGATATTCTCGAGCAGCGCGGCATATTGGGCCCCGGCGAAGGCGCCAAGCCGCGCGAGATTCTGGTCGATCTCGACGCCGCCGTCTGATCCCACCGTCTTGTGATGGAACCGCTCGGCCAAAAATTGCAGGAGGCTCGTTTCCGAAAGAAAATTTCGCTCGAGGAAGCCTCGCGCGTGACCAAGATCCGCGCCTCGCGCCTCCAGGAAATCGAGAACGAAGATTTTTCCAGCTTCTCCAGCCTGGCCTACGCCAAGGGGTTCCTTCTCATCTACGGCAAATATCTCGAGGTCGATGTTGCGCCCTATCTCGATGCCTTCGAGACCTCGCGCGAGGTGAGCGTGGACGGCTACTCCTATCTCCAGGACGCGCCCACCACCGCGCCTCTGCCGGTCGTTAGGCGAGAACGCCCCCGCCGCCCGACGCTGCTGCCGTTCCTCATCGCCGTTTTCGTTCTCATTGTCGGTTTGTATCTCGTGAAACTGCTCCTCGACATTCAGCGGATCGCTCCGCGGACCAGCCCGGCAGGATCCACCATCGCCGCTTCGACGACTCCGACGCCGACGCTCGCCCCCACGCTCTCCCCGCCCGAAAAAGTCATCGTCCCGCGCGCGATCCCGGTTGAGGGAACGCCAGCGAGTGAAGCGGGTGTGACGGCCAGCCCGACCGAAACCCCCGCGACGGTTGTGGCGACGCCTTCTCCCACGGAACCGGAAGTCCGCCGCGCGGAGCCGGTCCATCCGGAAGATTTTGCCCCGCCGCCGAGCAGCCCGCCCGG
>Ga0081539_10001925_pt1 | contig 32014 bp, 19 predicted proteins | sample TabmetS4T2R2_FD_71023 | JGI IMG/M metagenome (GOLD analysis project Ga0081539, IMG submission 71023) | Tabebuia heterophylla rhizosphere microbial communities from the University of Puerto Rico - S4T2R2 | ecosystem: Host-associated > Plants > Roots > Rhizosphere ... | reverse complement strand
GCCCTAACGACTAACGACTCGCCGGCCCGACTGCCGCCCAGTCCGCTCAATCTGGTCATTCTCGAGCAGATCCGCCAGATGCCGGCGGGCGGAAGATATTCCACTACCCGGGCGGCCACGATTCGCCTCAAATCGGCGGCCCATTTCGAGTCGGGTAAATTTTTCATTCTCCCGGACGCGGCCTCGCCGAGTTTCTGTTCCGGGGCCACCTATCTCGTTTTTATCAAGACGATCGAAACGCTCCGCCGCCGGGGCGATCTGGAGCTCGATTACGAGACGCTCGATGCCCTCATGATTCGCGATCAACGCGACGGCGAAGGAGTCTGGGGACGGTGGAACGCCAACGGCCCGGGCACCGCCCGGCTTTTTCATGAACTTGGACTCGGTCGCAATTTTGAAGATTTTGCCGAGGCCGAGCCGGGCGATTTCATGAAGATCTTCTGGTCGGATGAAGTGGGGCGCGCGGAAAGCGGGCATTCGGTGATTTATCTCGGGATGGAGAAGAAACTCGGAATCGACTACGTGCGCTTTTGGTCGAGCAATCTTCCCACGGGCTATGGCGAGAAGAGCGTGCCGCGCACGAAAATCGCGCGGGCAATTTTTTCGCGGCTCTACCACCCGAAAAATCTGGAGAAGATCAAGGCGGCACCGGCGGTGGACCGTTATCTTGCCAGCCTCCTCCGAGTGCGCTCGAGCTTTGCCAGGGCGCGCGAGGAATGCGGGCTCTGATTTTTGCCTAACGATGGGCGCAACCTCGGGCGCGACCCTGCTCAATGGCTTCATCCTGGGATGGTCGGTGGCCTGGCCGCCCGGGCCGATTAACGCCGAGATGATCCGGCGCGCGCTCCTGCCGCGGAAACAGGGCGGCAGTTTTTGGCTGGCGTGGCAGTTGGGGCTGGGGGCGTGTACGGGAGATTTTCTTTGGGCTCTGGGTGTCGCCGCGGGAGCCGGCGCGCTCCTCGCTTCCCGGCAGCTGCATCTCGCGCTCGGGGTGCTGAGCTTTCTCCTGCTGCTTTTTCTCGCTTTCAATTTTGTTCGCGCTGCCTGGCGCATGGCGCGAGCTAATGCAGGAGCCGCCAGGGCGCGAAGACCCCACGAAAATTCAGAAGATGTTCCCGCCGCCGGTTCGGGGGCAAAAGCCGTTCCCGCTTCGCGGCATGGTTTTCTTTTGGGGCTGATTCTTGCCCTAACGAGTCCGTGGAACATCGGTTTTTGGTTCGCGGTCGTGAGCGGGCAGGGCGCGACGCAGAAGCAATCGACTTTCCTGAGCTCCCTCATCCTCGCGAGCGCAGTCGTCTCGGGCGCGATCGCCTGGACGATTGTCCTTTGTACCGCGTTGAAATTGGGGGCGCGCATCTTCGCCCGCCCGAGCTGGCAAATTGGAACCCAGGTGGTGAGCGCACTCGTTATGCTCTTTTTCGCTGTGCGCCTCGTCTGGTTCTGGCAGTGATTTTGTGACCGGGGGCAATGAACCCGGCCGGGCCGGCAGCCGCTCAACCGCGGCGGCGACCCCGGCTACGCCAGGCAATTTCAGTGCTAAATTCGGCCGTGAACTCGGAGCGCGAGCTGAAACTCACGATCAACGAGATCTATTTCTCGATCCAGGGCGAGAGCAGTTGGTCTGGGCGACCGTGCGTTTTCGTTCGCCTCACGGCGTGCGACCTGCGCTGCAACTATTGCGACACGGAGTACGCCTTTTACGAAGGCCAAAAACGATCGTTAGGCGAGATCGTCGAGCGCGTTCTCGCCTACCACTGTCCCCTCGTCGAGGTCACCGGCGGGGAGCCGCTCCTGCAAAAGAACGTCCTGCCACTCATGAGCCTTCTGGCCGACGCGGGCTGCACGGTTTTGCTTGAGACGAGCGGCGCGCACGACATCTCACAGGTCGATGAGCGCGTGCACCGGATCATGGATTTGAAGACGCCCGGGAGCGGCGAGGTCGCGCGCAATCTTTTTTCCAACGTCGACCACCTGACGAGACGCGACGAAGTGAAATTCGTCATCGGTTCGCGCGAAGATTACGAATGGTCGCGCGCCCAACTGCGCGAGCATCGGCTGGCGGAACGCTGCCAGGCGGTCCTTTTTTCGCCGATCTTTGGCCGGATCGATCCGCGCCAGATCGTGGAATGGATCCTGGCCGATAATCTCCCCGTCCGTTTCCAGCTCCAGATGCACAAGTTCATCTGGAGGCCAACCCAGCGCGGGGTGTAAGCGCATGAAACGCCTCTGGACAATCCTCGGGGTGAGCGACGCCCCGCCCGGGAACGGCCTGCTCTTGTTCTTTCGGGTGGACGATTTCGACCTGGCACTGAAGCGAGCCCGCACTCTGGTGAGCCATTTTGAAGAAGAACCTCACGTGAACCCAAACACTCAAACAGCGAAGTTCTCAGTCCGTGACCCCGACGGACACCATGTGACAATCAGCGCCGCGAAGACCTGACCTTGGGAGCTGCCTGGCAGGCCGAAGAGTCTTTCCGGCTTCCGCCGATTTTCAAGAGTCGCTGACGAGCGCGGGGTATGACCGAAGGTTGTAGCGGCGGGCGTGTCGGCCGCAGGAGCGGGCGTGTCGCCCGCAACCTTGCAAGAGGCGGGGCACTGCCGAAGCAACTTGTTAGAAGTTTTGTATTGTGCGGCCGACACGGCCGCCGCTACACTCGCGGCGTGATTAAAGGGCGGCCTCCCAGGCTCGATTGCATTTTCCCGTCCTACGATTCGCCGCTTTTCTTCGTCACCTTCTGCACGTTTCATCGGCGAAAGATCGAACCGATCGGAGTCGCGCACACGTCGTTTCTGCGCTACGCGCAACGCGCGCGCGACGAGCTCAACGTAGCCGTGGGCCGCTACGTCGTGATGCCCGACCATGTCCATCTCTTCGTTCAGGGCGACCGTGCTTTTCGCCTCGATCGCTGGGTCGGCGGATTGAAAAGAGCTATCTCGGTATCGTTAGGCGCAACCGCGGCTCGGCCGCTTTGGCAGCCTGGTTTCTTCGATCACCTTCTCCGCCATGACGAAAGTTATGCCGCGAAATGGGACTATGTCCGCCAAAACCCGGTGCGGCATGGCCTGGTGCACCAAGCGGAGGACTGGAAATTCCAAGGCGAAGTGGTGCTGATCGATCGGGTGTAGCGGCGGGCGTGTCGCCCGCAAGGGTGGGCGTATCGCCCGCAGGGGCGGGACCTCGCTTCAGGACAATAGGGGGCATCGTCAAGCGACAGGGCGCGACAGCGCGATCCCTTTGCGGCCGACACGGCCGCCGCTACACCGGTCACAGCCGGCACTCAGGCTGCGAGGGAAGTTTGGGCGATTAAATCGCGGTAAAGCCGTTCGTACATCTCCGCCGCCAGCCCCCAGCTGAAATCCAAGGCGAGGGCGCGCCGTATCAAGCGCTCCCATTCCGCCCGGTCGCGGAAAATTTCCTTCGCGCGCTTGATTGCATCCCAGAGCGGTTCGCTGCCGTATTGGTAAAAAAGAAAGCCGTAGCCCCTGTTGGTCGTCGGGTCGTAGTCGGCGATGATCTGCTCGATGCCGCGGGTGCCGCGGGCAATTGGAAGGACGCCGTAACGCAGACTGTGCATGGCGCTGAATCCGCCGGGCTCGACCCGCGACGGGATGAGGGCGCAGTCGCTCCCCCCTTCGATCAAATGGGCGAGGGCTTCATCGTAATCGTGGACGTAGGCGAGACGATTGGGATAACGGCGCGCGGCAATCGCCAGCGCGGTTTCGTAGGCCGCCTCCCCTTTGCCGAGGATGACCAGCCGAACGTCGTCCGCGAGGAGGCGATCGAGCACCGGCATGAGGATGTCGAACCCTTTCGCCTCGACTGTGCGCGTGACCATGCCGAAGACCGGGCCGCGCGGATCGGGCGCGAGCTGGAGTTGCTCGAGCAGCGCGTCGCGCGAGCGGCGTTTGACCCGCACGGTGTCGGGGCCGTAGCGGGCGGGGATGAGCTGGTCGGTCGCCGGGTCCCAGCGTTGATAATCGGCCCCCCCGAGAATGCCGCTCAGCTTGTGAGCGTGCTCGCGGAGGACGCCGTCGAGCCCTTCGCCTAACGACTGCGATTGGATTTCCTGGGCGTAAACCTCGCTGGAAACGACCACCCGATCGGCGAAAAGAATACCGCCCTTGAGCAGGTTGAGCCGGCCGAAAAATTCGAGCCCGCCCGGCTCGAAATAGCGCGCGGGCAAATTCGTTAGGGCAAAATCCCAGCTGTCGAAATTGCCTTGATCAGCCAGGTGATGAATGGAAAGGACGGTGGAAAAAGGCAGGCCTTGATGGCGGACGAGCACGGGCACGAGCGCTCCTGTCCAGTCGTGGCAGTGCAAAATGTCGGGGCTCGGTTTCATTCGGCGCGCGACCTCGACCGTCGCCTTGGCGAAGAAAATGAAACGAGCGGCGTTGTCGGAATAGGGCTCGCCCCGTTCCTGGTAAACGCCGGGTCGATCATACAGTTCGTCGCAACGGACAAAAAAGATTTGCAGGCCCTCGGTGGTGCGGCCTTCGAGGAGATCGGCGGCGAGGGTTTTTTCGCCTAACGAAACCTGAACACTTACTCGAAGCGGTTTCGCTTTGACCTTCTTGTTCGCGCGAATCTCGCGGTAGTAGGGCATGGCGAGGGCGATCTCATGACCGCGCGCCTTCAGTTCGCGCGGGAGGGCAACGAGCACATCGGCGAGCGCGCCGGAACGCACCAGGGGCCACCCTTCGCTGCTGATCATGAGGATTTTCATTTCTCTTACTTAACCACGGATGACACGGATGATAAGGACAGGAGGAGGCGTTTGCGATCAATCCTGCTTATCCGTGTTATCCGTCTCAGCGGTGGTCAAATAAGTTTCCCGCACCCAGGCGAGCGCTTCCTCGCGATCGCACAGGACGCCTTCCAACTGTCGCGTCTCGACCGCTTCGAGGATTTCTCCAAAGAGTGGTCCGGGCTTCAGTCCCATCGCGAGCAGATCATCCCCTCTCACGAGCGGAGGCGGGATGATCGGTTCGTTGGCAAATTCTTCTCGTTTCCGCACGAGATACTCGTAATTATCGAGCATCGCGTGGCTCCCGAGACAATCGACCCGATGAAGCTCCAGCTCGTCGGCAAAATGCGGCCGGGCCATGAAACGTTTGAGGCGCGAGATGCGCATCTTCGGCGCGTCTTTAAAAACCATGTGTTGCTCGACCATTTCCACCACTGCCTCGATTTCCGCCCGCGAAAAACGAAGTCGTTGCATGAGCGCCTCAGTCATGGCAGCGCCGAGTTTGTCGTGGCCGCTGAAACGAATCCGGCCAGTTTCATCAATTGTCTTTGTCGCCGGCTTGGCGATATCGTGGAGGAGAACGCTCAGAACGAGCGGGAGCGACGCGTCGTCGGGCAAAAGCGAAAGCATGAGCCGGGTGTGGGTGAAAACGTCGCCTTCGGGATGAAACTGCGGCGGCTGTTCGCAGCCCTTGAGCGCCTCCAGTTCTGGCAGGATTGCCTTCATCAACCCGCTCGCATCGAGCAAATCCCAGCCTCGCACTCGATGAGCCGAGAGAAAAATCCGCACCAGTTCGTCGCGGATGCGCTCGGCGCTGATGGCGTTGATCGAGTCCGCTGCCCTAACGATCGCCTTCCAGGTGCCCGGCTCGATTTCAAATTCCAGAAGGGTGGCGAACCGAATGGCGCGGAGGAGCCGGAGCCGATCTTCGGCGAAGCGCTCCGCCGGTTCGCCAATTGCCCTCACGAGATGCGCGGTCAGATCCTCCCGGCCACCGACGAAATCGATCACGGCGTCGTTAGGCGGGTCGTAGAACATGCCGTTTATCGTGAAATCGCGCCGGCGTGCGTCTTCTTCGGGCGACGAAAAATTGACCGCCAGGGGATGTCGACCGTCGAGGTAGGCGCCGTCGGAACGGAAAGTCGCGACTTCGAATTGAAAGTCATTTTCCAGAACCACAATGACACCGAAATGAGCGCCGACCGCGTAGGTCCGCGCGAAAATTTTCTGCACCTCTTCAGGGTGCGCATCGGTCGCGATGTCTACGTCTTTAGGGGACAGGCCGCGCACGAGGTCGCGCACGCAACCGCCCGCCCAGTAGGCGACGTGGCCGGCGTGGCGGAGCCGCTCGACGAGGGAGTGCGCCGTCGCGAGCATCGGGTCCGAAAGGTCCACCCGCCTAACGTCGCCTTTTCGGAGAGACTGTCGAGCGGCGCTACTCCTTCGTCGCTTCGCGGCGCGAGTCGCGGAAGGAATAGATCACGAAACAGACCACCGCGATGCAGATGCAGGAATCGGCCACGTTAAAAGCGGGCCAGGGATGGAGGATGCGCGGAGCGCGCGGCCCAAAATCGAAAAAGAGGAAGTCGATGACGTGGCCGTGGAGGAGCCGGTCGGTCAGGTTGCCGAGAATCCCGGCGAGAAGCAGGCCGAAGGCGATCCGCCGCCAGGCATCGGTCGGTCCCGGCCTAAGGAGAAGCCAGGCAGCCACAGCCAGGGCGACAATCGAAAGGACGACGAAAAAGGGATTGTTGTTGCGGAAAGAACCGAAGGCCGCGCCGGTGTTGGTAACATGCACGAGCGAAAAGAAATTTGGGATGACTGGGCGCGAATCCGCGGGATCGATCAAGCGCAGAACGAGAAATTTGGTCAGCTGATCGAGCGCGTAGAGGGGTAACGTGAGATAGAAAAAAATTCTCACGCGCGTTGATCGATCACCTCGGCGCAGCGGTCGCAGAGGTCGGGGTGAGCCGCGATGTGGCCGACAGTCGGGCGATGGCGCCAGCAGCGGGCGCACTTCTCGTTAGCTGTGCGCCTCACGACAGCACGCGACTCCGCGGCAGGAACAATCCTCAGCTCACTCAGGATGAAAAATTCCTCCAACTCATCGCGCGGGATCGATTCGATGAAACGCTCCTCGCAGTGCAATTCGACGGCGGCTTCCAGGGCGTTCCCGATCAGCTTTTCCTGACGCGCCTTTTCGATTGCCTGGCCGATCACGCCGCGCAATGCGAGCAGGTCCTCGACCAGGTCGCGCGCCAGACCGTCGCGAGAAGATTCGTCCGACTCGGGAAAGAGTTCGAGATGCACCGAACGTTGGTGGCCCGCCCGATGGCGCCAGGCTTCTTCGGCGGTGAAAACCAGAATGGGTGCGAGCAGCTGGCAGAGCGCTTCGAAGATCCGGCTCATCGCGGCCTGGGTGGCGCGGCGGCGGGGTGAACCCGGCGCGTCGCAATACATCCGGTCCTTGGTGATGTCGACGTAGAGGCTGCTGAGGTCCACCGCGCAGAACTGGTTCAGGGTGTGATAGACCTTGTGGAACTCATAACTCGCATAGGCGGCGCGGCAGTCGTCGATCACTTGCTGGAGCCGGTCGAGAACCCAGCGATCGACGATTGTACCGGCGGTCTGTGACCGCCGAGTGTCCGCAGGGCCAGCGTTTCGGCGGTCACAGACTGCCGCTACAGAGTATTCATGCAGGTTGCCTAACAAAATGCGAAGCGTATTGCGAATCCGCCGATAGGTGTCGCCGAGCCGGGTGAACATTTCTTCCGAGAAGGGAACGTCGTCGGTGTAGTTGATACTGCTCACCCAGAGCCTAACGAGATCGGCGCCGTGCCGGCCGACGAAATGCCCGGCATCCATCGGCTTGCTGTAGGTGCTCGATTTGGAAATCTTTTTTCCGTCGAGGTCGACGACGAAGCCGTGTGTGATGCAGTTGCGATAAGGGGCGCGGTTGTGGAGCGCGACGCTCGTCAGGAGGGAGGATTGGAACCAGCCGCGATGCTGGTCGGTCGCTTCAAGGTAAAGGTCGGCTGGATCTTTCAGGGCGGGATGGCGGGCGCAGACGGCGAAGTGGGAAACGCCGCTATCGATCCAGACATCGATCGTGTCGTAACGATGGCGAACCCCTTCGGGCAAGCCGAGGGCACTCGCGAGAGCGGCAGCGTCCAGCTCGAACCAGATGTTGGAGCCGCGCTCGGCGACGAGATCGGCCAGCTTGCGAATCAAATCCGGATCAAGGATTGCCTCGTTGGCCGGCGAATAAAAAACCGGGAGCGGGACGCCCCAGCTGCGCTGGCGGGAGATGACCCAGTCGGGACGAGCCTCGACCGTGCCGCCGATTCGGTTTTCACCCCAGGGGGGGATCCAATTGACTTCTGTGATCGCCTGAAGCGCCTGTTTTCGCAGATCGTCGATCCGGATAAAGAACTGCTCGACCGCCCGGAAAATGATCGGCGTTTTCGAGCGCCAGCAATAGGGATAGGAATGCTGGTAAGGCTGTTCGGCGATGAGCATATCGCGCTCGCGCAAGAGCCGGACGATCTCGCGATTGGCGTCGAAGACATATTGGCCGACAAGTTCCGGCAGGCCAACCTCCTCGGTGTAACGGCCGTGATCATCGACCGGGGAAAAAATCGGAAGGCCATTGATTTTACCTAACGAATAATCATCCTCGCCATGCCCGGGCGCGATGTGGACCGCGCCGGTACCGGTGTCCATGGTGACAAAGTCGGCCGCTAGCACGATCGCGGTGCGGGTGAGAAACGGATGCTGCACGCCGATGCCTTCGAGTTTGTGACCGGGAAAGCTCTGCAACGGCTCTCCGGTCGGCTCGAACCCGGTCGTCAGGCAGAACGCCTCAACGAGCCTGTCCGCCAGAATGAGAACCTGGGGAACGCCTTCGCGGCGAAATTCCTGGAGGACGTAGAGTTCCTTGGGATGAACCGCGATGGCTAGGTTGGCCGGCAGGGTCCACGGCGTGGTGGTCCAGATGAGGATGCTGCCTTTGTCCCTGAGCAGGCCGGTTACGATGGGAAACTTGACCAAGACGGCGGTGTCGGTGCGTTCCTGGTATTCGACTTCAGCCTCGGCGAGAGCGGTCTGCGCGCCAGTGCTCCAGAAGACGGGCTTGAGCGATTTGTAAACCAGGCCGCGCTCGACGAAGACGGCGAAGGCGCGCAGAATGTCGGCTTCGTAGCCGGGATTCATCGTGAGATAAGGATGTGTCCAATCGCCGAAGATGCCGAGGCGCTTGAATTGCTTGCGCTGAATGTCGATGAATTTGCGGGCAAATTCTTCCGAACGGCGACGCACTTCGAGCGGAGCGAGGCCGCGACTTTCCTTCACCACCTTGTATTCGATCGGCAAACCATGGCAGTCCCAGCCGGGAATGAACGGTGCACGGAAACCGGCCATGGTTTTCGATTTCACGACCAGATCCTTGAGAATTTTGTTGAGGGCGGTGCCCATGTGGACGTCGCCATTGGCAAAGGGCGGGCCGTCGTGCAGGACGAAAAGTTCCGCCTCGGCGCGCGCAGTCTGGATTTGCTCGTAGAGCCGATCGGCGTCCCAATTTTTCAGCATCTCCGGCTCGCGGGTGACGAGTCCGGCTTTCATCGGAAAATCGGTCTGCGGCAGGTTGAGGGTATCCTTGTAATTCCGGCTCATCGCAGAGCGGCGACGCTAACATTGCGACCTGCAAATGCAATTAGGGTGCCGGGCGGGTGATCACGAAGGTGAATTGTGAGATCGTGAACCGTTAAATCGTGAATCGTTACAGCGTGGATCGTTACATCCTGAATCGTGAGAGGGAGTCGCGAGACGATCACGAAGCTCGAGCCAGGTGTCGCGCCCGCACTTTTCATTTTGAGCCGGCGCAGAAGTGATTAGAATCGGCCCCGGGCCAAGCGTGTTACTCATGAAGCGATTTCTTCCCTTCTTCATCATCCTCGTCGTTGGACTTCTGACCGTTGGAATCGCGACCGCAGTTTACAAAACGAAGATGAAAACGACGCCAGCCACGCAGTCGGCTGCCAGGGTCGCGGCCGCATCGCCCGCCGGCGGCATGAGCCCCTCGGCCGCTGGGGAAGAAGCGAAGGGAGAAGACAAGGCCGAACCGAAACTGCATGTTCGCGGCCCGCGCACGGCTTCAGTGCTCCTCGAGATTTACGGAGACTTTCAATGTCCTTCCTGCGCCATCGCCTCTCAGGCGGTTGACGAACTGCAAAAGGAATTCGAAGGAAAAATTCGGGTGATTTTTCACGAGTTCCCGCTCTCGATGCACCGGCATGCCGTGCGGGCGGCCGAGGCCGCCGAAGCCGCTGCCCTGCAGGGAAAGTTTTGGGAGATGCATGACGCGCTCTACCAGTATCAGCCCATCTGGAGTCAGTCGACCGATCCCACTCTCTTCTTCGATTCCTACGCGGGCGCGATCGGTCTCGATGTGGAACGTTTCCGCGTCGATCGGCAGTCATCGGACATTGAGGGCAAGGTGATTGACGACGGAAACTCCGGGCTGCTGCGCGGGGTGAGAAATACCCCCACGATTTTCCTCAACGGCGTCCAGGTCAAAGGCGCCACGACCAAGGATCAGCTGCGGGAAGTGATCAAGGCCGCCCTGGCGGCGAAGGAAAAGCCTTGACCGTGGCTGAAAAGACGTCACCTCCAACAAGAGAAGCGGAGCCGAAGGCGCGCTCGGGAACGCTTTTCTACTGGGTCCTGGCCATAATCGCACTGGTTGGACTGGCTGATGCAACCTTTCTAACCGTGGCACATCTGACGGGAGACGACGCGGTCTGCGGATCGTTCGCCGGCTGCTCGGAGGTTCTCGGAAGCAAATACGCAGCAATTTATGGCATTCCGACCGCGACGTTCGGTGCCGTGGCCTACTTTACGGCCTTCAGTCTCGCGATCCTGGCGGCGTTTGGTTACCTCGGGGTGAAAAAGTTTCTTGTCGCGCTGGTGGCAGCGATGTTTCTGGCCTCGGTCTATTTTCTCTATCTGCAGGCGTTCGTCCTGCACGCCTATTGCCCGTTTTGCCTGCTTTCAGCAGCGTTAACTTTTTTTCTGGGCGGGGTCCTTTTGGTCACGCCGGTGAGTCGTTAGGTAGTCGTTAGGTAATCGTTAGGGCATCGTTGGGTTATTAAGGGTAGATGGCCCGGCTGAAATGACTAAAACGTAATATTAAAGGCCGTGACAATCGGTCTCGCCCTTTGATAACCTCCACAGTCGGTAGAAGAAGCCTTCTGCCCAACTCACACACAACTCACAGAAAACACACCTATATGAAAAAAACATCAGCTTCGCGGGATGCTTTCTTTAAAGTTCGCGTCTTGGTTAGCTTCGTCCTCGGCTGCGTTGGCATCTGCCTGGCGTTGATCGGCTTTGGGCTTTATCCAGTTACCTCCGCCCCGGCGGCGAATCCGGCGACACCACGAACCTGGCAACCCAAGTGGATTAAGGTGCACTCCGCGCAAAATGACATTTCCGCGCCCCTCCGCGAAATGGCCACCTGGCCGTTGCCGGCCGTCAGCTCGGAAGAAGAGGAAGGGCCGCTAAATCCTAAAATTGGCATTATCCGGCCGAGCGGAAGCCGACCGGACACGGCCGTTCAAAACACGCTGACGGCCAGTCTTCTGATCAACGTCATTCCAGGTCTCAGTTTTGATGGCATCCCCTATCCAGGGGTGGTCTGCAACTGCGCCCCGCCCGATACCAACGGCGCCGTCGGCTCGACTCAGTACGTGCAGATTGTAAACGAGGGCTATCAGGTGTTTGACAAAAACACCGGCAGTTCGGTTCTGGGACCAGCTAGCATCCGCTCACTTTGGGCTGGCTTTGGTGGCGTTTGCGAAACCGGCGGCTCGGGCGACCCGGTCGTGCTCTACGATAAGATCGCCAACCGCTGGGTTATCACTCAGTTTGCGGTATCAACCGGGACCTTCGTTCCTAATCGGGAGTGCGTTGCAGTCTCCGCGACTGCTGATGCGACCGGCTCCTATTTCCGTTACGACTTCGATCTGCGTCCATTCGGCGCCAATTTCTACGACTATCCAAAACTCGGCAGCTGGCCTGACGCCTATTACATGGCGATGAACGTCTTCAACAGCTCGGGCACGGCCTACCTCGGCACGCAGCCTTTTGCCTTCGATCGTTCGAAGATGCTAACCGGCGCAGCGGCTACCGTGATCAGCCCCGGTTTGGTCGGTGTGCCGGCGAATAATGAAGATCCGCTCATTCCGTCGGACTTCGACGGTTTGATTCTCCCGCCGTCGGGGGCTCCGAATACCTTTCTCGAGTTCCCGGACACCACGGGAAACAACGGCGGCCGCTACCGTTACTGGCACTACCGCGTCGGGGTGCCTTTCGGCAACGGCCCGACCTTTACCCAAAATACCGGTCCATTGGCGGCGGGCTTCACCTTCTTCTTCGGCACCGTGCCGCAGTTGGGCACAGCTGATCGACTCGCCGCGATTGGTGATCGATTGATGTTCCGGCTTGCGTATCGGAACTTCGGCAGCCCGACGTCGCCGGACGAGTCGTGGGTTGGAAACTTCACCGTCTCATCCAGCGGGGTGGCCGCGCCGCGCTGGTTTGAGTTGAAAAACCTGGGCGGAGCCGCTGGCACGATCAAACAGGAGGGGACCTATCAGCCTGATAGCACCTACCGCTGGATGGGCAGTGCCGCGATGGATAAGATGGGCAACCTGGCACTTGGCTTTAGCGCGTCAAGCGCCGCCATCCATCCTCAGATCCACTACGCTTTCCGGAGTGCGACTGATCCGCTTGGCACCCTGACTGGCGAAGTCGACGCATTCGATGGCACTGGTAGCCAGCTCGACACGAGCAGTCGCTGGGGCGACTACAGCGATATGACGGTCGATCCGGTGGACGATTGTACGTTTTGGTACACGACCGAGCACTACGCCACCAATAGCAGTTTCAACTGGCGCACCCACATCGTGAACTTCAGGTTCGACAACTGCGGCGCTGCGACCGATACCGTGACGATCACCAAGGCCACGTATGACACCTCGCGCACCCAGCTTACCGTCCAGGCGACCGATTCCAATCCGGCCGCGGTCCTCACGGTCAAGGTGACGAGTTCGGGTGAGATCCTCGGGACGATGCAGACTCGGGGCGACGGTAATTACCGGCTGAAAAAGAGGGGGATTTCGAATCCGGTTAATATCACGGTAACGAGTAATCTTGGCGGGAGCGACTCCGCGGACGTCCAAGTGCGCTAAGCGCTGGTGGTTCCTGGGTTGAGGCAAATCGCAAAAAGTTTCCGGGAGTCGTCTCAGCCGACTCCCGGAACACTGATAGTAAAGGGCATTCCGGAGTAGCCGCCGAATCCCGGTTGAGTTTTTCTCGTGCCGTTAGGCTGCAGCAATTGGCGATGTGGTGCTTGCCCTCGTCCGGCGCGGATGCCATCTTGGCCGGCTCGGTCTCGACTGCCGATGTAGCTCAGCTGGTAGAGCAACGGTTTCGTAAACCGTAGGTCACGGGTTCGAATCCCGTCATCGGCTCCCGATATTGCAGGCTCTATCCGGTGTGGCGCGAAAGAAGATTGCAATTTCGTCAGAAAAGTATTGACATTTTTGCGCGGTTTTGCGGAAAGATAGGAAAGCATCAAAAGGTAATGTTGGAGAACTCGGCGACGTCAAACCCAGCCGCGGCATGCTCTCCAAGGTTCCCTTTAAAATTGAGAGAACCAAACACATGAAAAAGAAATCTACTTCAAACTCCGCGTTTTTTAAGCTGCGTCTCGCGCTGGGGCTCTGTCTTGGGCTGGCTGGTGTCTTTTTGGCCTTAATGGGCTTTGGCGCGTTTTCATCCGTCTCGGCCCAACCGAAGCGGTCACCGGCAGATTCCGGGACGTCGCACTCGAATGACTTGGGTGCACGCGATGTTCAACTCTCTCCGGCCGATGGAGCGGGTCGCTTCGTTTACCTGATCGAGTTTAGCGAGCCGGGAATGTTGCGACGAGAGACGCGCGCCCCGGGTGAACGTTTCAATCCAAATACGCCACAAGCACAGGCGAACCGCGCTCAGATCGTCAGCGAACAGGCCAACCATGTGCAGACGATGACCAGAACTCTGGGCCGGGATTTGAATGTGACCCATCACTTTCTAGCGACGCATAGCGGCATCGCAACGCGTCTGACTCCCGAGGAAGCGCAGGTTGTTCGTGGGCTCCCCGGCATAAAGTCAGTTGAGCGTGAACGCGTTTATCACACGACGACCTTTCGCAGTCCGGAGTTCATCGGCGCCGATAAGATTTGGGATGGCACTGCCGTGCCGCCGGGCAGCTCGGGCACGAGGGGCGAGGGCATGATCATCGCGATGCTCGATACCGGCATCGATCCCGCTCATCCATCCTTCGCCAATGACGCAGAGTGCGGCCACGGCACGACTCAACCGGACAAGCTGCTAAGTGCTCTGGATTGTTCCAGCACAGACGGAAACGGTCTGTGCAACGGCCCTGATCCAGCCGACCATGTCGACCACGGCACGCATACCTCCAGTACTGCGGGAGGCAACACTCTAGGGCTCGACGCCGTTCCACCGCCTGTCTTACCGATCTCTGGTGTAGCCCCTTGCGCCAGCATCCGCGCCTACAAAGTCTGCCCCACCACTTCGTGCCCCGACGCCAACATTAAAGCCGGCGTCGATAGCGTCTTAATCCACGGCGACGCTAAGTTGATGAGTTTTTCGATCTCCGGAGGCACCGCTCCATGGAACGATAATGACCGAGACTTCCTTGATCTTGTAGATGCCGATGTGCTGGTTTCTGCCGCAGCAGGTAACGGAGATGTCGTTGTCGGTCAGGTAAACCATCGCGGTCCCTGGGTCTTCACCGTCGCCGCGTCCACCAAAGACAAGGTCCTCTTCGATGGCGTGCTGTCGGCGAGCGGTCCCGGCCAACCTCCGCCGGACACGCAAAATATCGGCCTCAGCATAGGGAGCGCTTCGCCCGACGGCACTCCGCTCAACGATTTTCCCATTCGGCATTACACTGGTCAGGATATAAACTTCGAAGGTTGCAGTAGCCAGCCGCCCTTTCCGCCAGGTTTCTTCACTGGTTCGGTGGCTCTGATCCGCCGCGGAAACTGCACCTTCACCGAGAAAATCACAAACGCATTCAACGCTGGGGCGGCGATGGTAGTGATTCGAAACAACGTACCTGGGACAGTCCTAATGGACACCACCGGGCAGCCTCCTGTTCCCGCTTACAGCTGTGATCAAGAACCGGGCGATGCTCTAGCCGCGTTTGTGGATGCGAACCCCAACAACGCAACGGTCGATTTTACCCTCAACGGAGCGGCCGATACTCAGGGTGACATTTTGGCGGATTTCAGCCTGCGCGGTCCCGACCCGGCACCATTGCAAAACTTGACCAAGCCGGATATCACCGGACCAGGCGTACTCGTTTATGCCGCGTTCCCGCTCAACCTTGGAGCATATGGGACGATCAGCGGCACGTCTATGTCTACGCCACACACTAGCGGCTCGGCCGCACTGGTGCGCAAGGTGCATCCGGACTGGACCGTTTCGGAAACGAAATCGGCGCTCATGATGACCTCCTTCAATGGCGGCACCAAGGAGGACGGGATAACGCCATGGGATGCGGACGACGTTGGCAGCGGACGGCTTGACCTGACCAAGGCGGCTCTGGCCGGCCTGGTCATGGATGAGACCACCCAGCATTACCTCGATGCAAATCCGGCTACCGGTGGCGACCCGAGGACTTTGAACCTGCCGGCGATGCGCGACATGAGTTGCACCCCCAATTGCACCTGGACGCGGACGGTGCGGAACACCATTGGTCAGTCCACGAGTTGGACCGCTACAGGCACGGCGATTACACCGGGATTCAATATCAGTATTTCACCGAGCAACTTCTCCTTCAGTGGTGGCTTGGGAGAAACCCGGGTGCTCACCATCACAGCGACACCGACCACTAATCTGACCAACGCGGTGGCCTTTGGCGAGGTGGTGCTGCATGAGAACGCTAACGCGTCACCCGATCAACGCCTCACTGTGGCGATCATGGGTGAGGCGGGCGCTGGATCGATCAGACTCCAGGCAAAACGCCTCGATGGAGGGCAATCAAATACGGTGCGTCTGAACTGGAGGGGGACGACCTCGGACAGCGTCGACGTCTATCGCGACGGCACATTGGTCGCGACCGTTCCAAACATAGGCAAATATAACGATGCCACTGGCGACACTGGGCGAGCTAAGTACGATTATCAGGTGTGTGAAGCGGGTACCCAGATCTGCTCCAATATAGCGAGAGTGAAGTTCCGGGAGTAGAGGAAACCAGGCAACAATCAGTAACGCGGCGTCCGGCAGACGGTCGGGCGCCGCGTGCGCTTGCGGCAGGCACCGCGGACTGCGTGGGGTTTCCCAGATTTCACCTCAAACGCCGCCGCCCCGCGCTGGCTACATTTAACAGTCCTGTGAAGCTAGCGCTGCCGCCCGCCCGCACCGCAGGACGAGTGCTTTGCGCGCAACATCATTCACCCACCTCCACATCGGCTTCGACACGGCCGGCACTCAGGCGCTCGCGCGCCTCTTTTGCGAAATTCAACCGCTCCGGCGTCCAGAGTGGATACCAGCTTTGCAGTGTCGCATCGCGCGCAGTTTTGGAGGCCAGATAATCAGGCTTTGGCAGGTGGGGATATCGCGCCGCAAGGGCATTGGCCGCGAAATATCGCACGATAGGATATCGATCCTCCATCGCTTCCAGGAGCAAGGGCGCGGTTGTGTCGTCGGCGGGCGTCATCGCGGCCGCGGTTAGCGCGCGGATTACGGCATCCCCCGCGAAAAGGGCGCGCGCTCCCTCGGGCTCGTCAAAACGTGGGTCCTCGCTTTCGCTGGCGGCGAAAGCCTTCGGCCACAGCCGGCGCGACTCGGCAATGGCGCGATTTACAGACCAATCGAGATGACATTGGTTACAGGCGTTTGGTTTGTTAAAGCGCACGGTTTCATCCGGCCGCGGGTTGCTGATGTCATGAGTGCGGTGTGCTAACATGATGCCATAAACAATCGATGGCATATGACAGTTATAGCAGAGGCTCCCGCTCGAGTCGGCTGAATGTTTCGTGTGCTGGACCAGTTGCGTCGTGCTCGCGAATTGCTCATGACACTGCAGACAGGCGGCATTGGTTTTCATTTCTTGGGTTAACTGGCCACGCGGATCACCACCGTGCATTTCATGACAGGAGATACAGGTGATTCGTTTGCCCGGTTGGCCTGCGCGATAGCATTTCGAACGCGTCATTCCTTGATATTCATAAGCGGTCAACCGGGGAGAGCCATCTGCCCAAAACCGTGACGCAAAACTAAAGTCGCCAACCTTGTCTTCGCGTTGCACCGGCCGATAGAACTCGAGCAGATTCTTCCCAGGATCGTAGGGGTCTCCGTCGCTCATCACAGGCCTTATTCGGGCGCGCGGTTCGGGAAGACGCTGGCCGTGGCAATGACCACATACCATTGCCGAGCGATCAGAATCCAGTTTGACCGGGTTGACAACCGCGATGGGCGGCGCCCCCACGTCCTTCACGTACCAGCGATACCGGGTGACCGGAGAAAGAGCGCGCTGGGCATGCTCGCCCGCCGGTCCGTGACAGGCGCCGCAGGCGATCCCGAGCTCCGCCACCTCCGTATTCCGCGACTGATTGGTCCAGTCCAGATGAGGCTGGGCCTTAACGTTGTGGCAAAAAACGCAGTTCAAATTCCATTCAGCCACGTGTTGCTTGTAATCGCTCCCATCGGGGAAGAAGAACGAGCCATTGAGATGCATCCAGCGGTGTTGCACAAGGTCATAGGCAATCGGCAGGCGGATCCACTGATCGCCGCTCTTGGTGAGATATTGCTGAATCCGGCGAGAACCGACCGTGCGCACGATCTCGAACTGTTGCTTCTTGCCATCGACCCCCGCGAATTTCATCCAGTAGGAACCATTCTCGCGAACCATCTCCGCGTGGACACCCTGGTAGGTTATTGTGTTATCGCGCTCAAAGTCGCCCAGCACGCTTTCCTGATCTGCCTCCTGAGTCATGGTGCGATGAAAAGTCGCGTGCCAGGTGGAGTAATTTGTCTCGTGGCACTTGCGGCAGTTGTTTGCTTCGAGATAACCGGCATCGATCCGCCCAGCACGAACGAGAGCGTAGTCCGGCGCGACGCTCCAGACGATCGCCGCGACTATCAGGAGCGCGAACAACGTTAGCACCCATGTTCTAATCGCTGGTGAAAAGCGGGACATCACGGTTTCTTCATCATTTTGCTAATCCGGGCCGGTCTCGACAAGTAGGTTTGATCGGGCAGTGGCCGGGCAGAAGTGCAACCACGAGGGATCGGGGCTAGAGATCGGCGCCGCTCGTCATCCACCTCGTCCTCGAGGCGACCGGTCTTCGGCCTCCGTTGAGATCCAGAGCGCGAAAGGTCGGCTTTACTGCACCGGATACATTTCCACGATCCCGACCCCGCTGCCGCCGTCAGCCCCGCGCACGACTACGGTGTAGTTGCCGGTGGTGAGCCAGAGAAGAGTGGCCGCTTCTCGCGCATCGGAAGGTGCCAGGCCTGCGGCCTCGAGATCGATCTCCTGGGTTTGCAACCAACTATCGTTCACTTCGATCAGCCCCCCGTTCGCGTCGTGCAGCTCGAGAAGCGGGTCCCCCAGTGCGTCGCTCACGCCTAACGAGGAAAGAGAGGGTCCGAGCGCGCGGATAATCACTTTGGAAAAATTATCCGTGCCTCCAACAATAAAGCCGCCGATCAGAACATTGTCCTGGGTGCCGACGAAACCCCGCGTGCTCAGGTTCGCCAGTTTTGATTCGGAATCGGGAGCAAGGTCATAGACTTCGATCAACCCGACCCCAGTCGCGCCGGACTGTCCCGACATTACGGCGGTGTAGGAACCGGCTGGCAGTGTGATCTTGATTGCCGCCTCGGCAGTATCCTCGGGTGCCAGGCCGGTCGCGCTAATGGCATCCTTTTGCGTAGCTTGCCAATCCTCATCGGCGGCCAGGATGGCACCACTCTGGTCGTGGATTTCGAGCGCCGGATCCTCGAGCACTCCAGCCACCCCAAACTGCGCTAACGATGGACCAAGCGCGCGCACGAGCAGCTCCTTGGGCGCGGTTCCCGCGATAATAAAACCGGCAATCGCCTGCTCATCGCCCGCTCCGACCACCATGCGCGTGGAGACGTTCACCAGGTCCTGCGACGCAATGATCGCTGTCGGCGAAGCCAGCACGATCGGGTCGCTCTTGTCCAGAATACCATCCGAGGGATCCCGCGGAAATTTCGCGTACGGCAGTCGCGCACCCTCAAAGATCGTTGTGTCGGCGCCGATATCGACCGGAGTCGGGAAATCGACCGTACCCGAGGCGGCGACGAGGTCGTCCTGGTCGACTCCATCTCCGCTCACTCCGATTGCGCCGACCAACTGGCCGTTTCGATAAAGCGGAAAACCACCGGGAAAGATCGTGATGCCGTTAGGCAGATTCGGGTTTGGCATCACAAAAGCCGGGTTCCGCGTCACCTCGGACAATGTGCCTAACAATCCTGAAAGCGCTTCCTGTTGGCCGAAGTAGGGGCCGGCATGATTCGCATCGATCCCGGGAGGATAATGGCTCTGGGCGAGAAATCCGACGGTGCGTGAAGATTGCGCGAGAGTGTTGCCATTATTGGAAAAGGCGATTGCGGTCCGCGCCTTTTGCACCGCGACATCCCAGCTGAAAATCGTTGCCTCGCCGGTGCGAAAAGTTCCGAGCACGATCGGCGCCATCCCGTCCTCGTTGGGGAAATTGACCACGCTAATGAACGCTTCCATCTGGGTCCCGACCGGCAACCGAATGCCGGCCCGCGTCGTGCGCACCCGGTCGGCCGCGGCCGCGAGAATGCCTGTCACTTCCGCCGCGCTCAGGCGTGCCTCCCCGTTGATCGTTCCGGAAATCGGATCATCGATAATTGGCTGACGAATTTCGCCCACCACTCCGCCTAACGTTGCCACGGGATACGGAAAAGGCGCCGGCGCATCGATCACCGGATATTTGGCCGAAACGTTTCCCGGCAAAGCCAGCTCATTCGCGAGATGAGTCGTGCTCTCGACATAGGCAAGCGCAATACCGTTGATGAAAACATCGCTCGCCAGAATGTCGGACGGAGGCTTGAACCCAATCTGACCCGCCAGGGCGACATCCTCGTCCTTGTCGTAGCCGGCGATGAAGACAAAGGGATTTTCGTCGCGAAAGCCCGGGATCGGGCCCGGGACGCCGTCTCCAGTTACACCCACGCCGCCAACCAGCTTTCCCTCTTTGTAAAGTGGGACTCCACCCGGCGTCGCGTCGAGCGAAGTCAATGGCACAGGCACGATCGAGTCGCCGGGCGTGGCACTGAAAACAATGACGCTTCCCGGCCCTTTGAATTTGTTGATGTCGGAAAAGAAAAGGCTCGAGAGACCTACTCCGACCAGCGGCCCGGTCGGCGTATTCCTCACGCCCGGCGGGAAATGTTGCTGAATAATAAAGCCGGCGGTGCGCGTCGTGAACGCGTTCTCATTGCTGCTGAGGAATCCGGCAGTCCCAGCTTTCGACACAGCCGTGGCAATCTGCTGGTCGGTCGGCTCACCCCCGGCGACGTTCCAGACACCGAGGACAATACCTTCACGATCGGTCACCGCGATCACGCTCTGGGGCGAAATTTCCTGTGCCCGCGTGGCAGCTTGCTCGATGATAAGCTGGACATCGGCAGCCGTGAGCTGTTGGCCAGGCGCGCGCGGTACGCAAAGAGAGCAGGCCAGCAAACAGGGGAGAAGCCCAGTGCGCATTGGAGCGGGTTTTAGCAGGTCGCGAGAAATCCTTCAATGCTCAACCTTCAACGTTCAATCAGAATCGCCGTCGAGCTTGCCTTATCTCGAAATTTTTTGGCATCTTGCGCGGGTGCCCCGCGACTGCAGAGCCAGAGTGGCTTCTGAGAAGAGCGCTTCGCGACCGCTGCGGCCACGAAGCGCTACCCCATGCCGACTGACTCCCCGCCAGCCTCCCTCAGTGAGGGTTGGGCGTTTCTTCCTCCTTCTGGTCTTCCTTTCCATCGCCCGTGGGCAAAGCCTGCCTAACAATCAGCAACTCGCCAATGCCGAGGCCAATCTCGTCCGTCAACTCGCAAACGAAAAAGTCACCCTCGCTCAACTCCCACAACCCATCCCCACTGCTTCACCGACTCCTTTCGAGCAGTTCAACCCCGATCCCGGGGCGATGAACGAGCCGGAATCGATCGAACCACCCAGTCTCTTTCCACCGGTCATCCCCCCGCTCCCGAAATTTCGCAGCGAAGCGCTCCCACGCTCCCTTCAGTTGCCCCGGCGCGACCAGCGCGAAGTCGTGCCGGCGCGGCGAAAGCTTGAATACGAAGAATACCCCGAAGCGGAGCGTGGCGCAGGTTTGCTTTCCGGCTCGGAGGCGTTGCCCAATCGCTGGTTTATCGGCTTCGGGCGCTGGAAACGCTACGCCGATCCTTCCCCCGAAACGCCCTATCAGTCCGATGGCCTCAAGCTTTATCATCCTTATCTGCAAAGTACCCTGAAGGGCGACGCGCCTCTCGTCGGTCAGGATATCTTCCTTAATCTTACCCTGAGCGATTTCTTTCACTTGGAAGAGCGCCGTTTACCAACCCCGAGCGGGGTCAGCAGCGCCCGCCCCAATAGCTCCGAGTTTTTTGGCCGGAGCGAGCAGTTCTTTGTCTCGAACGATTTCTCGCTCGCGGTCGATCTCTTCAAAGGAGAGACGGCGTTCAAACCGGTGGAATGGGCGGTTCGCCTGCTCGCCGTTTATAACAACAACTACACCGACGTCGAGGAAACCAATGTCCTCGATCCCGACCCGCGACTCAGGAATACGACTCGTTACAAGGATTTCTACGCCCTGCAGGAAGCCTTTGCCGAGGTTCACATCCGCGATCTATCTGATAACTATGACTTCATCTCCTCCCGCTTTGGCCTTCAACCCTTTGTCAGCGATTTCCGCGGATTCATCTTCAACGACTCCAATCTCGGAGGACGGATCTTCGGCAACTACGACAATAACCGCTGGCAATACAACCTCGCCGCGTTCAAGATGCGCGAGAAAGACACTTACTCCGATCTCAACAGCTTCGACTCGCGCGACCAATGGGTCCTGATCGCCAATGTCTTTCGCCAAGACTTCTTCGCCAAAGGCTATACCGCACAGTTAAGTTTCCACGCCGATTTCGAAGGCTCGGAGCGACACTACGACAAGAACGGTTTCATCGTCCGGCCAGCGCCGATCGGCAGAGTCCAGGATCACTCCCTCAGCGCCTACTATCTGGGTTGGACTGGCGATGGACATATCGGCTGGCTCAACCTCACCCACGCCTTTTATGAGGTCCTGGGGGAAGACAACCTCAACGGCATTGCCGGACGGCGCGTCTCAATCAACGCCCAAATGGCCGCGCTTGAGCTTTCAATCGATCGCGACTGGCTCCGGCAAAAACTCTCTCTCTTCTATGCCAGCGGCGACGGCGACCCAACCGATGGAGAAGCGACCGGCTTCGACACGATTCTCGATCGACCTTTTCTCTTTGGCGGACCATTTAGCTTCTATGTCCACCAGGGTTTCAACCTCGCCGGCACGGCGGTGAACTTCAAACAGCGCGACAGCCTGGTTCCGGATTTCCGCACCAGTAAAACCGAAGGACAACCGAACTTTGTCAATCCTGGTGTCTTTATCATCGGTTACGGAATCGATGCGGACCTAACACCGAAATTAAGAGCCTTTCTCAACATCAATCATATCCAGACGATTCACACGGAAGTTACGCAGCGAGTCCTATTCAGCAACAACGCGAACAACGACATCGGCTGGGATTTCAGCCTCGGCTTTGAGTACCGACCGCTTTTAACCGACAATATCATCCTGACCGGCGGGATCGGTTTTCTTGTCCCGGGACAAGGCTACAAGGAAATTTATCGAGCCAATACCAGACCAGTGCCGGGGTTCGGCAATCCCCCGGGAGGAAACATCGATGACTTTCTCTATAGCGGGATTTTTACCATGACGCTGACCTATTAATGAGGCGTTTTCTTCTCCTTTTACTGCTACTTCTCCCCGCATCCCTCTCCGCGCAGTCCTCCACTGGTTACGGCCCTCCCACCTCCGTTTCCCCTAACGAACATGTCACAAGGCCGGTCTCGCGCCCGCCTCGCAACTGGATCGACCAGACCGCGGCAGACGCCGAGGCGAAAAGCTCTGGTTGCCTGCAATGCCATAAGGGGGTCGAACCGATGCACCAGGCCTCCCACGTTGTCCTCGGCTGCACCGACTGCCACGGTGGCGATCCGCGCCGGGGTCTCAACAAAGAGCAGGCCCACGTCCTGCCGCGGAATCGGGAATTCTGGAGCACGTCGGCCAACCCGCCGCGCTCCGATGTTTGGCTCAATCACGAGTCGCCGGAATTCATCCGCTTCATTAATCCAGGGGACCTGCGCGTCGCGGAACAAGCCTGTGGCCTGTGTCACGGCGAGATCGTGCGCAAGGTCGAACACAGCATGATGAATCATGGGGCGATGCTCTGGGGCGCGGCCATGTACAACAACGGCGCGTTGCCTTACAAGAACTACCGTTTCGGCCAGGCTTACGGCGCAGACGGTGTTCCCTCGCGCCTCGTCAATTATACCCGGGTTACGCCTAACGACACTAAGGTCCACGGCATCCTTCCCTACCTCGAGCCAGTGCCTCGCTTCAACCTCAGCCAACCCGGTAACATCTTGCGCATCTTCGAAAAGGGCGGCGAAAAACAGCTCCAGCTCGGCCTCCCCACGGTGAACGAACCGCCTGGCCGCCCGCTTCGAAGACTCTCCGAGCGCGGTCTTGGTACTCTAAATCGGACCGATCCCGTGTTACTCGGAATTCAAAAAACACGCCTCCACGATCCGCTCCTGGGCTTTCTTGGTTCCAACGATCACCCCGGTGACTACCGCTCCAGTGGCTGCTCCGCATGTCATGTGGTTTACGCGAACGATCGCTCGCCCACTAACTCAGGGTGGTGGAGCAAGTATGGCCACCGCGGACTGAGCTTCAGTGGCGATCCTAGCATTCCCAAGCAAGAGCTTGGTCATCCTGTCTGGCACCAATTCACGCGGTCGATTCCTTCGAGCCAGTGCATGAATTGTCACATGCACCAGGGAAACCTCTTTGTGAATCCTTATCTCGGTTACACCTGGTGGGACCAGGAAACAGACGGCGAGTTCATGTATCCTGCAGTGCAGCATAACCCTACCGATGATGAGCTCGTCAGGTCGACCATGGTCAATCCCGAGGCGGCCGCCGCTCGCGGGCTCTGGGGTGACCCCGATTTTGTCGCTCATGTCGCAGAGCTAAATCCCAAACTGAAACATACCCAGTTTGCCGATTATCATGGACATGGGTGGGTCTTTCGGGCGGTCTTCAAGCACGATCGCAAAGGCACGCTCCTGGAGTTGAACGATCATCCGATTTCCTTCAATGACCCCCAGAAATTCGCCAAGGCAGTTCACCTCAAGGACGTCCATCTCGCTCATGGGATGCAATGCGGCGACTGTCATTTCCTTGATGACGTGCATGGCAACGGTCAGCTCTACGGCGAGCCGCGCAATGCCACTTCCATCGGCTGTATCGATTGTCACGGCACCATCGCGCAACGCCCAACTCTCATTACCACCGGGAACGCCGGACAGGTCGATCTGCGCAACAGCAATACGGCGTTCGGTCCGCGCTTTATCTGGGAAGGCGCGACTCTCTACCAGCAATCCTCCATGTCGCCGGATCTACGCTGGGAGATTCCACAGACCATCGATACAATCGATCCCCTTTCGGCCCACTACAATGCGAAGTCAGCCTATGCCAAGACCCTGGCGCGCGACGGAGCCGCCTGGGGCACGGTCCCGGTTTCGCCTAACGAACGTTGCCAGCGCCTGGCGCATGACAACAGCCGGATGGATTGTCAGATCTGTCATACCTCATGGGCGACAAGCTGTTTTGGCTGCCATCTCCCGATGAAAGCCAATCAGCGCGTGCCGCTAAACAAGTTCGAAGGAGTAACCGATCGCAATTTTACGACTTACAACCCCCAGGTCGTGCGCGACGACGTCTTCATGCTCGGGCTCGACGGTTCCGTAAAAAAGAATCGCATGGCCGTGATCCGGTCTTCGAGCGCCGTCGTAGTCAGCTCGCAAAATGCAAACCGCGAATGGGTCTATTCCCAGCAACAGACAGTCTCAGCCGAAGGTTATAGCGGCCAGGCTTTCAACCCGCATTTCCCCCACACCACGAGCGGCGTGGGGACGACCAAGAACTGCGAGGATTGTCATCTCGCAAAGCAGAACGACAACAATGCCTGGATGGCGTCCTTGTTAGGCTTCGGCACCGGCACGGTCAACTTCTTTGGTCGTTATGCCTATGTCGGCGCGGGACGCGACGGGTTTCACGCCGTCGTCTGGACCGAGCCAGGCGAGCCGCAGGCCGTGATCGGGAGTCAGTTTCAAAAGATTGCCTATCCGGATGACTACAAAAAACACGTCGCAGGCGGTTCTCTTCTTAAACAAGGTTACGAACATCGCGGTCACGACATTCAGGATGTCGTCCTCCGCGGCGAGTACCTCTATACCGCCAATGGGCCGGGCGGTTTTGAAGTCTTTGATGTCGCCAATATCGACCAGAAAGGATTTTCCGAGCGGATGGTCAGCGCACCGGTTTCACCCTTAGGGCAGCGGACCCGGATTCACACGAAGTATGCGACGAGCATCGCCCTCCCCAGCACCCTCGCGCTCGATCCAGGGCGCGCGCGCCGGCCCGAGAACGAAGAACAGGAAATCCCCTTGTTCTACGCCTACGTCTTCATCTCCGACCTCGAAGAAGGTTTGGTCATCGCCCAGGTGGCCACGCTGGTCGATGGCGATCCCGACAACAATTTTCTCAAGGAGGACCAGACGATTCGCTTCAACCCGAACGGGGCTTTGAGCGGGGCGAGTTTCGTCGCGGCGGCAGGTCACCGCCTTTACCTTACCAGCCCACGAGGGCTCTTTGTGATCGATGTGGGTAAGGATGGATCACAACCGCGCATCACGGGCGAGGTCACAGATGGTTTCTTGCGCAGCCCGCACTGCGTCGCAATTCAGTTTCGTTATGCCTTTGTCACGGATGAGGACGGCCTCAAGGTGCTCGATATTACCGATCCCGATCGGCCGGTGCCGATCCGCACTGGATTCGTTAGACTGGCGCATGCTGATCGCCTCTATCTCGCGCGCACCTATGCTTATGTCGCAAACGGGCCCGAGGGTCTCGCCATCATCGACATCGAGAATCCCGAGCGACCGCGCCTAGATCAAATGTTTAACGCCGGCGGCGCGCTCAACGACACGCGCGCAGTGCAGATCGGAAGCGTGAATGCCTCGCAGTTCGCGCTCGTTGCCGATGGCCGAAATGGTTTCCGCGTTATCCAGCTCATCTCGCCGGATACTGTCCCCGGGGCGGCCGGGTTCAGTCCGCGACCGAATCCGCAGTTAATCGCCACCTACCCGATGAAGGGCGAAGCGATTTGTGTCTCGCGCGGGCTGGAGCGCGACCGGGTGGTTGACGAAACCGGCGGACAAACCGTGGTCTTTGGCCGGCGCGGGTCGCGCCCGTTTCACCTCTCGGAAATGTTGCCTTTTCTGCGTCACGCAGACGGCACTCTTTATCGAGTGGAAAACGTCACCGAACGAGACGGAAAACTTGTGACAGAGAGCGGGCGGCAACTGTTGCCGGGAGAAACGCCCTCACCGGTGACGAGCGGGAAAGAAGAAAAGGTTCAACGGTCAACCCCGAAAGCTTTCGGAGTTCAACCTTAGATGCTCTTCCGCTCAGGCCGCATTTATTTTCTCCAGCTCTTGCCGAGTTCGTCATCTTCCAAGCTTACAACCGAACTTGTTGAATGTTGAGTATTGAACGTTGGGCGTTGATGATTTTCCCCGTGCGCAACTAGTACCGAAGCGGGAGCATGATAGCTGTGGCAGGTGGTACACTCTGCCGCTACTCTTCCTTTAGGGCTATGACAGCTAACACAGCTGCCAATCCCCGGCATGAGCACATCGCTCGTCAGGCGGCTTTGCCTGGCGTGATGGCAATCGTCGCATTTTACCGTTCGATGAGTCGCATGATTGAAGTCGGAGCGCACCATCCAGCGATCGACAAAGACCGGCTTGGCGATAAACGGCGCGGCGTTCGGCCTCGGCTCAGGTTCATGGCAAAGCGCGCAACCATAGAAGGAAGCCCTCACCCGCGGGATCGTCCCGGGTTGTGGTTTGTAGGGGTCAGCAACAAAGAAAACCTGATGCTCAAAAGCGTCGCCGATGGCAGCAAGGTTGGAAGGAATCGCCGGGTAAGTCAGGCGCAAACGATCACGCAGTCGCGACATCTGCTGAGTTACAAAACTCGACACCGATTTGCCTGATAAGCCTTTCTGGATTGCGAGGTCGGCATAGTGCGCCTGCAGGTCCTGGAGGAAGCCACGCACCGCCCTCGTATCTCCGTGCGGGAGCGTCAGTTCGGGATTTGCCGAATCGAATTGGAGGGAATGACAGACCTGACACTGGCCAGCATAAGTTATACGTATGTTATACCGGCCCTGAACGTCGGGCTGGTGACAGTAACTGCACTCTAATTTCTTACCGCCGATCAGCGGAATGTCAGTCTCAAAGTGCCGCTGATGGTTGAACTTGAGAATGTCGGGATCGCGCGCCGTCTCGCGTCTGATTTGAAATTCAGGGTGCCCATCCGAAAAGGCGGCGAAAGTCCGGGTGAAACCTCGCTGCGGGCGCGGCAACTGGAAAACGACCTGTCGCGACGGCTGGGGATGGCGCTGGAAATTATCCCAACGCAATTGCATCCCTCTTTGCGCGGCGGTTTCCATGGTATTGGGGTTGTTGTGGCAGGAAGCGCATTGATTGCTTGCCACACGCTGCAAGGAGGCGGCGCCCCGGTGTTCCTGATGACAAACGGAACAGGAACGATTCTGGATCACGTTTGGCTCATGAAAGTCATAGACACGTTTGTCGTGTTTAAGATGACAGGCGGCGCAGTTTTTATCGATCGGAGAGAAGTCGACCCCGTGATGAAAACGATCGCTGAGCAGTTGCTGAAACTTGACCGGAGTGAGTTGGCTGATTTCGCCGGATGACTTGTCGTGACAACTCGCGCAGTTGTCGGCGAGGGCGGCATGACTAGCCGAAAGTTCTCCAGGGTTAAAGAACTTTTCGCTACCGTGTCTTTGGTAAGCGATGATCGCAGCGAGCCCGGCCGCGATCGCAAGAAAGCTGACCAGGAATCGCGTCATCCGTCCGAAGTGCGTTTTGGCGTAGTATCTGAGGTTGCCCCAGTATCTCTTTGAGATCTGCTTTTGCGAGCGTTGGGGTGTATCCATTGCAGTTTAGTAGTAGAACAACGTGACAAAGGCGTGCCAGGTCGTGAGCAGAACGAGGAGAAAGGAGAAGGGAACGTGGACGAAGAGCCAGGCGTGCAGCCAATGTTGAAGCCGGGTTTGCAGATCGAGCATGCGGCGTTCGTCGCACCAGGCTTGAATCTCTTCGACTCGGCCCCGGTATTCTTCCGTGACACTTAGCCTGACGAATCGAAATGTGTCGTCGGAGTAGGCCCGGTCGCCAAGGCGAAAGCGGCTTCCACGATGAGCCTTTAGATAGGGCATGACCTGCTCTTGAAGAAATGTGACAAGAGCGGCCTCCGAGGACGGATCCACGGCGGTGGCCCCCGCGCTCACCTTTTGCGGCGCGCCAGGTCGCAGTGAGGCGCACAAGTTTTCCGCTGCGCGAGCGAGTCGGGAACGAACGTACGGGATCTGCTCATAAACCGTTTCGCTCGGCAATCGCTCCTGCATGATGCGGGGCATCTTGTGTTGGAGGAAAAGGCCGTAAATCCCGCTCACCATCACCACGGCGTAGAGCGCTGTGAGTAAGGTAGTCATCGGGCCGCCGAGCCGAAATCCGCTATGAAAAAGCACAAGCGGAACCGTGAGCAGAGTCAGCCAGATATGAGCACGCATCCAGCTTTGCACCGAACCGATCGGCAAACGGATGACTTTTTTTCGGAGGCTGAGGAGCACTCCAAAAATGAAAATGGCAAAGGCGATCGCGCCGAAAATCAAACCAACCTGCGTCCCGCCGATGCTCCGATGCTCTGAGACAGTTTGGACAAGCGGTGGGGGCAGTCGCCATGCACGAGGCAGACGCGCGGGAGAGAAATTGCCGAGATAGATCCAGGAGGCGCCAAGCGTCGCGAGCACGACGAAGAGGAACCAAGGGATATGCGATCGGTTAAAAATTCGCATCGCGCCAGGGCTTAAACGGGTAACCGGATTTTCCAGCCGATCTTTTCCACCCGATGGCGCCAGAATACCGCCCCGGAATTTTCATGGAAGGATTTTTTGCGGTGAGGGCGGGAACCGATCGCTTCGTGCTCGCCTGCCGCGGCGCCTTTTTGGTAACGTCGCCGGCGTGAACGATCGAGCTGTTTGCCGGTTCGCTGCCGGGACCGCAGGCGTGGTGTGCCTTTTGCAGCTACTTCCCTCCAGCATGGCGGCAGCGCCGGGGCCGGAAGCGTCCTTTGTCGGGGCGGTGGGCTGCCAATCATCTTACTGCCACGGCGGGGCGGGCGAGAAGAACGGGCAGTTTCTCACCTGGGTGAAACAGGATTTTCATTCCCGAGCCTACGCGATTCTGGTCGACGCGCGCTCCGCGCGAATGGCGGAAACGCTTCCACGATCCAGTCCGGCCCCGAAGAACGAACGTTGCACGGTTTGCCATTCGCCTTTCCTATCGGTGCCTCAGTCGCGCCTAATGCTTGGGGCCCAGCCAGACGAGGGCGTTTCCTGCGAAAGCTGCCACGGCGCGGCCGGACCGTGGCTGCGCGGACATATGCGCAAGGATTGGACTTACGCCACGCGTGTCGGCGCCGGGATGCACGACCTGCGCAATTTGTATGTCCGCGCCAATAGCTGCGTCGCCTGTCATCAAAACCTCGACCGGGAATTGCTCGCGGCGGGACATCCCGAACTGATCTTCGAGCTCGATGGACAATCGGTCGCCGAGCCGAAACATTGGCAAGACGTTCCGGGGAGCGGCCCGCGCGCCTGGCTGGTCGGGCAGGCGGTCGCTTTGCGGGAGATGAGCTGGGACCTGGCCAAAAACGAACAACCGGATTCTGCGGCGATCGAGCGTTGGAATGCTCTCGCCTGGCTGCTCGCCCGAACGACGGAAAAACAACCCCGGCCCCTGAGAATCGATTTGCCTAACGAGAATCCCAACCACGCCCTCTTCACCGCCGTCGAGGAACAGGCCGATCAGGTCGCGCGCCAGGCCGCCGCGATCGCCTGGGATGATCGCCGCACTTCGAACCTCTTGCAGGCGGCAGTGGCGACCGGGCCGGAGTTCGCCAATTCCTCCAGCCGCTCGCGGGAACTGCTTTGCCGGCGTGCCGCCCGCCTGGTTCTCGCTCTCGATCGGCTCTCGCGCGGGCTGGATCATGAGACGAGCCCGATGGCGCCTCCCAATCCGGCGCTGGCCCCTCTCTTCGAGCACGTCCGCCTTTCCTCCGATTTCGATCCGGCAAAATTTGCGGTCGATCTGGCAAATTTTCGCGCGACATTGAAACCGGCACCGTAATAGGATTGATCGACGTCCATGCCTAACGAATCAAGGATTGTCGAAGAAACCGACCAGGACTTTTCCGGCCCCGCGCGGGACGCCAGGGAAAGGAGCACGACGGGGCCACCTGCTGCCTATTCTCCGGTGCTCGTGCCGGCCCTGCATCGAATTCAGAAACAATGGGGTTACCTCAAGCCGGAGGCTCTCGCTCAGTTCTCGCGAGAAAGCGGGGTTCCACTCTATCGGCTTCAGGCAGTGGCAAGCTTTTTTCCCCACTTCCTGCTTGCGCCGCCAAAGAAGGTAGTCTTGCGAATTTGCCGCGACCAGTCATGTCACCTCGCCGGTTCCTGCAAGATGCTGCGAGATTTGGAATCGCTGCTCAGCGACGACCTGGCGGTCGAAGGCGCCTCCTGCCTGGGTCGATGCGACCGCGCGCCGGCCGCCTATCTCTCGGTCCAGGGCGTTGAGCACGAGCATTATTACCTTGGCCGATCGGCTGATGAGTTGCGCCGCATTGTGGCCGAGACCCTGAAAGGCGCGCCGCCGGCGCCCGATCGCGATAGCGATCAACATTTTCTTATGGGCGATGCGATGATCGATCCCTACCGCGGAACTGTCGTGGATTATCGGGCGGTGCGCGCCGCGATCGCGGCCCGGGATGCTTCGCTGACCGCCGCCGCGAAGCTACTCGCTTCCAAACCAGAATGGAATCTGGGAATGGTGGAAAAGTTCCGCCTCGCGGCCGTCCGCCAGATGCGGGTCGATTTCGAAATGGAGCCGGTCGTGCGCGAGGCGGTGCGGGCCTGGCAAACGGAAGAGGATTGGGCCAAATGCCCTGAGCTCGGGGGTTGGTCCGAGCTGCTGCTGAACGAGATTCGCGAGGCCGACCTGCGTGGTCTCGGGGGCGCGGGTATTCCCGCGGTGCAAAAGTGGCGTGACGTGCGCGATGCCGTGCGCAGAGCGCGCCGGCGCGAGTCGGATGACCGGGCCTTCATCGTCGTGAACGGCGACGAAAGTGAACCGGGGACATTCAAGGACCGGGAGCTTCTCCTGGGCAAGCCGCATCTGGTGGTGGAAGCGGTTATTCTCGCCAGTCTGGTCACCGAAGCGACCCAGGGTTTCATTTACATTCGCCACGAATACGGCGAGCAAATCGAAGCTTGCCATCGCGAAATCGAGCGCGCCGCGCAGCTCGGTCTTTGCGGCGAAGATGCTTTGTTTCTCGGCCGGCCTTTGCCGATTTCTGTGTTCGTTAGTCCGGGAGGTTACATTTGCGGTGAACAAAGCGCGCTCATCGAAGCGATGTCCGATCGCCGGGGCGAACCAAGGAACATGCCGCCCAAACTGGAGACAAACGGTCTGGAAGACTTGCCTACCCTGGTGAGCAATGTGGAGACCTTCGCCTGGGTTCCCTTTATTTGTCTCAACCGCGGAAAGAGCTATGCCGCGCAGGGAGTGAATGGGTGGAAGGGGCGTCGCCTCTTCTCCGTCTCGGGCGATGTCAAACGCCCCGGGGTTTTTGAGGTCCCCATGGGACTTACCCTGCGTGAACTCATTTATG